>ERZ1032091.85-NODE-85-length-38156-cov-44.231490_pt1 | contig 38156 bp, 41 predicted proteins | sample MGYA00518165_ERZ1032091 | MGnify/ENA primary metagenome ERZ1032091 (study PRJEB33719, sample SAMN04261302) | wastewater metagenome | biome: rural village; feature: human; material: feces | host: Homo sapiens | place: El Salvador | collected 2013-01-07 ...
ACGGACTTGGCGGAATTGTTGTACCGTTTGTAGGAATTAAACTGATCGACCTGCCTTCCGACCATGGCGAAACAATGTGCAGCCAGCGAACGGACGACCCTAAGAACTCTCCCTATTCCGAATCTATGAATATTCCGTTCCTGGTTCGTTTCCCCGGTAAGATTCAGCCCCGGGTAGATGATTTGTTGCTTTCTGCTCCCGACATTATGCCTACCGTACTCGGCTTGTGCGGTCTGGGGGATTCGATTCCTTCCGAGGTGCAGGGACGCAACTTCGCACCTCTTTTCTTCGATGAAAAGGCGGAAATTGTTCGTCCGGCAGGTGCGTTGTATATTCAGAATCTGGATGGAGAGAAAGATAAGGATGGATTGGTGCAATCTTATTTCCCCTCTTCGCGCGGCATTAAGACGGCTCGCTATACATTGGCTCTGTATGTTAGCAACTGTATGTTACATTGCAACTTTTAATACCACGTCACATGCTGCTACAACAAAAAATACACAAATGGATGAATTGGATATTTTATTAACAGCAAATTCTGTTTTGAATACAGAAGATGAAAACTATTGGACATATACTGGCGGAAATACCTATGAAATAATTCCATTATTTAGTCAACAAGATATATTGGCAGCATATTATATTCATTTTACTGATGGTGGATATGCGGTTATTAACAACAATACAGAGAATCCTACAGTAATTGAGTTTGGCGATACATACAATAAATCTATACGTGATATTATAATGGAAAATCCAAATGCACATATCGTTTATAACAATCCATTTTCTATTTATGATGCCGAAACGCCAATGACAGTTTCTGAAACATCGGACATTTATGAAAACTATCCAGATTTAACAGAAGAAAACATTGAGTTAGCAAATCTTTTAAATGAACAGAAAAAAATAGTTTCTAATTCCATTACACCTTTAGGCGATGGTGATTATGGTTTTATTGATTGGAACGATATGCCATCTGGTAGTTACAATTTCGATTATTTACCAGTTAGTAATATAGATTGGATAACAACTGGAGAAACATCTAATTTTGCAAAAGATCATTGTGGTGCAGTTGCTGTTACTAATTTAGCTTTTTATTTTGAACACACAAACCAAATCAGATTTGATGGTACAAGGTTAGGAAAATTTATATGGGTTCATCAATTTGTAGGAAATGGACCTAAAATGACAATAGCTCCAGAAGCTAAAGATTTTTTTATGATATTGGATATGATTTAAAATATAATACCTTCGGCTCAATTTCTCAATATAAAACAGCTATAGATAAGAACAGACCATGTGGTATTTTGCTAGCAGAAGGGATAGTAAATTGGCATTGGATTTTAGGTGTTGGATGGCGAGAATATTCTTCAGGAAATTTTTACATGAGAATAGTTGACGGTTGGGATGGAACAGCTAATAGATTTTACAAACCGTATTCGGATTCATTATGGATTTCAGCAACAGAATATTGGTTATAAAAAACAATGAAAATAAAAAATATTAAAATGAAAATTTTCCATATTTTCGTTATTATGATGATATTTAAAATATTAAATCTTATATCAACCACAAAAATGACAGTTTATTTATTTGAATGGACATCAAGAAACCACTATTTATTTTTATGGCTTTTTGCTGTTTTATTTGTGATTTTCCATAAGCCATTAATAGGTTATGCTATTTCGATTGGAAATGTATTTGGAATAGCGGTAGGACAATTCCTTGGAGATTATATCATAAAAATAAATAGTACAAAATTAACTATTAATAGTACGCCTGAAGAATATTATAGATTTACTTATCACTATGGAGTATTTATTTGGATTCTTATTGTAATTATTTCTTTTTTTATCGGCCTATTGCTTAATAAAAAATCTTTTAAATAAATTGTCAAAATATAACTTCAAACCCTAAATCAGGGGCGTGTCCATGCTTTAAGAAAGGAGACACTTTTCTTTTGAAAAGAACGAATGTACAAGACGACTTTTATCATTTGATGAATGGCAAATTCTGTGGTGAAGCATGGGATGCTATCAGTAGATATGTTTATACTGCATTGCAGGGCGGTTCAATTATGTACAAATGGACGAATGACGAAAGAATGATGATTGCTTGTTGCAATGATGGAACGAGACCTGTTATTTTCAAGATTGAACGAATTGATATTCCAGAAACAGGAGAAGAAAAGAAATGGCTTGAAAAACAGGATTTCAAAAATACAGTCAATGACGCATATACGGGATAATAATAGTTATTGGTGTGCGTGATACGTGCGGTTTGTAGAAGCAATAGTGAGGTCAAGGAACAAGGCGAAGTCGATACGCCGTAGGGCAGTCCTTGACGGAACGGACACAGCCAACAGAACCATGATACAGCAGAGGACTTGAAAGGTCAGAAGCCTTGCAAGTCCTCTTGTTTGTTATTGGGCGTTGTGTTTTAAGTAAAGTGCTTCTTTCATCAGTTCCTTTTCAAATGCTTTGATGTGACAATCATGTACTTCATTGTCGATATAAAAGCAGTCGTCAGCCTGTGAGTAGGAAAGTTTGGTAACTTTCGGTTTATAGGTTTTTGTATCAATTCCATAATAGTAAATCATGGCGGTTGTTAATACCATGTGAATACTATCAAAATCTCTTGTAAAAATAGTATGCCTGTCAGAATAGAAGAAATCAGACGGACATTCATAGAACTCGGAACTATCCTCTTTCAAAAATAATGGCAGTATGTGCATTGCATTTCCAGCACGATTGACAAGAACATAAAAGCGTGGAATGAGGGCGGCGTACTGGGTCATCATGGCAATATAGATATCGTCTAAATTATCAAGAAGATATTCGGAACAGGAGTTGTTGTAAAAGACATATTGCAGGGCGTTGTCATTTTGGTTTGTATGCTCCATAGGCACATTTTCCCCGTAAAGCCAACGCAAATCTACATCTAAAGAGTCGGCAATCAGTTCCATTTTATCGGCTTTCGGGTTGTACTGTCCTGAAAGATAGGAACTGAACGCTCCTTTGCTGATACCAGTATCTTTGACTATATCCACCTGTTTTTTATTTTTTGCTTTCATGGCAAATTTAATCCGTTCTGCGATTGTATTCATCTGAAAAACCCTCTCTTTCCATATCTAGCTATAACTTTTCATATCTTATCGTCTAAGGACACTATACCACAAGTTCATAAAAAAGAAAACAAAAAGTTTATAAAAAACTAAACTTTCTATTGCAAAACGAATGTACCTGTGCTAATACACAATTAAGTTCAGAAATAACTGAACAAAAAACGGCGTCGTAATAGGAAAATAAAAATATGGGAAACTGACATATCGGTTCAACGGGGAGAAAGGAACGTGTATGCAGATTACATTGACAAAAGAACAGGTAAAAGAAGCCTTTGGAGAACTTCGTTTCATGGGTGCTGATAACTGTTATCGTTATGACAAAGACAGTAAAAAGAAAACAGAGGAAGTAGAAGCCTTGAAACTTCATCTTGGAAGCATGAAACTTGGGAACAGCGTGGATATTCGCTTGGAAGCAACGGAACTTCCGAAGATTGAGCCTTATGCGGTGGTGGAACTGGAAGAACCAGTATATGCCCCTTATGTGCAGAGAGGAAACTTCCCTGTATTAGTGGAGAAGATTACCTGTAAAGGTATCCGCCCTGTTCCAAATAAAAATATGTAGGCGGTCAAAGTTCCTGTCCTCGTTCTGGCGTACCAAACGGCAGGTTGAGGGCAGGGCAATGGCAACGCCATTGCAGATAAGGAGGTTTGATAAATTTGGAGGAAAGAAGCGGAAGTTTTCTTCCAGAACTCCCCTACACTAACAGGGGAGTAATACGGCAGAAAGAAGAATTAAGTGCTTTGATAGACTGGTGTCAGATAACCATTAAGGAAGTTCCGTTAGAAGCGGTCATAGAAGATGTACTGAGAATACCTTTGGAACTTATGACGGTAACAGGCTATGAAAAAGGGATTGCAGGACATGAGGTTGTGGCAATCTTCGATAATATTAAGGTGCTAAAGCCGACAGGAAATGCACAATATCAAGGCTTTCAGATTTTAATGAGTGGAAAAGGTTGTCGTAACTATGAAAATTTTTTACAACTCAATGAGGAAACATGGTTTGATTTCTTAAACAGAGTTTGTCAGTATCACATCAATTTTCCTCGGATTGATTTGGCGATAGATGATAGAAAACCGTATTTGAGTATTCCCGATTTGATTATACGGACAAAAGAGGGATTGCTTTCCACAAAACTAAGGGATATAGATTTTCACGACTCAGGAGAATTGAAAGAGGAAGTGTTTCAGAGTAAAGGTGGAAGTCTTTATCTCGGCAGTTCAGCCAGTAATTTAAGATTGGTATTTTATGAAAAAGGATATGAACAGAATAAAAAGTATGGAATAGAATTAGATGAAAATTGGAACAGATATGAATTGAGATTTCGGCAGGAAATGGCGGTAAGTGTAGTACAGGAATTATTGAGATATAGAGATGTGGCAGGACTGGCAATGGAAGTGTTGAACAGCAAAATACGATTTTTAGAAAAGCCGACAGACAGCATGACAACACGAAAAAGGCTTTATCCCACCTATCAAGCGTGGGCGGAACTGATGAAAGAGATAGGCAAGGTGAAACTTACCATACAGCCACAGAAGAAAAGTTTACAAAAGGTATGGGAATGGTTAGAAAAGTATGTTGCACCGTCTTTGAAACTGTTTGCAGAGGTTGGGAAGATAGAGAAAAGAGATTATATTGGTAATCTCGTAGCAAATGGAGAAATGAATATTACACAGAAGCAGTTGTATGATGATTACATAAAAGCAAGAAGATTAGAGGAAAGGGGGTAATCGTATCGAGAAAGCATTATTAAACGTAAAGGAACTTTCAGAATATCTAGGGATTGGTGATACAAAAGCAAGGGAGCTTTTACATAATCCATATAATAATTTTACGGTGAGGATTGGAAATCGTCTGTATGCTCACAAAGTAAGATTAGATAAATGGCTGAATAATCAAGTTGTAGAGTAAGAAAAGGACTATTTGACAGTTTTTCGTACATTTTTAAGGAAGTTCCTCGATTGAAATAACAGGAAATATATGATAAAATTGAGAAGATTTAATAGTTCTTTTCCCGATTTTGCTAGGAAAGGAGGCAGTGATGGGTAAATCACTTAACGGGAAAGAATTAGGGAATGGTATATCTCAAAGAAAAGACGGATTATATCAAGCCCGATTTATCAATCGTTTCGGTAAAAGACAGACAATTTATGCGAAAACTTTAAATGAGGTAAGACATAAGTTGCGAACCGAACAGTATAATGATGAAAAAGCAATCAATGTTGTAGATAAAAATATGACATTAGATGAATGGTTCGATATTTGGCTAAACACTTGTAAGAAGAATTGCAGAAGTTCTACAAAAGGTTCTTATATTACCCACTATAAGCGTATTCAAGGAGAATTAGGGTGGAGAAAATTAACGTCGTTGAACCTGATTGTTATGCAAGAAGCATTTAATAAACTAAAAACGGACAATGCAAGAAAAAATTCTAAAAAGATACTGGTAGATATGCTGAATAAGGCAGTTGATACAGATTTGCTTGTAAAGAATGTCGCAAAACAGATAAATACTGTGATTGCCAAAGAAGAGAAAAAAGAAAGGCGTGTTCTGACAATAAGGGAAACAGAGCTTTTCTTGGAACAGGCAAAAGGAACATTTTATGAAAATCTGTTTATTTTAGCATTGGAAACAGGCTTACGAGTGGGAGAGTTATCGGCTTTACAATGGGAAGATATAGATTTCAAGAAAAAGGTTCTCCATGTAAAGCATACATTGTGTTATTTCAGTAGAAATGGAAAGTATGTATTTGAAATGCACGATACGAAAACAAATAACGGAAAAAGAACCATTCCATTGACTGTAAAAGCAATCAATAGTCTAAAATGTCAAAAACTGCAAAAACAGGAAATTATTCTAAAAGGCAAAACTGCAAAGGAAGAATTTCAAAATCTTGTTTTTGTTACAAAGAATAATCAGCCGACACAACAGTTTTTAATCAATCAATGTATGCAGTTGGTTATTCAGAACATAAACAAAGCAGGTATAGATTTTTCCCCCTTTACATTGCACACACTTCGGCATACTTTTGCCACAAGAGCAATCGAATGTGGAATGAACCCGAAAACCTTGCAGAAACTCTTGGGACATGGCACATTACAAATGACAATGGACTTGTATTGCCACGTAACAGAAGATACGCTGTTCTTAGAAATGGAAAAGTTTGAGAAAAGGTGTAGTTGAGTATGAAATGGTGTAAAAATGGTGTAGTAGGGGATAAAAATAGAAAATGAGGGCGTAAAAAGCCCATAAATATGGAGGTTTAAGGAAGATGGAAGCATACAAACAGGAATTTATTGAATTTATGGTAGACAGTGATGTATTAAAATTTGGAGAGTTTACATTGAAGAGCGGAAGAAAATCTCCGTTTTTTATGAATGCAGGCGGATATGTAACAGGTTCTCAGCTGAAAAAGCTGGGTGAGTATTACGCGAAGGCAATTCACGATAAATACGGCGATGACTTCGATGTGTTATTCGGACCTGCTTATAAGGGAATCCCGCTTGGAGTTGTAACTGCAATCGCATACAGCGAATTATACGGAAAAGAAGTGCGTTACTGTTCAGACCGCAAAGAAGAAAAAGATCACGGTGCAGACAAGGGAAGTTTCCTTGGAAGTAAATTAAAAGACGGAGACCGTGTTGTGATGATCGAGGATGTAACAACATCCGGAAAATCTATGGAAGAGACAGTTCCGAAAGTAAAAGGTGCTGCCGATGTAGAGATCGTCGGACTGATGGTGTCATTAAACCGTATGGAAGTCGGAAAAGGCGGAGAAAAATGTGCATTGGATGAAGTGAAAGAGCTGTATGGCTTTGACACCGCAGCAATCGTAACAATGGAAGAAGTCGTAGAACACCTCTACAACAGACCATATAAAGGAAAAGTGATCATTGATGATACATTAAAAGCGGCAATTGATGCATATTATGAAATGTATGGTGCAAAGTAAGCGGGGAGTGAAAGAAGATGGAGAAGGCATATAAAACAATGAGTCAGGCAGGAGCAGGAAGCATTGTGATCGGAATCATTACGATCGTAACAGGCGTGACAGCCGGAATTATCGCCATTGTCAATGGGGCACGTCTGTTGAAAAATAAGAGCGAGATTACATTTTAGCTGTGGAAAACGGGGGAGTAATTTGAATCAGAGACAGGTGAAAAGAACCCGCACGGTGGGAAAAATATTATTTGTGCTCTATATTTTTTTCTTATTATATTTCCTGATCTTCTCAGACTGGTACGGACGCAGCGGTATTGGTGAAGAATACCGCTGTAATCTTGTGCTTTTCAAGGAGATCAGACGTTTTGTGGAATACCGGGAAACGCTTGGGCTTTTCGCGGTATTTACCAATTTATTTGGAAATATCCTGATTTTTGTGCCATATGGATTTTTTATATCCGTTGCCAGCAGGATGAGAGGCTTTTTGATGACATTGTTCTATAGCTTGGGACTGAGCCTCGGAGTGGAAGTATTTCAGCTTTTGACAAGAGTGGGAAGCTTTGACGTAGATGATCTGTTACTGAATACGATCGGCGGAATTTTAGGATATGTATTGTTTTTGATCTGTAATGGGATAAGGAGAAAATATGATGGCAGGAGAAAAAAAGGAAAAAAAGGAAAATAAGGAAAAGAAAGAGAAGAAAGAGAAGAAAGAAAAAATCAGACAGGCAAGACAGGGAAAAAGTTCTTGTATGTATGCGATTTTTTCATTGTTTGTTCTTGTATTGTTGATTCTTCATGCGTATACAATGCGTGAGAAAACGGCAGATATTGCAGGTGCATTGGGACTGATCGATATGATGTTTACAGTTTTTGGAATCCGGGCAGGTCTTAAGGGACGTCAGGAGCCGGAAAAAAGACATTTTACGTGCTGGCTCGGAATCGTACTTAACGGGCTGGTATTGCTGGTTCTGATCATGATATTTTTAGGAGGACTCTCATAGATGAAATTGGAAACATGGCAGCGGGATAGAAACGAGAGATGTATGGAACGCCACCAGCTCTCAATAGAAAGACTGCAGATGATCGATCAGGAAGAGACTGTGCAGGACAGGTATCGGCCGTATTTCCGGATGTGTGCCGCTTTTTTGCTCAAACTGGAATCACTTCGCAGAACAATAGAAGACCACAGTTTTGAAACCTTCACTCTGGAAGAGAGGAAGAGATGGAATCAGGAGCTGTATGTAGATATTCTGGGGGAAAACTATAAGAAGAGTTTTGCTGATCCGACATATGCGGTAAAGATGCTTTCAGAAGTCTATGGACAGCTCCTGAGTTTTTTGTATACAGAATTGCGCAGCGGGATTCTGTATGCATTTTCGAACAGACTGGATTATCTGACGATCTTAAATGAGTTGTTTCTGGAGATCTATCAGTGTTTTGAAGCGCAGGAACAGCCGGAATACAGGAATTTAAGAGAGTGTGTGTACTGGTATGCAAGCGATTACTGCGATGTATTTCTGGCAGATCATCTCAGAGAGTCCATAAATCCAGTGTACACAAAATCAGTCATTGACAGGATCAGGGAAATGGATCTTTCAGATAACCGGTATCTGTATTCTTACGGGGAATATGTGGGAGAGAAAGAACTGGAAACGGCAGAATATTTCAGAAATCTTTCCGAGGAGGCTCTTTGGAAAATAGCAGACACGTATACAAGAAGATATCGCAAAGAGGATTGCCAGGCTGAAAAGTCAGTGGTACAGACCTTTTATCGTCCGGGATTTGAGCGGCTTGTTTTGGCTGTGCTGGCAGATTTGGAAAAACAGGGAATCGAACCTGTCATCTGCATTCCGGCATCCGGTGTGATTGCAAGAGACGAACTGCATGGGAATGTAAATCCGCAGTATGAAGCAGATCATAAATGTGATGAGGCGCTGTTTCTGGATAAGAAATATATCGAGCGAAAACTGGATGTGATGAAGTACGGATATGAGCGTGAGAAGGAGTGGACAGCCAGAGTGACAGGAAGAATACGACTAGATCGGGCGGAAGAAGCGTTGTGCGGACAAGCCGGTCCTGATGCAGTTTCCTACATGGAGGAACAAAAGGAATGTCTGCGCATATTTGATGAAAAATCAGTTCAGCTTATGAATCAATACGGTTTAGATATAACCACACCTTATGAAGAGTTAGAAGAAATAAGTGTATTAACAAAAGAAGGAAAAAATATTATACTATTGGAGGACGGAAGATTCGTGACTGAGGGCAAAAAGATGCCGGACGGATCTTTTGAGAAATAGACAGGGAATACACAAAAGTTAAGAAAGGTGGACAAGATATGCCAAAAGTAGGAATTGTAATGGGCAGTGATTCAGACCTTAAGGTGATGAGCAAAGCTGCGGACATGCTGGAAAAACTGGGAATTGATTACGAGATGACGATCATTTCCGCACACCGTATGCCTGATGTGTTTTTTGACTGGGCAAAGGCGGCCGAAGGAAAGGGGATCAAAGTGATCATCGCAGGAGCAGGAATGGCAGCACATCTTCCGGGAATGTGTGCGGCACTTTTCCCGATGCCAGTAGTAGGAGTTCCGATGTCCGGAAAGAATCTGGATGGAATGGATGCACTCTATTCGATCGTTCAGATGCCGCCGGGAATTCCGGTTGCCACTGTTGCGATTGACGGAGGTATGAATGCGGCAATTCTGGCAGCAAAGATTCTTGCGACCTCAGATGAGGAAGTTTTGAAAAAACTCAAAGCATATTCAGAAGAGATGAAAGAGACAGTTCAGAAAAAAGCAGAAAAGCTGGACGAGATCGGATATCAGGCGTATCTGGAAAAATAGAGCACAGACGATGTAAGAAATGGAGAATAGTTATGGATTATAAGAATGCAGGTGTGGATATTGAGGCTGGTTACAAATCAGTGGAACTTATGAAAGAACACGTAAAGAAAACAATGCGTCCGGAAGTACTCGGTGGACTGGGTGGATTTTCCGGTGCGTTTTCTCTTGCAAAGATCAAAGAGATGGAAGAGCCGGTACTGCTTTCCGGAACAGACGGATGCGGTACAAAAGTCAAACTGGCAATGATCATGGACAAGCATGATACGATCGGAATCGATGCAGTTGCGATGTGTGTCAATGATATTGCATGTGCAGGAGGAGAACCATTATTTTTCCTAGATTACATCGCATGTGGAAAGAATTACCCGGAAAAGATCGCATCGATCGTAAGCGGTGTTGCAGAAGGATGTTTGCAGTCAGAAGCAGCGCTGATCGGTGGTGAGACAGCAGAGCATCCGGGACTGATGCCGGAGGAAGATTATGATCTGGCCGGATTTGCAGTAGGTGTCTGTGATAAAAAAGAGATGATCACAGGAGAAGACTTAAAAGCAGGAGATGTACTGATCGGGATGGCGTCTTCCGGTGTGCACAGCAACGGATTCTCTCTGGTGAGAAAAGTGTTTGAGATGACAAAAGAAAATCTGGAGACATATCATGAGAGTCTTGGATGTACATTGGGCGAAGCACTTTTAGCACCTACCAGAATTTATGTCAAAGCACTCAAGAGCATCAAAGCAGCGGGTGTGACAGTCAAAGCCTGCAGCCATATTACAGGCGGCGGATTCTATGAGAATATTCCACGTATGCTCAAAGAAGGAACGCATGCAGTGATCGAAAAGGACAGTTATCCGGTGCTTCCGATTTTTGATATGCTGGCAAAAGAAGGGGATATCGAAGAACAGATGATGTACAACACATTCAACATGGGACTTGGTATGGTTCTGGCAGTAGACGCCGCAGATGTGGAGAAGACAATGGAAGCAATCAAAGCGGCCGGAGATACTCCATATGTAGTAGGTAAGATCGAAGCCGGAGAAAAAGGAGTTACTTTATGCTAAGAGTAGTCGTGATGGTTTCCGGAGGCGGAACCAACCTTCAGGCGATCATAGATCGTGTGGCAGACGGTACGATCACTAATGCGGAAATTGTCGGTGTGATCAGTAATAACGCCAATGCATATGCGCTGGAACGTGCAAAAGAACACGGGATTTCGGCGTGTTGTATCTCGCCGAAGGAGTTTGAATCCAGAGAAATCTTTAATGAGAAGCTTCTGGAAGCAGTCGATGCATATGCGCCTGATCTGATCGTGCTTGCAGGATTCCTGGTGGTGATCCCGCCGGAGATGATTGCAAAATACCGCAACCGTATGATCAATATTCATCCGTCTTTGATCCCTTCCTTCTGTGGAAAAGGATTTTACGGACTGAAGGTACATGAGGCAGCTCTAGAGCGCGGTGTAAAGGTAGTCGGTGCAACGGTTCATTTTGTGGATGAGGGGACGGATACCGGTCCGATCCTGTTACAGAAAGCAGTAGAAACACAGCCGGATGATACTCCTGAGATTTTGCAGCGCCGGGTGATGGAGCAGGCAGAATGGAAGATTCTGCCGGAAGCGATCGATCTGATCGCCAATGGAAAAGTAACGGTAAAAGACGGAAGAACTGTGATCACACAGTAGAAGAGGAGACTGCCATGAAAGTTTTAATAGTCGGAAGCGGCGGAAGAGAACATGCGATCGCAGCCAGCGCCGCAAAGAGCAGCAAAGTAGAAAAGATGTACTGTGCACCGGGAAATGCAGGGATTGAAGAATTCGCAGAGTGTGTGCCGATCGGCGCCATGGAATTTGAAAAACTGGTCGCATTTGCAAAAGAAAAATCGATCGATCTTTGTATTGTGGGAATGGATGATCCTCTGGTGGGAGGTCTTGTGGATGAGATGGAAGCAGCCGGTATCCGCACATTCGGACCAAGAAAGAATGCAGCGATCCTGGAGGGATCCAAAGCGTTTTCAAAGGACCTGATGAAGAAATATCATATTCCGACAGCCGCATATGAGAATTTTACAGATCCGGATGCAGCAATCGCATATCTGGAGACTGCAAAATTCCCAATCGTGCTCAAAGCAGACGGACTGGCACTTGGAAAAGGTGTTTTAATCTGTCAGAATTTTGAAGAGGCAAAAGAAGGCGTGCGTACGATCATGCTGGATAAGAAGTTCGGAACAGCCGGAAATGAGATGGTCATCGAAGAATTTATGACAGGCCGGGAGGTTTCTGTTCTTTCTTTCGTAGACGGAAAGACCATTAAGACCATGACTTCTGCACAGGATCACAAGCGTGCGGGAGATGGAGATACAGGCCTGAACACAGGTGGAATGGGAACATTTTCACCAAGCCCGTTCTACACAAAAGAAGTGGAAGAATTTTGTAGCGAACACATTTATCAGGCAACGGTGGATGCTATGGCAGCAGAGGGTAGAGAGTTTAAAGGCGTGATCTTTTTTGGACTGATGCTGACAGAAGAGGGACCGAAGGTACTGGAATACAATGCACGCTTCGGGGATCCGGAAGCGCAGGTTGTACTGCCGCGTATGAAGAATGATTTGATTGAAGTTGTGGAAGCATGTATTGACGGAACACTGGATCAGGTAGATCTGCAGTTTGAAGACAATGCAGCAGTATGCGTGGTACTGGCATCCGAAGGATATCCGGTAAGTTATGAAAAAGGTTTCCCGATTCAGGGGTTGGAAGAATTTAACAAGCATGAAGGGTATTACTGTTTCCATGCCGGCACAAAGCTTCAGGACGGACAGATTGTGACAAACGGCGGGCGTGTGCTCGGTGTGACAGCAAAGGGAAAAGATCTCAAAGAAGCGAGAGCCAATGCCTATGCTGCAACAGAGTGGGTGCAGTTTGAAAACAAATATATGCGTCATGATATTGGAAAAGCAATTGACGAGGTATAAAACAATATAAAATGTATAAAGAAAGAAGCTGCCTGGCGGATTTGATTTAAATTTGATCTGCCGGGCTGTTTTTGTGCGAATTAAACGATAAAAAATTGAAATATAAAGAAAAATTGAGGGAAAATAAAAGTGTAATGCGAAAAAAGGACTCCAGTCCTTTTCTTGATTATAAAAAGTGTCTAAAATGTGAACTATAGAAAAGACGGAATTGGCAAATTTGAAAGGCGGATTAAAAATGGAAAAGAAACGAGTTTTTCTGATTGTTCTGGACAGTTATGGAATCGGAGAGATGACAGATGCAGCTGATTTTGGAGATGTCGGAGCAAACACATTGAAGACGATCACCAAAGTGAAGGAGTATGATACCCCGAACATGAAAAGGATCGGGCTTTTCAACATCGATGGCGTGGACTGGATGGAGAAAGAAGAGCACCCTATCGGTTCATATGCACGTATGAAGGAGCAGTCCAGAGGGAAAGATACGACGATCGGGCACTGGGAGATTGCCGGAGTGATCTCTCCAAAACCGCTTCCGACGTATCCGGATGGATTTCCGAAGGAAGTGCTGGATGCGTTTGAGCGTGAGACGGGAAGGAAGGTTCTGTGCAACAAGCCGTACTCCGGAACAGACGTGATCCGGGATTACGGGCAGGAGCATGTAGAGACAGGAGCGCTGATTGTATATACTTCTGCGGACAGTGTATTTCAGATTGCAGCACATGAAGATGTGGTTCCGATCGAAGAACTGTATCGGGACTGTGAGATCGCAAGAAGGATCCTTGTGGGAGAGCATGGGGTTGGACGTGTCATTGCAAGACCGTTTATCGGGACAGCACCGAATTTTACCAGAACTGCGAACCGGCATGATTTTTCCTTACTGCCGCCAAAAGACACGATGCTGGATGCACTTGTAAAAGCCGGATATGATACGTATGGTGTAGGAAAAATCTATGATATTTTTGCAGGACAAGGAATCCAGCATACACAGCGTATCCAGAATAATGTGGACGGAATGGAAAAAACCATCGAGACACAGGATGTAGATTTTAACGGAATCTGTTTTGTGAATCTGGTGGATTTTGACATGGTGTACGGACACAGGAACAATAGGAAAGGCTATGCAGAGGCGGCGACAACATTTGACCGTCAGCTGGGAACCTTTATGGAACGGATGAGAGATGACGATATTCTGATGATCACTGCCGATCACGGATGCGATCCGGGATTTCCGGGAACGGATCACACACGGGAGCACACACCGTTTCTTGTTTACGGCAAGAGCATCCGGGAAGATGTGAATCTCGGAACAAGAGAAAGTTTTGCAGATATTGCAGCAACGATCCTTGATATTTTCAATGTGGAAAATAATACGGACGGAACAAGTATGAAAGAATACATTTTAAAGAAATAAAAGAGAAAGGGAGGAAGCGAATGTGGAATATGTAATTGAAATGAACCACATCACCAAACAGTTTGGAAATTTCAAAGCAAACGATGATATCACCCTCCAGGTAAAAAAAGGCGAGATCCACGCGCTGCTCGGTGAAAATGGAGCAGGAAAGTCAACACTGATGAGCGTTCTCTTCGGTCTGTACCAGCCGGAGGAAGGAGAGATCCGCATCAATGGGAAAATAGTGAACATCAACAACCCGAATGACGCCAATGATCTTGGAATCGGAATGGTACACCAGCACTTCAAGCTGGTACACAACTTCACAGTTCTGGAAAGTATTGTTCTGGGACGTGAGACAACAAAGATGGGTGTGCTGAAAATGGATGCAGCCCGTAAAAAAGTAATGGAGCTCAGTGAGAAGTACAAATTCAAGATCGATCCGGATGCGTATATTTCGGATATCACAGTTGGAATGCAGCAGAGAGTGGAGATCTTAAAGATGCTCTACTGCGACAATGATATCCTGATCTTTGACGAGCCGACAGCAGTTCTGACACCACAGGAAATCAGTGAACTGATGAAGGTGATGAAGCAGCTGATCGCAGAAGGGAAATCTATTATCTTTATCACACATAAGCTCAATGAGATCAAAGAAGTTGCAAATCGATGCAGTGTTCTGAGAAAAGGAAAATATATCGGAACTGTCGAGGTGGCAGAGACATCCAAAGAGCAGATGTCTGAGATGATGGTGGGACGCAAGGTCAACTTTATCGTAGACAAACCGGAGATGACACCGGGAGAACCGGTTCTGGAAGTGAAGAATCTGACTGTAAAATCCAGACATCATGGAAAAGCTGCGGTTGACAATGTATCTTTCCAGGTAAGAAAAGGCGAGATTCTCTGCGTGGCAGGTATTGACGGAAACGGACAGTCTGAGCTGGTATATGGAATCACAGGTCTGATGCCGATCGAGCATGGACAGGTGATCTTAAATGGAAAGGATATCACCAAAGAGAGTATTCGTCAGAAATGTCTGGACGGAGTGGCACATATTCCGGAAGACCGTCACAAAGACGGATTGGTTTTAGATTATACACTTCAGGAAAACCTGGCTCTGCAGTCTTACTATACCAAGAGATTCCAGAATCACGGCTTTTTAAAATTTGATGCGATTCGTCAGTATGCGAAAATGCTGATCGAGAAATTTGATATCCGTTCCAGTCAGGGGGAGAAGAGTATTGCCAGAGGCATGTCGGGAGGAAATCAGCAGAAAGCGATTATTGCCAGAGAGCTGGACCGTAATCCGGAAATTGTCATTGCAGTACAGCCGGTACGAGGTCTGGACGTAGGCGCGATCGAGTACATCCACAAACAGCTCATTGAGCAGCGGGACGCAGGAAAGGCAGTTCTTCTCGTTTCACTGGAACTGGATGAGGTGATGAATGTCAGTGACAGGATCATCGTCATGTACGAGGGTGAGATTGTTGCAGATCTGGATCCGAAGAAGATTACGACAGAAGAACTCGGACTTTACATGGCAGGAGCGAAAAGGAGTGTGAAGAATGAAGATTAAGAATTTGTTTAAAGGAGAAGGCTTTGTCAATTTCAGTTCCTCCATTCTTGCGATCGTCTGCGGTCTGTTGTTTGGTCTGATCATTCTTCTGATCAGTAATCCAAGCCAGGCATTCGGCGGATTTATGATGATCATTCAGGGTGGGTTTACGGATGGAATGCAGGGATTCGGACAGGTGCTGTATATGGCGACACCGCTGATCATGACAGGACTTTCCGTAGGATTTGCATTTAAGACCGGATTGTTTAATATCGGAGCGTCCGGACAGTTTACAGCCGGTGCGTTTGCAGCGGTATATGTGGGAGTCAAATTCACATTTCTCCCGCCGGGAGTTCATTGTCTGGCGGCACTTCTGGCAGCGATTCTGGCAGGAGCGCTCTGGGGCATGGTTCCTGGACTTTTAAAAGCATTTTTCAATGTAAATGAAGTAATTTCATCCATTATGATGAACTATATCGGAATGTATCTGACCAATATGCTGATTCAGAATACCGTATATGATCAGGTAAAGAATCAGTCCATGGCAGTAGCAGAGGGAGCAAATCTTCCGAAAGGCGGACTGGATAAACTGTTCCCGGGAGCAAGCATCAATGTCGGAATTTTGATCGCCATTGGATGCGTGATCTTAATTTACATTCTGTTGAATAAGACGATTTTCGGATACGAACTGAAAGCCTGCGGAATGAATCCGGATGCCAGCCGGTATGCAGGTATCAATGAAAAGCGCAATATCGTACTTTCCATGGTGATCGCAGGTGCGCTCTCCGGACTCGGCGGAGCACTGTTATATCTGGCAAACTCCGGAAAATATATGCAGGTACTGGACGTGATCGCACCGGAAGGATTCTCCGGAATTTCCGTTGCACTGCTCGGACTTTCCAATCCGATCGGAATTTTATTTGCAGGACTTTTCATCGGATATATCACAGTAGGCGGAAACAATATGCAGCTGTTTGATTTCGCACCGGAAGTGATTGATATTATTATTGCAGCGATTATTTACTGCGGAGCGCTTTCCCTGTTATTTAAAAATACGATTTATAAATTTCAGATGAGAAAAGCGAAAAAGGCAGAGAAAAAATCAGGAACAGATCGTGCAGGGAAGGAGGGACAGTCATGAATGTAGCATATTTCGTTGTACAGCAGACGATGTATTTTGCCATTCCGCTTCTGATTGTTGCGATCGGAGCGATGTATTCGGAACGAAGCGGTGTGATCAATATCGCACTGGAAGGTATCATGGTCATGGGAGCCTTTGCGGGGATCTTCTTTATCAATATTTTCCAGGGGACATTAAGTGGTCAGGGATTGTTCCTGCTCGCCATGCTGGTAGCGGGACTGACAGGAGGACTGTTCAGTCTTCTGCATGCATTTGCTTCGATCAATATGAAAGCAGATCAGACCATCAGTGGTACGGCGCTGAACCTCTTTGCACCGGCTTTTGCGATTTTTACAGCACGTATGATCCAGGGAATGCAGCAGATCCAGTTTACGGACACATTCCATATCAATAAAGTGCCGGTACTGGGAGATATTCCGGTAATCGGAGATTTGTTCTTCCAGAATTGCTATATTTCTACTTATATTGGAATCTTGATTTTTGCGGTAGCCGCATTTGTGATCAAAAACACAAGATTCGGACTCCGACTGCGCGCCTGTGGAGAACATCCGGGAGCAGCAGATTCTGTGGGAGTCAACGTCTACAAAATCCGTTATGCCGGAGTGATTATTTCCGGTGTACTCGGAGGAATCGGAGGACTGATCTTTGTTGTTCCGACTTCTACAAACTTCAATGCAAGTGTAGCCGGATACGGATTTTTGGCAATCGCGGTTCTGATCTTCGGACAGTGGCGAAGCAACAAGATTTTAATGGCAGCATTCTTCTTTGGAATCATGAAAACACTCTCCAGTGCATACTCTACGATTCCATTCCTGAAATCACTGCCGATACCGAATGAGGTATACAAGATGATTCCTTATATTGCAACACTGGTTGTTCTGGCATTCTTCTCCAAGAATTCACAGGCTCCGAAAGCAGAGGGAATCCCATATGACAAGGGAAGCAGATAGTCGAGGAAAGGCAGGGATAAGACAATGAGAATGTATGACCTGATCATGAAAAAAAGAAACGGAGAAGCTTTAAACCACCAAGAGATTCAGTATCTGGTAGAAGAATACGTAGCGGGAAATATTCCTGATTATCAGATGTCTGCATTTTTGATGGCAGTGTATTTTCAGGGAATGACAGAGGAAGAGACACTTGCCATGACACTGGCAGTGGCTCATTCCGGGGATATGGTAGATCTTTCCGGGATTGAAGGAACTAAGGTGGATAAACATTCTACCGGTGGAGTCGGAGACAAGACTACACTGATCATTGCACCGATTGTAGCGGCATGTGGTGCAAAAGTGGCAAAAATGTCCGGTCGGGGTCTGGGACATACCGGAGGAACTGTAGATAAACTGGAATCGATTCCCGGACTTCGGACGACTCTGACAAGAGAAGAATTTTTTGAGGTAGTAAATAAGACGGGAGTCAGTGTAATCGGACAGTCCGGCAATCTGGCTCCGGCAGATAAAAAACTGTATGCGCTTCGGGATGTGACAGCGACTGTGGACAGTATTCCACTGATCGCAGTTTCCATTATGAGTAAAAAGCTGGCAGCCGGAAACGACTGTATCCTGTTGGATGTCAAGACTGGAAGCGGAGCTTTTATGAAGACACTGGAAGATTCCGTGGCACTTGCAAAAGAGATGGTCTCCATTGGGGAAAATGCAGGAAAACGTACGGTTGCCCTGATTACCAATATGGACATTCCGCTGGGACATAATATCGGAAACAGCCTGGAAGTGATCGAGGCAGTGGAGACACTCAAAGGAAACGGACCACAGGATCTGACAGTGGTTTGTATGCATCTTGCCTCTAATATGCTCTATCTGGCAGGAAAAGGAACGCTGGATGAGTGTAAGAGTATGGTAAAAGAAGTGATCGCAAACGGGAAGGCACTGGAGCATCTGGCAGTTATGGTGAGAGCCCAGGGCGGTGATGATGCGGTGATCTGGGATACGCAGAAGTTTGCAAAAGCTCCATATTCTTATGAAGTTTGCGCGAAGGAATCTGGATATATTACATTTATGGATACGGAGAGCTGTGGAATCGCTTCTGCAATGCTGGGAGCCGGAAGAGAGACGAAAGACAGTGGGATTGATTTCGCGGCAGGTATTATCATTCACAAAAAAGTGGGAGATTATGTGGAAAAAGGCGAGTCTCTGGCGACTATGTATGCTTCCAGAGAAGAATTATTTGAAGCGGCAGCGAAGCGTTATTTGTCAGCAGTGACACAAAAAAGTATACGTGCAGAAGAGGAAAAGCTTGTTTACGCACGTGTTACAAAAGAGCAGGTAGAGTATTTTTAAAAAGAAAGGCGGCGAACAAAAATGGATCAGAAAGAAATTTTGAAACATGTGGATCACACACAGCTGAGGGCATTTGCCACTTGGGAAGACATTCAGAAATTATGTGAGGAAGCGATCGAATACGAGACAGCTTCTGTATGTATCCCGCCATGCTACATCAAGCGGGTGCATGATACGTATGGAGAGAAGATCAATATTTGTACAGTAGTGGGATTTCCACTGGGGTACAGCGTTACAGAGGCAAAGGCGGCGGAGACAAAAAAAGCACTGGAAGACGGTGCATCTGAAGTAGATATGGTAGTGAATATTTCCGATGTGAAAAACGGAAATTACGATGCGGTACAGGCAGAAATTGCGGCACTCAAGAAGATTACAGGCGATAAGATCTTAAAAGTGATCATTGAGACCTGCTATCTGACAGAGGAAGAAAAGATCGCGATGTGTAAAGCTGTGACAGCGGCGGGAGCAGATTACATCAAGACTTCCACCGGATTTGGAACAGCCGGAGCAACACTGGAAGACATCCGTTTATTTAGAGAGAATATCGGACCGGACGTAAAAATGAAAGCAGCGGGCGGAGTCAAGACAGTGGCTGATATGGAAGCATTCCTGGAAGCAGGATGTGATAGAATTGGTACCAGCTCTGCAATTCAACTGATTCAGGGCGAACAGACCAGTGGATATTAAGGAGGAGAAGACATGAAAAAGAAAATCTTAAGTCTGCTTATGGCAGCAACACTCGTTGTCGGAATGACAGGATGTGTACAGAAACCAGGAAGTGAAGGATCTGATGCAAAAGATGGAGACAAAGGCGGAAAAGGCGGTTATGAGCTGGCACTGATCACAGACGTTGGAACCATTGATGACAAGTCATTTAACCAGGGAACATGGGAAGGACTTGAAAAATACGCAAAAGACAACAACCTGACACACAAATATTACAAACCAACAGAAAAATCTGATGAGGCTTGTATGAATGCCATTGATCTGGCAGTAAAAGGCGGGGCAAAAGTTATTGCAACACCGGGATTCTTGTTTGAGTATCCGATCATGGAGGCACAGACAAAATATCCGGATGTAAGCTTTATCCTTGTAGATGCAGAGCCAAAGGATAAGGACGGAAATGTACAGATCGAAGACAATGTAATGTCTATCATGTATGCGGAAGAGCAGGCCGGATATCTGGCTGGATATGCAGCGGTGACAGAAGGATACAAGAATCTTGGATTTATGGGTGGTATCGCGGTACCTGCGGTTATCCGCTATGGATATGGATTTATCCAGGGAGCAGATGCGGCAGCAAAAGATATGGGACTCAAAGCAGGGGACATCAAAATGAAATATACTTATGTAGGAAACTTTGATGCATCTCCGGAAAACAACGCAAAAGCAGCAGCATGGTACAATGAAGGAACAGAGTGTATCTTTGCATGTGGCGGCGGAGTTGGAAACTCTGTTATGAAAGCGGCAGAGACAGCAGACAAAGTTGTGATCGGTGTAGACGTTGACCAGTCTGTAGAGTCTGAGACAGTCATCACTTCCGCAATGAAGAACCTTGGAGATTCTATTTATGGAGCACTGGAAGATTACTATAATGACAGCTTCCAGGGAGGAAAAACAGTGACTCTGGACGCTTCTCAGGATGGTGTAAAACTTCCAATGGAAACTTCTAAATTTAAAGTATTCACACAGGAAAAATATGATGAACTGTATGCACAGTTAAAAGACGGTACAATTAAAGTTGGAAATGACCAGACAGCAGAGGATGCAACAGGTGTTCCGACAGAAGTTGTAAAAGTAGAGCTGATCAAATAAGAATGGCGTACATGTATCCGGCTGGCAGATTTTAAATGTCAGCCGGAAATTTTTTTCACGGAAATGTAAGAACTTCTGTTTTTTTCGGCGATTTGTTTTATAATAGTAAGGAGACTATTTACCAGATACAAAGGAAGGGGATGTATGGGAACAGATCGTCTATATCAAGTGCTCCCTATTATGCGGGAGCTGAAAAAAGAACGACGGGAAGAGGTTGAACAGTTTTTTCAGGATGCTCCAGATTGGCTGCTGGATTCTTTCCGTGTGGTGGAACTGGATAAAAATGTTGTATTTATCAGAGAAAATCAGCCAGTAGATACCGTACACATTATTGTGAGGGGGATGTTTAAAATCACAGACTACCGGGTATACGGCATTGCCTATGACTTTATGCAGTTTGACGGGATCAATGCCATGGGCGGGATGGAGCTGATCATGGATCTGGATACGTATCAGGCAACCCTGCAGACGATCACACCGTGTACGTCGATCCGCATTCCGGCCGATGTCTATGCAAGGTGGCTTCGCACAGATATCCGTGCGCTGAAGCAGGAAGCCAAGATCATGGGACATTATCTGTATGAGCAGGGAGTGACCAGCCGGACCTATATGTTTGTGCCGGGGACAGACCGGGTGGCGGTTCTTTTTGAACACAGATATAAAAAATATGCAAAAAACGGAAAATTAACATTTACCAATACAAGACAGGAACTGGCAGAATATTCGGGCTTAAGTGTAAAGACCGTGAACCGTGCGGTAAAAAAGTTTGAAGAGCAGGGGCTGATCAGCCGTAGCGGAAAAACATTTTATATTGATGAAGGGCAATATGAGCAGCTTCATGCACTGGTATCCAAATTAATTGAGCCATTGATAGAAAGGGGTCGAAATGATGAACCAGATTTATGAAAAATTAGTAAAATGCGCAGATGCAGTGAAAAGTAAAATTAAATTTCAGCCGAAGGTGGCATTGATCTTAGGATCCGGTCTGGGAGACTATGCAGAGACCATGCAGGTGGAAGAGACGATGGAATACACTGAGATTGAAGGATTTCCGGTGTCTACCGTGGCCGGACACAAGGGAAGATTTTTATTTGGTTATGTAGAAGGTGTCCCGGTTGTGGCAATGCAGGGAAGAGTGCATTTCTATGAGGGATACCCGATGCAGGATGTGGTACTTCCGGTACGTCTGATGGGAATGCTGGGAGCAAAAATCGTGATGCTGACCAACGCAGCAGGAGGTGTGAATTTTGACTTTCATCCGGGAGATCTGATGCTGATCACAGATCAGATTACGACAGCGGTTCCGAGCCCTCTGATCGGACCGAATATCGAAGAACTGGGCGTTCGTTTTCCGGATATGAGTGAAGTGTATAACAAAGAATTGCAGGATGTGATCCGCAAAGCCGGGGCAAACACAGGTGTTGCTCTTAAGGAAGGTGTTTATATGCAGTTTACAGGTCCAAGCTATGAGACACCGGCAGAGATCAGAATGTGCAGAACACTGGGAGGAGATGCGGCCGGAATGAGCACAGCATGTGAAGCTATGGCAGCAAGACATATGGGAATGAAGGTGTGCGGAATTTCCTGTATCACGAATCTGGCAGCAGGAATGTCCACGCAGAAGCTGGATCACAAAGAAGTACAGGAGACTGCAGACAGAGTGGCAGAGGACTTTAAGCGTCTTGTCACAGAATCGATTCGTCTGATTGGAGAAACTCTGGCGTAGGATGTGCAGCAGTGCAAGGAGAGTGCGCAATGAAAAAAGAATTTAAATTTGGAACAGATCTGGATGGAAAAGCAAAAGAGGAATTGATCCGTCTGGCATATGAGGGAAAAGAGAGATCATACTCTCCTTACTCCGGATTTCAGGTAGGCGCTGCCCTTCTGGCAGAAAACGGAACGGTTTATCTAGGATGTAATATCGAAAATGCGGCATACAGTGCTACAAACTGTGCAGAAAGAACTGCATTTTTTCAGGCAGTGTCAGAGGGCGTGAAAGAATTTCGGGCGATTGCGATCGTCGGAGGTCCGAAAGGGAGTAAAAAAGGAGAACTTTGTGCGCCTTGTGGAGTATGCCGTCAGGTGATGATGGAATTTTGTGACCCAAAAGAATTTCAGATCGTTCTTGAGGACGGAAACGGTGGATGTTTTGCAAAAACACTGGAAGAGATACTGCCGTTTGGATTTGGACCGGCAAATTTGAGAGAAGAGGAGTGAAAACGCGTATGACGGGAAAAAACAGACTTCCCAGGCTGGATCTGCACTGTCATCTGGATGGATCCTTAAGTCAGGGATGTATTGAAGAACTTCTGGGAAGAAGTGTAAAACTGGAAGAGCTGCAGGCAGATATGGATTGTCAGAGTCTGGCAGAATATCTGGAGAAATTTGAGATTCCGCTGGAATGTCTGCAGACAGAAAAGGGGCTTGAGCGAGCCGGTTATGATTTGATGAAAAGTGCCGCATCAGACCAGGTCGATTATATCGAGGCACGGTTTGCACCGCTTTTTTCCGGACAGAGAGGTCTGTCTACAGAGCAAGTCATTGAGTCTGTACTGCGGGGAATGGAGCAGGGCAAGAAGGAATTTGACATTGATTATGGTGTGATTGTGTGTGCCATGCGCCATGAGAAGGAAGAGGCAAATCTACAGATGTTAAAAGCTGCGAGAGAGTTTCTTGGAAACGGTGTCTGTGCAGCGGATCTGGCAGGAAATGAAGCGGCATTTCCGATGTCGCAGTTTATGAACCTGTTTGCGGAAGTAAAACGGATGGAGATGCCGTTCACACTTCATGCAGGTGAGTGCGGCAGTGTGCAGAATATTCTGGATGCAGTGCAGTGCGGTGCTTCCAGAGTGGGCCATGGAATTGCGCTTCGCGGGCAGAAAGAAGCAATCCGGATCTGCAGAGACAGACACATTGGAATCGAGATGTGTCCGCTCAGCAATATGCAGACAAAAGCGGTAAAGGATCCTGCGGATTATCCCATCCAGGAGTTTTTGCGGGAGAACCTTCTTGTTACGATCAATACGGATAATCGGATGGTCAGCCAGACAACGCTGGAAAAAGAGTTTGCGTTTCTCAGAGAACAGTATGCAGTGACCAGAGAACAAGAAGTGCAGATGACAAAAAATGCCATTGAGGTGGCGTTTGCGTCTGATGAAGTGAAAGCACAGTTGTGGAAGGCGATGGAATTATAAGAGTAACAGAGATCATATTCAGGGTTTGAGAATATGGTCTCTGTTTTTTGTATTGCAGACGATGAAAAAACTGTTGTATAAGAGGAATTTATGGTAAAAAGTGCATAAAAATAGAGAACAAAAATTGTTTAAATCATAGAAAACAAATAAATGAACATATAAATGATAAACGAACATATAAGTACGTTGTAAAAAATCATAAAAGATGCTAATATGCATATAACGAAACAAAAAACAATCGTAAAACGAAGGAGGAAGCAACGTGAGCAAGATTGATGAAATCACAAGAGAAAATTGGATCATGAGTACATTTCCGGAGTGGGGAACCTGGCTGAATGAAGAGATTGAGAATGAAGAAGTAAAGCCGGGAACCGTTGCAATGTGGTGGCTTGGATGCACCGGAATGTGGTTCAAGACTCCGGGAGGATGCAACATCACCGTGGATCTCTGGTGCGGAAATGGAAAGAGATCTCACGGAGACGGAAAGATGAAGGTTGGCCATCAGATGGCGAATATGTGTGGTGCGAGAGCAATGCAGCCGAACTTAAGAGCCGTTCCATTTGTAATCGATCCATTTGCAATCAAAGGTGTGGATGCTGTGCTTGCAACACATTATCATCAGGATCACATGAGTGCGGAATATGCAGCCCACGTGATCAAGAGCGGTATGATGACAACAGATGAGAATGGAAAAGAAATTCCGGTTCCGTTTATCGGGCCGAAAAAATCCGTAGAGCTCTGGGAGAAATGGGGAGTTCCGGCAGACCGGTGTATTACGGTGAGACCGGGAGACAGCATCAAGATTAAAGACATTGAGATTATCGCGTTGGATTCCTTTGACCGTACCTGTATTGTGACAACAGATTCTCAAGGAGAGGACAGAGAAGAATTGACAGGAAAATGCCCGACAGATATGGATGATAAGGCAGTCAATTACCTGATCAAGACACCGGGAGGAAATATTTACCACAGTGGAGATTCTCACTACTCAATCTACTTTGCAAAACATGGAAAAGATTATGACATTGATGTGGCATTCGGATCCTACGGAGAGAATCCGGTAGGTATGCAGGACAAGATGACTTCTGTAGATATTCTCCGTATGGCAGAAGCACTTCGCTGTAAAGTTGTTGTCCCGATTCACTATGATGTATGGACGAACTTCATGGCAGATGTCAACGAGATCAACGTTCTCTATCATATGAAAAAAGATCGTCTCGGATATGAGTTTCATCCATTCTTCTGGGAGGTCGGAGGAAAATACGTTTATCCGACAGACAAGGAGAAAAGAGCATATCATCACAGAAGAGGTTTCGAGGACTGCTTTGAAGCACCACAGAATATTCCATTCCGTTCTCTTCTGTAATTGCCGGAGGTGGAAGTGATGCTGAGAGAATTTGTAGAGAAAAAACATGTAAAGTTTGCAGACAGTGCACCGGATTGGCGGGAGGCCATCCGGATGAGCTGTGAAGTGCTGGAGGCAGATGGAACAATAGAAGAAAATTATAAAGAAGATATTATCGCATGTGTGGAAAAATATGGACCTTATATTGTGATCGCGCCGAACATTGCGATGCCGCATTCTCAGGAGGGTGCAAAAGGAGTGCATAAAACAGAGATTGCGTTTATGAAACTGAAAAAACCGGTGAGCTTCGAAGAAGGCAATCCGGAATTGGATGCACAGCTATTCTTTACATTGGCTGCCTGCAATAATGAGCAGCATCTTCAGAATATGAGCAGACTTTCCGAAATGCTGATGAATGAAGAATTGGTTGAGGAACTTGCCGATGTCGAAACCGAAGAAGATCTTTTAAAACTCCAGGAAAAATATCTGGACGCATAAGGAAACGGCAAAGGAAACGAGAGGTAAAAAAGAAAGCATAGATACAGGGGTGAACAAATGGATATATTAATGACTGTATGGTCGTATTTTGCGACAAATATTCTTCAGCAGCCGGCGTTTATGATTGGTTTGATCGTTATGGTAGGTTATATACTTCTGGGAAAACCGTGGTATGATACTCTTGGCGGTACACTCAAAGCAATTGTAGGATATCTGATCTTGACAGTTGGTTCCGGTGGACTGACAAATAACTTCCGGCCGGTGCTGGTAGGACTCAAAGACCGATTTAATATGGATGCGATGGTGATTGATCCATATTTTGGACAGAATGCAGTAACAGTAGGTGTAGAAGAGGTATTTGGAAAAGGCTTTGGAGATGCTATGATTCTTCTGTTTATTGCATTTATTGTCAACATTCTTCTGGTACGCTTTACAAAGTACACAAAGATGCGTGCACTTTTTACTACAGGTAATGTACAGGTACAGCAGGCAGCGACTGCTTACTGGCTGATTATGTTTGCCTGTCCGGCACTTCTGACAAATAGAGTCGGAATGCTGATCGTTATGGCATTGCTTCTTGGAGCGTATTGGGCAGTTGGTTCGAACCTGACGATCAAACCTTGTCAGGAGGTAACAGATGGAGCAGGTTTCTGTTTGGCGCATCAGCAGATGTTTGGGGTTGCATTTTTCTACTGGCTGGCAGGAAAACTGTTTGGTAATGAGAATAAGAAAAATAAAGGCAAAAAAGTAAAAAGAATCGAAGATATCGAGCTTCCAGGATTCATGTCTATGTTCAATGACAATATGGTTTCCGCGTCTATTTTGATGCTGGCATTCTTTGGAGCAATCCTGTGTGTACTTGGAAGAGATTATCTGATCGAAGGCGGATTTATGCAGGAAGGACAGAGCATGGTATTCTATGTGATCCAGACTTGTCTGTACTTTGCAGTATATCTGGCAATCCTTCAGCTTGGGGTTCGTACTTTCGTTGCTGAGCTGACAGCATCCTTCCAGGGAATCGCAGACAAACTGCTTCCTGGATCTGTTCCTGGTGTGGACTGTGCGGTAATCTTCGGATTCGGAGCTCCAAACGCAGTGACACTTGGATTTTTGGCAGGTTTCATCGGACAGATCGTTGCAATTGCAACACTGGTACTGTTAAAGAGCCCGGTACTTGTAATCTGCGGATTCGTTCCGGTATTCTTCGACAATGCGACCATTGGTGTATTTGTCAATGAAAAAGGCGGTTTGAAGGCAACATTGATCCTTCCGTTTATTTCCGGTCTCTGCCAGGTATTTGGTTCAGCGCTCATTGCAGGATGGGTTGGAATGGCTGCATACGGCGGATACTTAGGTATGTGGGACTGGGCAGTGGTATGGCCGGTATTTACAGTTGTGATGAAGTACTTAAGCTACGCAGGTATTGCGATCGTATTTATTGCTCTGTTGGCAATTCCACAGATTCAGTACCGCAAGGATAAAGAAGGATATTTCCTGATGACAGAAGATTACGAGGCTTATAAAGAACTGAAAGCGAAAAAGGCTCGGGCAGAATAGCCTGAAATAATTGAAAGAAACATCATATCGTCATATAATTAAGAAAAAGAGCAAAGGAGAGATTCACAATGACAAATCAGAATTTGAAATTTTTAGTATGCTGCGCAAATGGTTCCGGTTCCAGCCTGATGGCTCAGATGGCACTTGAGAAGGTTCTGAAAAAGAATAACATCAAACCTGGCAAGGTACATCATTGTCCGCTCTCAGAAGGAAAGAGCAGTGCAGTTCAGTACGATGTACTTGTGTGTGCACAGAATTTTGCAAATATGTTTGAAGATGCAAAAGCAAAGGGTGTAGTTGTAATTCCGCTGAAAAATGTGATGTCAGCTCCTGAAATCGAGACAAAATTAAAAGAGAACGGAATTCTGTAGATTTGTTGAAAGACAGCAGAAAAGAAGTGAGGTGAGGAAGATGAAGAGAGAAAAAGCATATGTAGATGCAAGAAGGAAGAGTATTCTGGAGCTGTTGCGTGAAAATCCAACCGTACGGGTGGATGAACTGGCAAAGCGGATGGGAGTTTCTTTGATTACGATCCGCAGAGATCTGCAGTATCTGGAAGAGCAGAAGCTGTTGGTCAGATTTTACGGAGGCGCCCAGGTGGCAGACCGGGAGACTGCGGAGAAAAATGAAGTGCAGATGTACCGTAAGCTGATCGCGAGGTATGCGGCAGGACTGGTAGAAGACGGCGATTCTCTCTTCATCAATACAAGCCGCAACGCATTGCAGATGCTGGATTATATCCAGTGTCGCAATGTGACTGTGATCACGAACAATGGAAAAGCAATCGGCAGAGAATATTATGATGGAATCAGTATTATTCTGACCGGAGGAGAACTACGGCATCCCAAAGATGCCATGGTCGGCGATTTTGCAATCCGAAGTGTACAGAATGTATTCCCGAAGAAAGCGTTTATGGGGTGTTCCGGAATTTCTATGCTTTCCGGAATGACAACGGAGATTGCGGCGGAAGTAAAAGTAAATGAGGTGATGATCCAGAATGTGACAGAGGATGTATATCTTCTGGCAGATCATACAAAAATCGGAAAAAACAGCAGCTTTACAAGTTCGCCGATCCAGGGAATCAAGCATTTGATCACAGATGAAAAAGCACCTCAGGATGTACTGGATGAACTGCGCAGTGCGGGCGTTTTGATTCATCAGGTACACAAAGGAGATTTTGAAATATGAAACCATATACCTTAGGAATATATGAGAAAGCAATGCCGGCAGAATTAAGCTGGAAGGAAAAGATGGAGACAGCAAAAGCTGCGGGCTATGATTTTATAGAGATCAGTATTGATGAGACAGAAGAAAAGCTGAAACGTCTTGACATGGGAAAACAAGAGCGTCTGGAACTGGTCCGTCTGATGTATGAGACGGGAATGCCAATCCGTACAATGTGCCTGAGCGGACATCGAAAATATCCGTTGGGAAGCAGCCAGCCGGAAGTTTCCGGTCGTGGTATGGAGATTATGGAGAAAGCACTTGAACTGGCAGAGGATCTCGGAATCCGTATCATTCAGCTGGCAGGGTATGATGTATATTATGAAGAGGGCAGTGAAGAGACCAGAAAACGGTTTGCCAAGAATCTGAAAAAAGCAGTTGAGATGGCAGCGGCAAAGGGCATTGTCCTTGGATTCGAGACAATGGAGACTCCGTTTATGAATACCGTTCAAAAATCCATGAAATATGTAAATCTCGTTGATTCGCTGTATCTGAATGTGTATCCGGATCTCGGCAATATCACCAATGCCGCAAAGGCAGAGGGCGGAGATGTACTTAAGGATCTGGAGACCGGAAGAGGAAGGCTGGCAGCCATGCATCTGAAGGAAACAGTTCCGGGCAAGTTTCGGGAGATTCCGTTTGGAACCGGACATGTAGATTTTGAATCCAGTATCCGCAAAGCCTGGGAACTGGGCGTGCGTCGCTATGTGACGGAATTCTGGTATACAGGCAGTCCGGCGTGGAAAGAAGATATTGATTTTGCTGTGAAGATGATGACAGAGATTCTGGACAGGCAGACCGTATAATGAAAGAGAGGGAAGATCAGGTCATGAAAGTGAGTAAAAAAGTCATATCAAATCTTACAAAATGTTATTCGATTGCACCGCTTACATATCAGGGAAAGAGACATATTCTGGTAGCGGCAGAAAAGCAGGATCCATGTTATCTGTTTGATCTGGAGGGCAATCAGGAAGAGACAGTATGGGAAGGTCCGGGAGGAGTCATGAGTATGGTGCAGGTTCCGGGAAGTGATGGTGTTTTTCTGGCAACGCACAAATTCTACTCTCCGAATGATTCCAAGGAGGCAAAGATCATCATTGCATCGCCGGGACCAGACGGAATCTGGGAAATCCGTACGCTGGTCGATCTTCCGCACGTACATCGGTTTGATATTGTGACAAGAAACGGTGTGAATTATCTCATCGCGTGTGCACTGAAATCCGGACATGAATATAAGGATGACTGGTCTATGCCCGGCAAGGTTTATGCGGCAGTGCTTCCGGATGATCTGAGTGGATTTGATGAGGAGCATCAGCTGAGTCTGCAGGTGATCCGGGAGAATATGCTGAAGAATCATGGATATTACAAGGTGACAGAAGATGGTGTGGAGCAGTGTCTGATTTCCTGTGACGATGGTGTATACCGTTTTACACCGCCGGAATCAGAAGAACAGGACTGGACAGTGGAAAAACTGGTGGATGAGGCAGCAAGTGATGCTGTACTAGTAGATCTGGATCAGGATGGAGAAAAGGAACTGATTTTGATCTCTCCATTCCATGGGGAACATATTTATTTCTATAAAAAGATTGATGGAGACTACAAGAAGGTATATACTTATGATACTGCAGATTTTGCACATGCGATCTATGGCGGGACACTGCTTGGCAAGCCGGCAGTGATCATCGGACACAGAAAAGGAGAGAGAAACCTTCTTCTCTTTACCTGGGAGCAGGAAAAAGGGCAGTATCAGGTTGAGATTCTGGATCGGGACTGCGGACCGGCCAATGTGTTCAAGTATGAACGGGGCACAGAAGAGGTTCTTATTTCTACGAACCGTGAGATCGATGAAGTTGCAATGTATACGTTTGAAAAGTAGATGGGGAGGAAATGCAAAATGCTGGAACAGTTAAAAAAAGAAGTGTATGAGGCGAATATGCTGCTTCCAAAATACGGACTTGTCACTTTTACCTGGGGAAATGTCAGCGGGATCGACCGAGAGAGCGGATTGTTTGTGATCAAGCCAAGCGGTGTAGAATATGACAAACTGACTCCGGATGATATGGTTGTGGTAGATCTGAATGGAAATAAAGTGGAGGGAAGATACAATCCGTCTTCTGATACGCCGACACATGTGGTTCTTTACAACCGGTTTCCGAAGATTGGCGGAGTGGTTCATACACATTCCACATGGGCAACCAGCTGGGCACAGGCAGGAAGAGATATTCCATGTTATGGAACAACGCACGCGGACTATATTTACGGAGAGATTCCATGTGTGCGGAATCTGACAAAGGAAGAAATCGAAGAAGCATATGAGAAGAATACCGGTGTTCTGATCGCAGATGAATTTGAGAGAAAAGCAAAGGATTATCTGGCGGTGCCGGCAGTCCTCTGCAAGAATCACGGTGTATTTACATGGGGCAAGGATGCGCACGAAGCAGTTCATAATGCGGTAGTGGCAGAAGAGGTTGCAAAGATGGCGGCACGCTGTGAGATCATCAATCCGGATGTGAAGCATGCGCCGCAGGAATTACAGGACAAGCACTATTACAGAAAACATGGTGCGAATGCCTACTACGGACAGAAATAAGAGGAAACAGATATGGTAAAAGCGTTTTTTTTCGACCTTGACGATACACTGTATGATTATACAACGGCAGATATTCTGGCAAAAGAAGCGGTACGTGAGTACTGCCTGCAGAATCTGTCGATTTCAGGAGCTGTATATGACAGGCAGCTTGCGAAAGCGTATGTTGTGGCAGAGGAGCGGATCGGAAGAGAATGTGCGGCAGTGCATAATCGTCTGATCCGGTATCAGTGTATGCTGGAGATGTTGAAAAAGCCGCTTTTTCCGCATGCATACAAGATGTACAGGCTGTACTGGGATACACTGATGAAACAGATGACGTTGGAAGAAGGGGTCTCTCTGGTGATGAAGCAGCTGAAGGAACAGGGCGTGTATGTGGGGATCTGTACGAATATGACAGCAGAGATCCAATATCAGAAAATAGAAAAGCTCGGAATCACCAGATGGATCGATGGTGTTGTTACCAGTGAAGAAGCAGGTGTGGAAAAGCCGGACTACCGAATTTTTTCTCTGTGCAGAGAAAAAGCAGAGGTGCTGCCTGAAGACTGTGTTTTTATAGGGGACAGTCTGCGGCATGATATAGAGGGGGCAAAACAGGCGGGAATGCAGGTCATCTGGTATCATAAAGCAGAACTTTCGGAAGAAGAGCAGCAAAAAGCAGCGCAGGAGAACATTCCGGTGATGCGGCAGTTTTCGCAGTGCATCGAATTGCTGCAGCCATATGTTCAGAGAGGAAGAGGGCAAAAGAGATGTTTGGAGGATTGACGATACAGGCAGTATTTCTGGTAGTGATCGGAGCTGCACTTCTGGTGACAGGAACCAGCGGGCTGAGACGCAGTATCCGGATGAAGAAGCAAAAAGCACAGAGAACAGGGAAGATTCTTCGGATCAGTCATGTGGAAAAGCGGGATGAAGAAGGATTTCTGATTCAGAATTATTATGAGACGAGGATCGAATATGTGGAAAATGGTCACCGTCAGCAGGCCACTGTCAAGAGTGTGGATGAGTTTCAGGAAGGGGAAGAAGTCAGGATCCTCAAGGACAATGAGCGGGGCGGACAGCTGCGGATTGTAGAGAATGAAAAGTCTGCTGTATTCGGTCCGTGGATTTTGATCGGAGCGGGAATTTTGATTATTTCCATGCCTTTTGTCCAGAAACAATATGGAGACGCCTATGTTTCAGCAATTCTGGCAGCATTGATGTTCCTTACAGGTGCAGCGCTGTGTGCATCATATGGAAAAGACAAAAAAAGAAATACCGAAGAAATCAAAGCAGTTCTTACAGATGTCTTAAAATGGCAGAATGGACAGAAGAAAAAGTGGTCTACACCGGCCGCATCGTACTACCCGATCCTGACATATACATTGGATGGAAAAGAGAGAAGAATGCGCAGCCGCTATAATTCCAGTTCCCCGGTCAATTATAAAAAGGGCAAAGAAATTACATTGTATCGGGATTTGGAGAGCGGACGTATTCTGGAAAGAGGACCGAAACTTTCCATGCTGACAGGAGGGATTATACTGATCCTGATTTCTGCGATCGGAGCGATCAGTACACTGGATGTGCTGGGAATTCTGTGATGCGGAGATTACTGTTCACAGTAATATATGGACTACATTTGAATAAGAGAAATGAACTTTCTAGTGTCAAAACACCTTGTATGTGGTATGATTGGAACAAACCACATGTAAGGTGTTTTTGCTTATTTGTAATCCAGGATTGATATTTGGAGGCAGTATGAAGAAAAGAAAAAATAAAAAAGGATTTTTGATCGGTGGTATTGCAGCAGGAGCGGTTGTGATTCTCGCAGGGGGAGGAATTCTGGCATGGAAACTGTTGATAAATACGGCAACACCGCAGGAAACGGTGAAAAATTATTTTGCGCTTGTAGAAAAAGGACAATATGATAAGATGTATGCCATGCTAAGTGAGAGAACCAGAGAGACGGTGTCAGAAAAAGAATTTACAGAGCGCAATCAGAATATTTATGAGGGAATCGAGGCAAAAGATATTAAGATTTCGCTCTCGGAAAAGGAGAAACTCAAAGGGAGTCCGGTGACAGTAAAATATTCAGAAACGATGCAAACCAGTGCGGAGGAGATTTCTTTTGATAATGAGATGACGCTGCAAAAAGAGGATGGAGAGTATAAGATTGACTGGGATTCTACAATCATCTTTCCCAACCTTCAGGATTCGTATAAAGTGCAGATTCAGACAGAAAGTGCCGATCGTGGAACGATTTATGACAGAAACGGTGTAGTGTTAGCAGGGAATGGAACAGTTCTGGAAGTTGGCCTGGTGCCGGGGAAAATGGGAGATGATGCAGCAAAAGCGGAAGCAATCAAGAAGCTGGCACAGATGCTGGAAGTTTCAGAAGAGGCGATTCAAAACGCACTGGGGGCATCCTATGTACAGGATGATTCTTTTGTGCCGATCAAGAAGATTGCAAAGGGAAATGAAGAAAAAGAAGCACAGCTTCTGACGATTCCCGGAGTGATGTTAAATGATTCCCAGGATCGCGTGTATCCGCTTGGCGCTGCGGCAGGGCATCTGACTGGTTATGTGCAGGCGGTGACAGCGGAAGATCTGGAAAAACTGGAAAATAAAGGATATCACGCAAACAGTGTGATCGGAAGATCAGGCATGGAGCAGGCTTATGAGGAAGAGCTTCGTCCGGTGGACGGCACACGGATCATTATTGCAGACGAAACGGGAAATACGATCGAGACGCTGGCATATCAGCCGGCACAGAATGGAAAAGACGTGCGTGTGACCATTGATGCCGAGGTGCAGAAGACGGCATATGATCAGTTTGCACAGGATCCGGGAACGGCGGCAGCCATGAATCCTAAAACCGGAGAGGCGCTGGCATTGGTGAGCACACCGGGATATGATCCAAATGAATTTGTGCTGGGGATGTCAGATGCAAGATGGAATGCGCTGAATGAAGATGCATCCAATCCATTGATGAACCGGTTTGTCAACACCTGGGTTCCGGGATCTACATTTAAGGGAATCACAGCAGCGGTCGGAGTGGATGCAGGAATTATCAATCCGGATGAGAATCTCGGGTATGTAGGGCTTTCCTGGCAGAAAGATGCAAGCTGGGGAGATTATCATGTAACTACGCTGACAGATTACGGTGAAACGGTCAATCTGGTCAATGCCATGACATATTCGGACAATATCTATTTTGCACGGGAAGCATTGAAAATCGGGGCGGATACGATGGAAGAAAAATTAAAATCCTTTGGATTTGAAGAAGAACTTCCATTTGATCTTACCATGCAGGCATCTACGTTTGATGATGACGGAAAGATTGATTCGGAAATTCAGCTTGCCGATACCGGATACGGGCAGGGACAGGTGCTGGTTAATCCGCTCCATCTGCTGTCTATGTATTCCATGTTTGTTAATGATGGAAACATGATTCAGCCAGTTTTGAAATATGAAGAAAACGCTGATGCAAAAATCTGGAAAGAGCAGGCAGTCAGTGCACAGACAGCACAGACTGTGAAACAGAGTCTGCTCTCGGTAATTGAAAATCCGAGTGGAACAGGAGCCAGTGCGAAGATCGATGGAGTGACGATGCTTGGAAAAACAGGAACTGCAGAGATTAAGGAAAGCCAGGATGATACGACAGGAGTGGAGCGAGGCTGGTTTATCTGTGAGACAACAGAAGATATGCCAAACCAGATCGCAGTGGTCGGCATGGTGGAAGATGTAAAGACAAAAGGCGGCAGCAGTTATGTGACACAGAAGGTGCGCAATATTGCAGCGTCTTATCTGCAGTAAATGAACGGAGGAATTATGAACGAATGGATCGGTCAGGTGCTGCCATTCTGGAAAGACCTGACAGAAACGGAAAAACAGATGCTGCTCACCCATACAGCACTGGAAGAATATGAAAAAGGAGTCCTGCTTCACATCGATGGCGGAGACTGCGCAGGTGTACAGATTGTAAAGGAAGGGCAGGTCCGTGCCTATATTACGTCACCGAGCGGTGGAGAGATTACATTGTATCGTCTGGTGGAGGGAGATGTCAGTATCCTGAGTGCGTCCTGTATGATAAAGGGAATGGATATTTCGCTGGATATGATGATGGAATCGGACACGGTACTGTATACGATTCCGAAAGAAATTTACAAGAAACTGAATGATACAAACACTGCAGTGAAAGATTACACGATGGAGATGGTATCTGAGCGCTTTTCCGATGTGATGTGGCTGTTCAATCAGTATGTATTTTCTAATGCAGCGTCTCGTCTGGCCGGGGCAATCCTGGAACATATGGCACTGGCGGGAGAGGAGAAATTTTCTATTACTCACGATGTACTTGCAAGAGATATGGGAACGGCAAGAGAAGTTGTCACAAGACTGCTCAAACAGTTTCAGACAGAAGGGTATGTGAGATTATCCCGTGGCTATATAGAAGTACTGGATGCAAAAGCTCTGAAAAAAATATGAGAAATGTGATTTTGTCACGGAAGAAACACAAAAAAGTGGTATACTAAGAACATATGAAAGTTGAAGGAGGATTTATAAAATGGCAATTATAAAATTAACAAAAGATAATTTTGAACAGGAAGTATTAAAATCAGAAAAACCGGTACTGGTAGATTTTTATGCAGACTGGTGCGGACCATGCCAGATGCTTTCTCCGATCGTGGACGAAGTGGCTGAGGAAAGAGATGACATCAAAGTCGGAAAGATTAATGTGGACGAGCAGATGGAACTGGCACAGAAATATGGAGTCATGACAATTCCGACACTGCTTGTGATCAAAAACGGAGAAATTGCGAACAAGCATATCGGTGCATTGTCCAAGAGTGGAGTGATTGAGCTTCTGTAAGAACAACAGAAGAATGATGATTGGAGAAGAAAGCAGTTGATGGAAGGTCAGCTGCTTTTTCTACGTAGAACAATTACAAAAATAAAGATTGCGATTGTGAACAAAAAAACAGATAATAGAAAAGACTCTATAGGAAACAGGTGAAAAAATGAAATTAACGGTGAAAAAGTTTCAGGAATTAACAACAACTGAATTATATGAAATATTAAAAGCAAGAGCAGAAATTTTTATTATGGAGCAAGAGATCAATTATCAGGACATGGATGACATTGATTATAAAAGTCTGCACTGCTTTTTTACAGAAGATAAGAAAGTGATTGCATATCTTCGTGCGTTTTATCAGGAAAACGATGGGGATATTGTCAGGATTGGGAGAGTATTGACTTTACAACACGGAAACGGCACAGGAAGAGACTTATTAGAACAAAGTTTAAAGGCGATCAAAGAAAACATGAAATGTAAGAAAATTGTCATGGATGCACAGAAATATGCAGTCGAGTTTTATGAAAAATTCGGGTTTAAAACGATATCCGATGATTTCTATGAAGAGGGGATCCTGCATGTCGTGATGGAGCTGGACGTATAATTTAAAATGTGCGAAAGAGAGTTTTACCTTTCTCTTTTCTGATAATCGTGCTATAATGCAGAAAAGCATAAAATTCTGGTTTTCTAAGCGGAACGATACCGCATCTTTTATTCTTATAGCATATCGGAAGATCTCTATGCTTTGATTTCAATCTAAAACAGCAGAGAGGTTTGAGAGAAAGATGCCGTATTGGAAAGCCTCCTGCAGCTATTTTCATTCAAGGAGGTATTTATATGAACCAGACAACACAAACACAGCCTGTAAACAGACTGTACAAATCGAGGATTTTTGCCATGCTCTACAGTGACAGGAAAGATCTGCTCGATCTGTACAATGCGGTCAGCGGAAAACATTATGAAGATCCGGAATTGCTGGAAATCTTTCAGCGTTTTTGAAACAAAACAGACTGAAAGAAATCGGTCCTCAACAGTTTAAAGAGGATACAGTGCAGGTAGCAGCTGCATCCTCTTTAATGAATATTTCAATATCATAATCTGTTATATTCGTCATCACTGACCGGTTCACACCACTCATTTGAGCTTTCTTCCCCTGTCGGTTCAAATGTCAGATGAGAGAACCAACTGTCTTTTTTCGCACCATGCCAGTGCTTTACATTGGCAGGAATCGTGATTACCGTTCCCGGAACAAGGCTGATGGGATCGTGCCCTTCTTCCTGATACCAGCCTTCGCCATAGGTACAAATGAGTATCTGTCCGCCGCCTGATTTCGCATGATGGATATGCCAGTTGTTTCTGCATCCCGGTTCAAATGTTACATTGAACATCGGAAAACCGCCGTTTTTCATATCAGTAACCGGCTTTAAAAAGGAATCTCCGGTAAAATACTGAGCGTATGCTTCATTTGGAGCATCGATTCCGAAAACATCTGTTTTTTCAAATTCTTCTCTTGTTGTAATCTTGTAAGTTTTCTCATTCATCATTCCGTCACTTCTGCATCCCATATTTCTTTGGCCAGATTGAAAACTGCCCAGGCTTTTGGCCAGCCTGCGTAAAACGCAGCGTGTGTGATCACTGCGGCGATTTCTTTTTGTGTCACACCATGGAGTTTTGCATTTTCCAGATGATGTTTCAGCGAAGAATCAGTGATTCCCTGAGCCATAAGTGCTGTCACCGTAATGATACATCTTGTTTTTACATCAATATCCTGATTATTCCAGTTTTCTCCAAATAAAATATCATCATTGTAATGTGCAAATTCCGGCGCAAATT
>ERZ1032091.96-NODE-96-length-33474-cov-14.301026_pt1 | contig 33474 bp, 34 predicted proteins | sample MGYA00518165_ERZ1032091 | MGnify/ENA primary metagenome ERZ1032091 (study PRJEB33719, sample SAMN04261302) | wastewater metagenome | biome: rural village; feature: human; material: feces | host: Homo sapiens | place: El Salvador | collected 2013-01-07 ...
GTTCGATTCCCTTCGCCCGCTCCAAATTCAAGTCTCCTGAAGTCTACCTAACTCAATTTTCCCTTGATAAATCAGCGGTTATAGCATTCTGTTAGTCTATTGAACTCCGACGGAGGACTCCACTTTGGTTGCGGGATCGGCGTTTTGCGCTGCTGGCGCTGGAGTCGTAGCGTTTAGTGATATTTTCGCGCTTATCCTGTTTCCGCAGGATGAGTGATTTTACGCAACCGGCTCGCGCTGACGACGACCGATACCGCAGAGGCCGCGGCGGCGCTCCACAGCGCAACATGAATTGACCTTTCATCTGCTGCCAGCAGAACGGCTACGGCGGCGGCTCCCAGGCACTGCCCGAAAGTGCGCATAATGGATAAAACACCGGACGCATAACTCGCGTGCTCACGAATAACGTTTGAGAGCATTTCCCGGTTATTGGGACTCTGAAAGCAGCCAAACCCTATTCCGCATACCAGACTTCGCAGGCAGATATCCCACATTGAAGGTCTGGCGGGTAACGTCGCCAGCAGGATCAAACCGACGACAAATATCACCAGCCCCAGGGTGGATATCGCCGGGGCTGATATCGTGTCCGCCCAACGGCCTGCATGCGGCGCAATCAGCACGATCCCTAATGGCCACGGCGTAAACAGCAGGGCAGACACTACCGGACTGTAGCCGTATTCGCTCTGAAACAGGAAGGGTAGCGCAATAAAGGTGATCCCCTGGCTGACGAAAGCAACCATCGACGTGAAGGCCGCGAGGGTAAAACGTTCATTTTTAAACATGCTCGGCGGCAGTAAGGGAGAAGCCGTGCGGCGGATTTGCCAGATAAAAGCCATGCCGCTCAGCGCAGCGAGAGCCATCCAGCAAAGGCTGCCGAATTGAGAAGTAGCGTTCTGTAGGCTGTTCGCCGCCATGATCGTCGAACCCAACAGCAGCGCCGACAATATGGCGCCCACGGTGTCGAAGGGCGCCTGCATACGGATCGCATCCCGCGGCAGCGCTCTGACCGCCAGCAGTAAGGCGAGGGTGCCGGGAAGAACGTTTATCGCAAACAGCCATTGCCAGCTAAGGGTGTGAAGGATCGTACCGCCCAATACCGGGCCGATAGCGGAGCTCGAGGCAATGAGCAGGGCATGGAACCCCAGAATGCGGCCAAGTAAGCGTCCGGGAAATACGGACCTGAGTATTGCGGGGGCAATACTCAGCGTCGCCGCGCCGCCGATCCCCTGAAGCACGCGCATACCGATAAGCACTTCGGGCTTATTCGCCAGCGCACAACCCAGTGATGTCAGGGTAAAGGTCGTCAGGCCCGCCAGAAATACGGGGCGATAACCCAGACGGGCCGCAAGCGCCGCGAATATCGCCAGCGTCATCGCAGCCGCCAGCAGATACCCGTTGGCGAACCAGACGGCAATACTGGCAGGTACCTGCATCTCCTGAGCCATGGAGGGCAGGGCAATGTTGATCATGGTGCCATCAAACACGCCCATTAAGGTGGTGGTCATTATTGCGGCCATCACCCGTGCGCGCGCCGGGCCAGGCAGTCCTTCGTCGCCGGGTTGACTGGAAAAGAGCGTCATCATTTGTCCTCTGAGAAGAGTGTATGGATGACAAAACTATAAAGATGGCTTTTACCAGGCGGAAGGCGCACTATTTTCACTTTATTGTTGCATCAAACGCCTTATCTTAATGTGCTGGGAGGAAGGGTAATGTCTGATCCCGATTTTAATTTGCTGGTAGCTCTCGACGTATTGCTGAGTGAAGCGAGTGTCGCAGGTGCGGCTCGTCGTCTGAACCTCAGCACTTCGGCCATGAGCCGGACATTAAGCAGGTTACGCGATGTCACAGGAGACCCGATCCTGGTACGCGCCGGGCGTAACATGGTACTGACCCCGTGGGCCGAAGCGACCCGGGATCGCGCCAGGCGTGCAGTGCACGATGCCAGGGCGGTATTACAGCCCTCAACTGAAACGTTCAGCGCGCAAAATCTGGCGCGTCTTTTTACCATCAGGGCAAACGATGGTTTTGTGGTGGCGTTTGGGCCTGCGCTTATAGCAGCGGTTGCCGACGCAGCGCCGGACGTCTGTATACGCTTCGCGCCTAAGCCGGAAAAAACGTCGCGCTATCTTCGGGAAGGGCTGGTTGATCTGGAGATTGGCGTTCAGAGTAATATGGGGCCAGAAATACGGCTGCAACGACTGTTTGAGGATCGGTTTGTTGGCGTCGTCCGTAAAGGGCACCCGCTGGCTAAGCAGGCTGAAATAGGCGTGAGTGATTATGTCGCCTGGGGCCATGTGGTAGCGTCACCCGAGGGCGCGTTGCACGGATCCGTTGACGATGCGCTGGCCGAACTGGGGACAAAACGTAAAATTGCAAGCGTCGTACCGGGATTTCCGACAGCACTTTCCGTGGCGCTGGAATCGGATCTTATCGCCATGATACCCGCACTCTATTTACTCAATCAGCAGGTAACGGACCAGGTACACCTTTTCGAGCTGCCGTTCAAAAGCCGTCGTATTACGGTATCGCAGATGTGGCACCCAAGAATGGAACGCGACCCCGGTCACCGCTGGCTGAGAGAGCAAATTCTTGCGATATGCGGTGTGGCCCGGTCAGTCATGACTAAGGAGCCTGTATAGCGATTGCTATAACATCAATTTATATTAAATGTATAATTCAATTCATTGATATTTAATATAAAATACATCAATCGAAGTAGCGGTGTAGTAGCTAAATTGAGATGTCCATCTCTGGACCAAATAGACATGTCCGCGCTACCGTCTCGCCACAGCGATCGCTGCTTTCAAAGGATGAGACTCATGACGGCATACGGAACGGCAATTTTCTCAATGAGCGATGTGAACAGACTCACGATCGAAGTCTCCATACTTCGATAGACCGTTTATGTTCTTTCCGCGAGACCTAATCGAAAGCCCTCGTGGTACCTTTAAATTAACAATTAACGATAAATAAAGGACAGCTTCCCTGTCCTTTATTCTTTTTTATTCAGCTTTGCTCTCGCGCGCTCGCAATACCTCACCGACCACCGGGGCGGCGGTAAACGCATTTGGCCATCCCGCGTAGAACGCCGCCTGGGCGACCACTTCTCCGGCCTCTTCAGCCGAAAGCCCATTATCCATAGCTCTGTTTAGGTGGTAGCCAATCTGCGCGCTCTGTCCGGCGGCGATTAACGCGCTGACCGTCACCAGACTTCTGTCGCGGGGCGTAAGCGCGGGCCGTTGCCAGAGGTCGAGAAACAGCGGGTCGGCGGTAAATTTAACCAGGCCAGGCGAAATGGGGCCGACATTTTTTTCCACGGTGTCTGCACGCTGTTTCTCTACCTGTTCATTGAGTGGCAGCAGCGTTGGCGAGGCGGCGGGCAGGGCCTCTGCCGTCACGCCCCTGGCTTCAAAGATGGCTTTAGCGACGCTGACGGCTGACATCGCATTGGGCCAGCCAGCGTAGAAGGCGAGGTGAGTAATGATCTCTGACACTTCCGCTGGCGTCACGCCGCTATCGAGCGCAACGGCAATATAGTGCTTAAGCTCGCCAGGCTGGTTGCGGGCAATCAGCATCGCTACGGTCACGATGCTGCGGTCGCGGGCAGACAGGGCGTCACGTTGCCAGAGGTCGTTGCTGATGGCCTCGCGGCCGAAGCGCGCCAGCGCCGGCGACACCGCTTGAATATCAGCGTCGGCAAGGGTGGAAGGGGTAATTTTCATCATAGCTTCATCTCTTTGTTCGTTGGCATAAGCAAAATCAGACAGCACAAGCGACAAGGCTGCCGCGGCAATCACGTTTTTCATATTTGCTCCTTTCCCGATCAGCAGGGCGGATTGTTACCGCGTCCAGACCTGCTTAACGTCCTTCGTTTGCGGCGTGTTTTGCGCCATGATCCCCGTCAGAACGTGCGGCTGGTAGGTTTCTTCAAGAAAATGGATTTCCTCCGGGCTCAGGTGAAGATTGACTGCGTTTACCGCGCCATCGACGTGATCTTTTTTTGTGGCCCCTACGACAGGCGACGTCACTTTTGTCAGCAGCCAGGCCAGCGAAATTTCGGTCATGGAAACCTGATGTCGTTCGGCAAGTTCGGCGACGCGGGCAATAATGATCCGGTCCTGTTCTGCCGTGCTGTCGTATTTTCCCCGCGCATACTCATCTTCTACCGCTCGCCGCGTGTGGCCTTCTAAGCGGGAGAGACGGCCGCTGGCCAGCGCGCTATAGGGAGTCATGGCGATATCATCTTCCGCGCACAGCCCGAACAGCTCTCGTTCATCTTCACGCATGATCAGGTTGTAGTGGCTCTGCACGGAAACAAAGGGCGTCAGCCCTTCGCGTTCGGCCAGGGCGTTCGCCTTCGCCAGCTGCCAGGCATAGCAATTGGAAATGCCAATTGCGCGCACCTTGCCGGCGGTCACGGCGGCGTGCAGCGCTTCAAGCACGTCAATAACCGGCGTGTTGTAATCCCAGATGTGGTAGATGTAGAGGTCGATATAGTCCATCCCGAGGTTGCGCAGACTCTGGTCGAGTGAGCGGGCTATTGCCTCTTTTCCGCCGATCCCCCCGGCAATTTGCGCGGCGGTTCGTGGCAGAAACTTGGTGGCCAGCACCACGTCCTCACGTTTTGCCATCTCCCGCAGCGCCCGGCCAACGTATCGCTCGCTGGAGCCGTTCTGATAGGCGATGGCGGTATCGTAAAAATTGATACCCTTTTCGAGACCGTAGCGAATGATGTCCCGGCTGGCTGTTTCGTCCAGCGTCCAGCGATGCTGGCCCGTTAACGGATCGCCAAACCCCATACATCCCATGCAGATGCGGGAGACCAGTAAGTCACTTTTACCAAGCCGGATATACTGCATCTTTATTCTCCCTTTGGATTATTCACGACGGAATTGAGCAGATCGACAAGCCTTGACGCGTGTTCCCGGGCAAGCGTTTTTTGCTGCGCGATTTTGTCGGCATCCCGGTCGGCATAGCTGATGCCGCAGGTATACACCGGCGCCAGCAGCTCAAGATTGCACAGCCTTGCCGTGGTCTCGAACGGAATAAGATACTCTTCAATGGCATGGCCAAAGAAACCGTCAGCGCTATACGCCGCCTGCGGCGCCCCGGTGGTGAAGGAGAGGATCAGCTTTTTACCACCCAGTTTCGCCGTTGATCCATGCGCGAAGCCGTGAATAAAGACCTCGTCCAGCCACTGTTTCATTAACCCGGGCAGCCCATACCAGGAAAAAGGGAACTGCCAGACAATTACATCCGCCTGCAGCAGGCTTTCCTGCTCAGCGGCGATGTTGAATTTGCCGTCCGGATAGAGCCAGTCCAGACGACGGATTTCCGCATCAGGCAGGGCGGTCGCCAGCTCATCGAGGATGGTGGCGTTGGCGATGGAATGGTTAAGATCCGGATGCCCGGAAACGACAAGAATATGAGCCATTCCCAACGTTACTCCTGATGTTTAAATTCAGCAGAGAAGAGATTTTCCCAGCTAATAAACGAGCCGAGTGGAATACACTCGAAGGTTAATAGACCCGCTTTTGCCAGCGGAAATTCGGCCATGACATTATTCGCCTCTTCCACGGTGTCGCACTCGAGGAAAATAGCGACGCCGGGTCGATCCTGACGGAAATAGATGTCGCGAATAAAGCCTGACTTGTACAGTCCCCAGGCGTGCAGGGCTTCTGCGGTAAGGTGCGGCGCATAGTGTTCCAGCGTCGCGCCGGGGGCAGGGATATCCAGACATAAAATTCGCATAGTTGTCTCCGGAAAGTCGTTGTCAGCGGGAAGAGACAAAAGTATACGAGCCGCAGGGGGGGAAGATTAGGCGGTCATTGACTTAAGAATATTTAGCCTGTACTTAATAATCAGGCGAGGGTGTCTTAAGGAGATGCTATGAATAACGCGCTTTATAATCAGATACGCATCTTTCAGAGCATTGCGCGCGAGGGCAATATCTCGGCCGCCGCGCGCAAGCTCGAAATCACGCCGCCGTCGGTCAGCAATGCGCTCAGGCTGCTGGAGGAGCATATTGGCCACCCCCTTTTTGTGCGCACTACCCGGCGTATCGAGCTGACGGAAACCGGGCAACAGCTGCTGGAGCAGACCGCCGCGGCGGTGGAGACACTGGAAAAGTCGCTGGAAATCATCCGCGACCAGAATCAGGAGCCCTCCGGGGCAGTGAGAATAACCCTCTCGCGCTTTGCCTACCTGCTTATTCTCAAACCGGCGATGGCGGCATTTTGTCAGCAATATCCGGGGATCCAGCTGGAAATATCGGTCTATGACGGTACCGTCAATATTATTGAAGAACGTTTCGACCTTGGGATCCGCTTTGGCGATATTCTCGAAGGCGGCGTGGTCGCCCGCCCGTTAATGAAGCCGTTTCGTGAAGGGCTATACGCCTCCTCTGCCTATCTTGCCGAATATGGCGTGCCCGCGATGCCTGCCGATCTCCATCATCACCGGCTGATTGGCTATCGCTTTATTACCAACAACCGCATCCTGCCGCTGATCCTCAATGACCATGGCGAGCAGCTCACCATCGAGATGCCCGGGCAGTTAATCAGCAATGATATTGACGTGATGGCCGACGGTATTCGTCACGGACTGGGGATTGGCCGCTTGTTTGAACCCATCTGGCGGCTACAGCCCGATCGTGAGCAGTTTATTCCCGTGATGGAAGACTACTGGAAAACCTATCCCCCGGTTTATCTCTATTACCCGAAAAACGCGGGTAAAACGAAAAGAGTGAAGGCCCTGATTGATTTTCTGATAACGCATGCCGCGGAATAAAGGCTATTTTGCGTGCGAAATATCTGAAGGCACAGGTCCTGTCTTTCCCTCAGTCTTAACCCTATACTCCTTGCGGATAAAGCGGTTTTTATCGCGATGACTTTTGCCGCTCAACGGCTTAACCCATCACCAACGTCATAGGCTGGGAATACAAATAAGGGAGAGACATCAATGGGCAGACGCTTCATGGTCGGTATCTTCGCGCTGGTGGCGTTTTCGGCCAGTGCTGCGCAGGGCGGCCATCATGGTCAGTCGGTGACAGCTGGCGCCGACGGCGGAAACGGTTCGGACGGCGGCGATAGTGATAACTCATCGGGCCGGGCAGGGTGCCCGGGCGGCACCGATCCCGATAAGCACGGCCATTTTTACCTGCCTGGCACCCGCGAGCCTTGCAATCCCGGGCCCCAGGATGCACAGAAAGTCGGGTCTTCCCGCTAGCGTTCAGCTCAGATCGTGCAGCGCTTTGTCTGATGGCGGGGAAAGCTGAATATCCTGAAACGCAACCGCCAGTCCCCCGCGCTCCGGTGAGCAGCACATGACGCCCGCTTTCACCGGGCCTGGCGGAAAGTAGCCCAGCCGCAGAAGCGGCCAGCGTTCGCCGTCGGTCGAATACTGCAGCCTTATCGCATCGCCCCTACGGGTCAGCCGCAGCCAGAAGGTGCGCGGGTCGCCGGGAAAAAGCCCGGTGGCCCAGTCGGAGTGGGTCAGCGTCAGTACGCTACCAATGGCCGGGGCATCGTCATTAAACTCAATCCCCGCCTTCAGCCAGGTCCGCTCGTCCGCCATCATCATTAGTCCGGCCTGGTCGTAAAGGGTGGTGAAATCCGCACATATTTTTGCCTGCAGGGTAAAATCACCTTCCACCTCAGCAGCATAAAGATGACCAGAGAAGCGCTCGAAGCCATACCAGGTATGGCGCCAGAAATCGGTATGCTTGTCAGTGACCACCGTCAGGCCGTCGCTATCGCGGCGCCACTCGGCAGGTTCATTGATCCAGTGAAAGGACGGCTGCATTTTTCCTCCGGGATATGCTTTCAGACAGGGTTATAACAGCGACTGCAGCGCGGGTGACGCCATGCTGGCCTCAAAGGGAATAATCTCTGTACGGGCGAGACCCAGCTGCTGGAAGGGATCCTGGCTCAGACGCGCTTGCAGAGTTTCCCGGCTATCGCATTTTGCCAGAATGACGCCGCCGGTGCGGGGAATACGGCGGCCGGAGGCGAGAAAGAGGCCGTCGGCATAGCCTTTTTTGAGCCATTCGATGTGGGCGGGGATCGCACGGTCAACCTCTTCGAGCGGTTTTATATACGTTAAAACAACCACATAAATCGTACTCATCCTGAAAGCCCTGGCAATCCAATGGGATCTCCAGCCTGACATATTTCGATGATGGATAAAAGAAAACGCGGCATTTTTCCGTGCTATTTAGCAGGGATGGCGGGGCGCAACATCCCGGATGCTCATCGCAGACGTGAATTAATATATATGTTTTTTCGCATGTATATTGATCTTTCTTTGTGGCCCCGTATGCTGTCCGTCACGCTTGAGGAGAAATCATGTCTTTATTGCCCCTGCAACTGTTCAAAAACCTCGCCGATGAAACTCGGCTGGGGATCGTATTGCTGCTCAAGGCGCGTGGAGAGCTGTGCGTGTGCGATCTCTGTACGGCGCTCGCCCAGTCCCAGCCCAAGATCTCCCGCCATCTGGCGATGCTCCGTGAGAGCGGGTTGCTGCTGGATCGTAAACAGGGTAAGTGGGTCCATTACCGCCTCTCTCCGCAGATGCCGGCCTGGGCGGCGCAGGTGATTGAGCAGGCCTGGCTCAGTCAGCAGGAGGATGTGCGGCTGATGATCAGCAGACTGGCTGGCGGGCCGGGTTGCCGGTAAAAAATTTATCTTAACATATATGATTTTTCGAATGTGATTGGCGGAGGAACGATGTTGCTGGCAGGTACGATTTTTATCCTGACCCTGGTGCTGGTGATCTGGCAGCCGCGGGGGTTAGGGATCGGCTGGAGCGCGGCATTTGGCGCGGCGCTGGCGCTGACCACCGGTGGCGTACAGGTAGCCGATATCCCGGTGGTATGGCATATCGTCTGGAATGCGACCGCCACCTTTATCGCCGTTATCATTATTAGCCTGCTGCTTGATGAGTCTGGCTTTTTCGAATGGGCCGCGCTGCACGTTTCCCGCTGGGGAAGAGGCCGGGGTCGACTGCTGTTTACCTGGATTATCCTGCTCGGCGCGGCGGTGGCGGCGCTGTTTGCCAACGATGGGGCGGCGCTGATCCTCACGCCAATCGTGATTGCCATGCTGCGAGCGCTGGGGTTCAGCAAGGGAACGATGCTGGCCTTTGTCATGGCCGCCGGATTTATTGCCGATACCGCCAGCCTGCCGCTGGTGGTGTCGAATCTGGTGAATATCGTTTCGGCAGATTTCTTTGCCATCGGCTTCAGGGAGTACGCTTCGGTGATGGTGCCGGTCGATCTCGCGGCGATCCTCACCACCCTGGCGATGCTGCACCTGTTCTTTCGCAAGGATATCCCGCCGGCCTGGGATATGGCGTTACTAAAAGCGCCGGCCACGGCGATAAAAGATCCAGCGACGTTCCGCACCGGCTGGGGCGTGCTGCTGCTGTTGCTGGCTGGCTTTTTCGTCCTTGAACCGCTGGGGATCCCGGTCAGCGCCATCGCGGCGCTCGGCGCCGGGATCCTGTTTGCTGTCGCGAAGCGCGGGCGGGTAATTAACACCGGCAAGGTGCTGCGCGGCGCCCCGTGGCAGATAGTGATCTTCTCGCTGGGAATGTATCTGGTGGTGTATGGTCTGCGAAACGCCGGGTTAACGGATTATCTGACCACGGTGCTGAACATGCTGGCGGAGCGCGGCCTCTGGGCCGCGACGCTGGGCACCGGTATCCTGTCGGCCTTCCTCTCTTCAATAATGAATAATATGCCCAGCGTACTGGTCGGCGCCCTGTCGATTGATGGCAGCGCGGCAACAGGGACGATCAAAGAGGCCATGATTTATGCCAACGTCATCGGCTGCGATCTGGGGCCCAAGATCACGCCAATTGGTAGCCTGGCCACGCTGCTCTGGCTGCATGTGCTGGCGCAGAAGCACATCACCATCGGTTGGGGGTATTATTTCCGCTGCGGCATCACCATGACCCTGCCGGTGCTGCTTGTGACGCTGGCCGCGCTGGCGCTGCGTCTCTCCTTCAACCAGCCATGAGAACGTACTATGAGCATCACCATTTACCATAACCCTGACTGCGGCACCTCGCGTAATACGCTGGCGCTGATCCGTAACAGCGGCGCCGAGCCCACCATTATCTATTATCTGGAGACGCCGCCGTCGGGTGATGAGCTGCGCCAGCTGCTCGCCGCGATGGGGATCCCGGTGCGCGCGCTGCTGCGGAAAAACGTCGAACCCTACGACGCGCTGGGCCTGGCGGAAGACCGGTTTACTGACGACCAGATAATCGACTTTATGCTTCAGCATCCGATCCTGATTAACCGTCCGATCGTAACGACGCCGCAGGGCGCCCGACTCTGCCGCCCGTCAGAGGTGGTGCTGGAGATCCTGACGGCGCCGCAAAAAGGCGCATTCGTGAAGGAGGACGGTGAGCCAGTCATTGATGCCGCAGGGCAGCGTGTGAAATAGCGCGCAGAATGGCGCCGGCTGTAGCAGCCGGCATGCCGTGTTAATCCTGCTGTATGGTAGGCTCTCCAGGTATGTAGCGCCTGGATTGCTGACAATATTCTCGCTTAGCGCTATTTCTCCACTATCCAGTCTGTTTCCCTTACTTTTCCTGCCGTTATACACCGCCTCTGCGCCGGTGGTTTATGTCTCTCGATAAATTATTAACTGTTTGTTTTTAATGGGTAAAATTTCTTTTTGTGCGTAATGATATAAAGTCAACGTCGTTTGCATTATTGCGAACATTAAATCTGTAAAACTAGATGTTTGTCGACTTTTCATCTAAAAAGGGAAGGTAAGGGGCTGGACAAAACCATTGCGTGGTTATCAAATGGTTAAAAATGCTCGTGTTTGATGTTAATACAAACAAATTATAAATCGTCAGCCTGCTTTATACGGTTAACTTGCGCTGCGGCGCACCTTACCTGGAGAATTTATGCATTCCTCTGTTAATAAAAACGAAAGCCGTACCTTTTTCGGCCATCCTTATCCGCTGGGCTCCCTGTTCTTCACTGAAATGTGGGAGCGCTTCTCGTTTTACGGCATCCGTCCTTTACTGATCCTGTTTATGGCGGCGACAGTGTACGACGGCGGCATGGGCCTGGCGCGAGAGAACGCCTCGGCGATCGTTGGGATTTTTGCCGGCAGTATGTATCTGGCCGCGCTGCCGGGCGGCTGGCTGGCGGATAACTGGCTTGGCCAACAACGCGCCGTCTGGTACGGCTCTATCCTGATCGCCCTGGGGCACCTGTCGATCGCTCTGTCAGCATGGCTGGGCAACGATCTGTTCTTTATCGGTCTGATGTTTATCGTCCTGGGTTCCGGGTTGTTTAAAACCTGTATCTCGGTGATGGTCGGCACCCTGTATAAAAAGGGCGACGCGCGCCGCGACGGTGGTTTTTCGCTGTTTTACATGGGGATCAATATCGGCTCGTTTATCGCGCCATTGATCTCTGGCTGGCTTATCAAATCGCATGGCTGGCACTGGGGCTTCGGCATCGGGGGGATCGGGATGCTGGTGGCGCTGATCATTTTCCGTGTCTTTGCCGTACCGTCGATGAAGCGCTATGACGCGGAGGTTGGCCTCGATTCCACCTGGAACAGCCCGGTGGCGAAAAAGAATGGCGTTGGAGCGTGGCTGCTGGCGCTGGCTCTGGGAGTGGCGGTGCTGGTCACGCTTATCAGCCTGGGCACGATCGTGATTAACCCGGTGGCGGTGGCCAGCGTGCTGGTCTATGTGATTGCCGCCTCCGTGGCGCTCTATTTCATCTGGCTGTTCGTCTTCGCCGGACTCAACCGTAAAGAGCGGGCGCGCCTGCTGGTATGCTTTATTTTGCTGGTCTCGGCGGCCTTTTTCTGGTCCGCGTTTGAACAGAAACCGACCTCCTTCAACCTGTTTGCTAACGACTACACCAACCGGATGATCGGCGATTTTGAGATCCCCGCGGTCTGGTTCCAGTCGATTAACGCCTTGTTTATCATTCTCCTCGCGCCGGTATTCAGCTGGGCGTGGCCTGCGCTGGCGCGTAAAAACGTTCGTCCGGGCAGTATGACCAAATTCGTGATTGGCATCCTGTGCGCAGCGGCGGGCTTTGGCCTGATGATGCTGGCGGCGCAGAACGTTCTGAGCAACGGCGGGGCCGGTGTGTCGCCGCTGTGGCTGGTGGGCAGCATCCTGATGCTGACGCTCGGTGAACTGTGCCTCAGCCCGATTGGGCTGGCGACCATGACTCTGCTGGCGCCGGAGAGAATGCGCGGCCAGATGATGGGGCTGTGGTTCTGCGCCAGCGCGCTGGGTAACCTGGCGGCGGGCCTGATCGGCGGTCATGTGAAGGCCGATCAGCTGTCGTTGCTGCCGGACCTCTTCGCCCGCTGCTCCATCGCATTGCTGATCTGCGCCGCCGTGCTGGCCGTGCTGATTGTCCCGGTCCGCCGGATGCTGGAGAACAGCCGGTCCAGCGCCGCGCAAAAATCCCTCAGCAACGCCTGACGCGATCCTCAGGCCGGCCCGGTGGGGCCGGCTTGTTTTTTGTCCAATCCCCGCCCCAGCAGAACAAAATCCCCTTTTCACAATGCGCGATGTCCCATAACGTGAGCGTGTTCTTTGAAATCACGTCGCTTTCCGGTCCATAGTGTAGTCAGGTTTACTATGTGGTTAATATAAGGACACACCTATGCCAGCAGTCATTGATAAAGCATTGGATTTCATCGGTGGTATGAATACGTCTGAGCCAGTACCACAGTCTATGGATGAAAGTACCGCGAAGGGAATTCTCAAATATTTAAAAGAACTGGGCGTACCCGCCACCCCGGCCGACGTCGCTGCGCGCGGCCAACAGCAGGGCTGGAGCGCTGGGTTTACCGACAAAGTGGCGGAGTGGGCTGAACGGGTCGCCGCCGGCGAACGGCTGGTGATTAAGCATCCGGAATTCTTTTCCACCTATATGCGGGAAGAGCTGCGCGCCCTGGTGTAATCGCCGCGCATCCACCCCGCCCCTTCAGCTTAATGCCTTCCCCTATTGGGAAGGCATTCTGGCGAATGACAAACCCGTTTCGTTATTGTGCTCGCCTTTCTGCCGGGTGGCGGCTTTCGCCTTACCCGGCCTACAAAAAACTCCAATATCAGACAGTTATGCAGTTAGCTGTAGGCCCGCGCAAGCGCAGCGCCGCCGGGCAAGCGCTGAAGATTGCACTTTGTCTGCAGTCTGATTGCCTTCCCCTATTGGGAAGGCATTCTGGCGGATGACAAGCCCGTTTCGTTATTGTGCCCGCCTTTCTGCCGGGTGGCGGCTTTCGCCTTACCCGGCCTACAAAAAACTGCAATATCAGACAGTTATGCAGTTAGCTGTAGGCCCGCACAAGCGCAGCGCCGCCGGGCAAGCGCTGAAGATTGCACTTTGTCTGCAGTCTGATTGCCTTCCCCTCGGGGAAGGCATTTTTGTTACTGCCCTCGATAGCCGCCGCCCAGGGCTTTGATCAGGGTAATGTCGGTGCTTAGCCGCTGGGCCTCAATGTCCAGCAGCAACAGCTGCTGGGCGAGGACCGCCCGGCGGGCTTCTTCGGCGGCGTAGCGGCTGAGGAGGCCGCGCTGATAATGGGCGCGAGCGCTGTCGGTGGTGGTCTGCGCCGCGGTGACTTTTAGCTGCTGCAGCGCGCGCTGCTGATTCAGGTCGTTAAGCTGGCTGGAGCTGATGGCGACATCGCGAACCGCATCCAGCACCGCCTGGTTGTACTGTTTGATCAGGATGTTGCTGGCGGTGCGTACCGACTGCAGATTAGCGTTCAGACGACCGCCGTCGAAGATCGGCAGATACAGCCCGGGCAGCAGGTTGATCTGCTGGAAAGAGGACTTAAACAGATCCCCGACGCTCAGAGCGTTATAGCCCCAGAACGCTTTGATATCAAAATGGGGATAGAAGGCCGCTTTCGCCGCATCGACCTGGCTCAGGGAGGCGGTGACGTAGCCGCGCAGCGCCTGCAGGTCCGGACGGCGGGCCAGCAGCTCGAAAGAGAGCGACGGCGGCAGCGTCTCCTGGAGCGCCGGCAGCGCCACCGGATGGATGGCCGGCATGCTCTGCGCATCGGCGCCGATCAGCGCCCGCAGGGTTTCACGATACTGGGTCAGCATCCCCTCGGCGCTAATGATCTGCTGGCGAGCGGCGAGCTGTTCGGCCTGGGCGTTGGCCACATCCACACTGTCTTCCAGGCCGCGCCGGGTCCGGTGCTCGTGGGCTTCCACCGAGAATCGGGCAATGCCCTCCAGCTCCTGCAGCAGCGCGATTTTCTGGAACGTCGCCTGCATGGCGAAATAGAGCTGCGCCACGCTGCTGGCGATGTCGAGCTCAATGCCGGCGGTCTCCGCCAGCCGGGCGTTTTTCTCGCCAATAGCGGCGGCGACCCGGGCGCGATCGGCCCCCCAGAGATCGATATTCAGCTGCGCCCCGACGCCAACGGTATTCAGCGTATACCAGGGGCCGTTTTTATCCACCGGCAGGGAGTATGAGTAGGGCCAGCTAAAGGATTTGTCGGTGATCCGCAGGCGGTTTTGCGCCGCGACGGCGGTAGCCTGCAGGCCCATCGCCGACCGGGCGAGTTCCACCGTGGACTGCGACTGGGAGATGCGCAGCCGGGCGGCCTGCATGGTCGGCGAGTTCTGCAGCGCCCGGTTGATCAGCATATTGAGCTGAGGATCATCATAGGCCTCCCACCAGCGGGCGGCCGGCCAGTCGCTGTTCGCCAGGTGGATCACCTGCGCCAGCTGGGCCTGCTGCGGATTGACGATGGCGACCTGGGCAGGCTCATCCTGGATCAGCGCGCAGCCGCTGAGCAGCGTCAGCGTCAGGGTAAAAAGAGTGCCGCGCAGGCGCGCGGAGAAAGGAAGGATCATCATGACGTTTTAGCCTGTTGCTCAGTCGCTATCGGTGTCGGCCCCCAGTCGGGCAGGGCGGCCAGCGCGGCGGCCAGCGCCGGGCCAAAGGGGTTAGTCAGGTCGGCGGTCAGCTGTTCGCCAGGCGCCGTCGCCTCCTGTTCGATACGTTCAGCGTAGCGCCGCAGCTGTTCGGCGCAGCGGGCCAGGGTCGGGTCTCCCGGCGCGGCGTTGAGTCGGTAGCCTTCGCTGAGGCGGGCGATCTCCTCGGCCTGGGCGAGGGTGGCGCGCATCGGCCAGCCTTTCGCCTGGGGCCAGGGGTGAGCATACGTGCCCAGCGGTTCGGCGCGAACCCGGTGGATCAGCGCTTCGCTGTCGGTGAAGGCGACAAGCAGGGGAGCCAGCGGAACCGCCTCCTTCGGGGCGGCGAGGCAGTCCGCCAGCCGGCGATAAAGTGCCGCAAGGCGGGTTTTCAGCTGCGGCGCTTCGCTGTCCGGCCAGAGATACAAATGAACAATGGAGGAGACCAGCACCCCGAGCAGGATGCCCAGCACCCGATCCCGCAGCTCGGTGAGGTTCGTCAGCGGAGCAAACCAGCTGAGAAAGGCCAGCGCAAAGGTGAAACCAATCTGGATCCCGGCGTAGGCGATACGCTCCGAGCCGGCGGCAATCCACGCCGCCAGCGCCAGCACCGGCAGGGACATCGCCAGCAGGCCCGTCAGCGAATCGGTCCAGGGCTGGACAAAGACGATTAACAGCAGCGCCAGCAGGGAGGCGAGCAGCGCCCCGCCGATGCGCAGCCATGTCTTTTGCATCGTGGCGCCCAGCCCGGGCTGGGCGACGATCACGCAGCTCAGCATAATGGTATGTAGACCCTGCCAGTCGGCAGCGGTATATAAGACATAGCAGATTAGGGTCGCCAGCAGGGTCTTGAGCGCAAAATGGAGATATGCCGGGTTGCGCCAGGCGTCCGGCGCCAGCAGGGGCGCCTTCTCCACCTCACCCTGCGGCAGGGCAACCGGCTCACCCTGCGCCAGCCGCTGCAGAGTGGTAGCCATCTCCTGCAGAACAGCGCGATTGACGCCGCGACCGCTGAGCGTCAGGGGAGGAATAGCGCCGTCAAACGGCCCCTCGCTAAGGGCGTTCTTCAGCTGAAGTACCGCCTGCGACAGCTGCTGGCGATCGTCACTATCCGCCTCGTCTGCTTGCAGCAGGGCCGCCAGCTGGTAGCAGCGCAAAGTGGCGGCCAGCCGCGAGCGCCAGGCCTGGGGATCGGCGGCGATCTCCGGTGTCGCCCGGCTGGCCTGGGCGAATAGCGACTGCAGCTGATTGAACTGCGCGGCGGTCTCGCCGAAGGTCGGTGGCGCTTCAGCGTCCGGGGCCGCCAGCCGCCGGGCGACCTGGTGCAGCATCCCGGCCAGACGCGCCTTAAACTGGTTACCGGGAAAGGCCTGCTGAAAGCAGGCGTTGACCAGCAGGGTGACGAGGATCGCGGTGTTAATCGCCACCCACAGCCAAAGCAGCAGCCGCACCAGGATCTCGCTCTGGCTGGTCATCGACGGGAAGGTCTGAGCGTAAATCACCGCCAGCGCCACCACGAAAAAGGCCAGTCCCAGCTTGCCCAGCACCCGCATCAGATAGAGGGCGCAGAAAAAGAGCGCCACGGAAGCTGCCAGGCGGATCAGCGGGTAGTCATAGGTCCACTTGATGATCAGCAGCACGCCGCCGAGCGCCACGGTGACGGTGACAAAAAAGACCACGCTGACCAGCTTAATCATCAACACGTTAGGCTGGCTGACGTAGAACACGACGATCAGCGCAACGGCCAGGAAAGGGATCTGCAGGGTCATAAACAGGGTGATGAGCACCGCGCAGCTTAGCGTCAGGCGCAGCGTGTAGCTGGCGCGTCCCGGCGCGTCGCGCAGTTCCTGGCGTAAAAAATGGGCGAGAGGAAACATAGCGTCGCCCGGCTACGGCTGCAGCACGGCGCTGGCCGAGGCGCCCATGCGGAACAGTTCCGGGTCGGGATCGCTGACGGCGATTTTCACCGGGAAGCGCTGCGAGACGTGGACCCAGTTAATGCTTTTCTGGATCAGCGGCAGCCCTTCGATGACGCTCCCACCTTCGGGCAGGACCCCGGAGCCGACCGAATCCACCACCCCGTTAAAGGTCCGGTTGTGGTTGGTCATCACGGTGATCCGCGCCGCCACGCCGGGGCGCACGTTGTTCAGGTCGGTTTCGCGGAAGTTCGCGATCACATACCAGCGGTCGTCATCCAGCAGGGTGAAGACCGGCTTCAGCGCCGAGGCGTACTGGCCGACGGTGGTTTTCAGCGCCACCACCACGCCGTTGAACGGCGCGCGCACTTCGGTAAATTCCAGATGCAGTTCAGCGAGGGCGATTTGCGCCAGGACCCCGGCGCGTTGCGCCACCATGGCATCCACGCCGGTCACGGCCGCCGAGGCCTGTTTGGCCTGCAGCAGCGTGGCCTCCAGCTCCGCCCGCGCCGCTTTCTCAGCGGTGCGCGCCTGATCGAGATCTTCCTGGGAAGCGAACCCCTGCGGCACCAGCGGCTCAAGGCGGATACGCGTGGAGGTGGTCTGCTTAACCAGCGCTCTGGCGCGCTCGACGGCGGCCGCCACCGACTGGGCGTTATACTCCTGCGCTTTGATGGTGCGCTGGGTCAGCATGATCTGCGCGTCGAGGGTCGTCAGCCGGGCCTTCGCGTCATCGAGCATTGCCTGATAGGGGCGGGGGTCGATGCGGAACAACAGATCGCCTTTTTTCACCCGCTGGTTATCGCGAATGGGCATCTCCACGATGCGTCCGCTGACCTCGGGCACTACATCGATGGTATCGGCATAGACATAGGCGTCATTGGTCTCCGGCGAGGTTTGCAACTGCCAGATAACGAGGATCAGCGCCAGGATGGCGGCAAGGACCAGCGCCAGCAGAGGCCACTTTTTGCGTAACAGGGAAGTGCGGGAAGTTGTCATAAGCGATCAGTGAACAAAAAACAGAAACCACAGCAACGTGGCGAACAGGAACATCAGCGCGACGTAGCTGAAGACCAGGGGAGAAAAGCGCGGCTGCCAGCCTTTACGGGTAATCAGGATATGGCAGGGGATCAGTAAAAACGCACCGCCCAGTAAGCAGAAAAACCAGCCGGGAAAAGCAGCGCCCAATACCGGGATCTCTGGCGAAAGTGAGCAGCCGGAAAGCGGCAAGACGAGCAGTAACCGCGCCGGGCGGGCGATGGTGGCAATATGATTCAATGGAACATCCCTGAGTGATCATACCAGTGTGTCATGAGTGTAATCGCCTCGTTGCGGGAATGAAAGTCAACCGATCGTTGACTGCGGGATCCTTGCGCGATGGGAGAGCATGATGTGAGGCGTCAATTCCCGCGCTTGCGCATAGTCAGCCGCCACGGCGAGGGCTATGCTTAGCCTGAAAGATAAAAACGACCGAGGCAATGTCATGGATAAGGAATTACTGGAAGCCGGCTACCGGGCCTACACCGGGGAGAAAATCGACGTCTACTTTAATACGGCGATCTGTCAGCATTCCGGGAACTGCGTGCGCGGCAGCGCGAAGCTCTTCAACCTGAAGCGTAAGCCGTGGATTATCCCGGATGAAGTGGATGTCGCGACGGTGGTAAACGTGATTGATACCTGCCCGAGCGGCGCTCTGCAATATCGTTATAAATAAGCGAGGAGAAGATGGAAATACTGGAAGGGCATAACAAATTTTATGTTAACGATGCGCAGGGAAACCAGGTGGCGGAGATTGTTTTTGTTCCCACCGGCGAACACCTCAGCATTATCGAACATACCGATGTTGATCCCAGCCTGAAAGGCCAGGGCGTGGGGAAACAGCTGGTGGCGAAGGTAGTGGAAAAAATGCGCCAGGAGCAGCGGAAGATTATCCCTCTCTGCCCGTTTGCCAAACATGAATTCGATAACACCCGCGAATACGACGATATTCGCGCATGACGTACCGGCACCGGTGCTAACCGGTGCGCTTTTCTCGCACCCTCAACGTTTCGCCGGATCGCGCTGGTGGGAAAAGCGGCGGATCAGATCCGGGAGATGTTCGCGCCGCATCGGTGGTGAAAACAGATAGCCCTGGAAGCGATCAATCCCCAGCGATTTTAACTGCGTAAATTTCGCCAGTGAATCCACCCCTTCCGCCACACAGCGGCTGCCGCTTAACTGGCAGTAGTAGGCCAGGCTTTTTATTAGCGCAAGCGCCTTTGGATCGTGCTGGGCGTCGTTGACGATGCTCATATCCAGTTTATACGCATTGAAGTGCAGTCGACGCGCCGGAAAGATAACGCTCCCCTGAGAAAAGCAGTCGTCCAGCATCACGCGCACGCCAGCACGTTGCAGCTGCGCCACGTGGGCGGCGGAGCGGCTCTGATGGCGAAAATCGATAGTTTCAGCATATTCCAGCACCAGCCTTGCCACGCCCTCTGGCTGCCGAAGCTGCTGGCGAGCGGCTTCCACCATCCGCAGCAGGCTGTCACTGTCGGCGAGCGAGGAGGGTATGTTGACCGAAAAATAGAAGGCGCCTGGATACTCATTAATATTCTGCACGGCCTCCTGCAGAACAAAGGCCGTAAGCAGCAGCCAGGTGTAGTCGGCGCGGAAGTGCGGCAGAAAGGTCTGGGGGTGAAGTACCTGGCCGCGGTGGCGCCAGCGGATCAGGATCTCCACCCCCTGTAGCTGTGAGCGACTATCGACGATAGGTTGAAAAACCGGGAAGACCTGGCGATCGTGAATCGCTTGTACCCATTCCTGTTCAAACGCCGTCAGTGCGTTTGCGGGTGAGCGCGGCAGCAGCGTGCGCGGAAAGCGGGGGGCCAGATGCGGATGACATTCCACCAGCTTTTTCACCCCAGCCAGCCGCTGGGTGTAGAGCGTTTTCTGGCTCAATCCGAGACGTTGGGCCTGCTCGCCTATCGTCTGCCCTTGCAGCAGGGCGAGGATCACCTTGAGCTCGGCGTGGGTCAACCCGACGACCCGTTTTCCGTGGATCAGGGCGGCTTCGCTGGCAAGCCGCTCAAGCCGCGGCGCATTCTCCAGCCGATGGGCCAGCTCCGCGCAGGACAGATCGGCGGGGGCAGTATGGATGTTGCGCAGACGATCCGGATGACTCACCTGATAGAGCAGCGTTTGCCACAGCCAGATGGCCGGGCTGCGGCTCAGAATCAACATCGGTAACGGCGGCAAGGCCTCGTCGAGGAGCCTTGCCGCCTGGCGCAGCGTGGTGAGCATCCACAGGGGATCGTCAGGGAGATACACCACGATCCGCTTCACGGCGGCCAGCTCGCGCAGGGACACGCCCTCGACCGGCAGCTCAGCGGGCCGCTTCGCGGCGTTCAGCATCAGCTGGCTCAACCCGCGGGCGGCCAGCGAGCAGGGCGAGAGGATATAATCGGTCATCATTGATAGACAAAGGTGATGCCGATAATCGACTGCACGTTGCCGGCGGTAACCTGGCCTGTGGTCCGGGCATAGGTGGCCGTCAGGCCGAGGTTGACCGGCGAGGTGCCGACGGTGCCCAGCGAGACCGTGCTGTTCGCCGGGACGGCGCTGCCGTTGCGCGTCAGCTGAACGCCTATCCCCTGCGCCGGCGAGGCGGAGGCGGTATTGGTGAAGATCGCGTTGGCGCTGTCCGCGGTGGTGCCGGAGAGGTAATACCCCAGCTGCTGGCTTTGCGCGCAGTGGACGGTGAGCGGCACGGCCATCGATCCCGGGTAGTCGGGGAGGGTGACGGTGACATCGCGGGCGGAGACGTCGCAGCCGCCGGTGGGGACCACCACGTCGTTGTTGGCGTAAATGTTCCAGATGAACTGGAAGGAGTCGCTATTGTAGTTGTTGGTCTGATGCAGGATCAGCACCGCGATTAACGATCCTGCGGTGATGGCCACTCCACCGGCAGTGCTCACCGGCGTCAGATACAGGACGGCCGGCCAGGGTTTATCGGTCCGTGAATCATAAATCACCCGCGCGGTTTCCGTAGTGGTCGGGAACGGGTAAGAGGTGCCGTTATATTTCACGGTGCCTGAAAAACTCGACAGCACACCGCCATAGGCGGATCCGCGCTGCAGGGTCACGTAGTCGGTGATCGTTTCCGGATAGTCGTTATGGCAAAAAATCTGCGTGGAGAGGTCGACCACCAGGTTTTGCCCGACGTTCACCGCCGGGGTCAGGTTAACGTAGACGTTGGCTGACCCGCCGCCGATGGGAATCGTCGCCCCGGTGGCCGTTTTGCAGGCAAAGGACCAGGCGTTCATCGACCAGCCCAGCAGCAGCAGGGTGGTGAACAGGGGGATTATTTTTTTCATCATGATGCTCTCCTGGCTCAGGCGTAGGTATAGGTGACGTTAATCACCGCCTGAATGGTGCCTTGCGTGGCGCCGCCGTTGACGGACAGCGCCCTGACCTGCAGCGGGAAGCGAGCGGACTGGCTGGCCTCATCCACCTGTACCGACTGGCTGCTGCCATTGTTCAGCGTGGTGCCGTCCTCGTTCTGCAGTTCGAGCTGAATATTGCCCGCCGTTCCCTGGTTTTTGTAATAGCCGGTGCTGTCCGCCGTTCCGCTGAAGGTGGCTTTCACCCGTGAAGTACCCACGGGGCAGTTGCTCAGATCCAGCGCCACGCTGTGCCAGGCCGATGCCGAGCCCGCACCGATCAGGCTAAAGGTATAGAGATCGCCCAGCTCGACGGTGGCATTGACGGTGGAAACCGTGCAGGGTCTGGCCACCACCTTGCCGTTGACGGTGAGAGTGACGTCGGCCGCCCGCAGGGAAGCGCTCGCGGTTAACAGGCCGGCCAGCAGCCAGCCCACATGAGTCCATTTCATTTCAGCCTCCGCTTACTGAAATTCCAGGGTGAATGTTGCTGTCGCATTGACATGCCCGGCGGTGACGGGCACCTGAGTGGCCATCAGCCGGGCGTAAAAGTTGAGAATATTGGTCTGGCCCGGGGTCAGCGTGGTCCAGGTCATGGTGGATGACGGCGCATTGACCGGCAGCCGGGACTGCTGCTGATCGAGAATTTCCACCCCCATTCCTGCCGCCGCCGAGGTCCCGGCATCGAGTTTTAACAGGCTGGTGTTGACGCTGTCCGCCACGCCGGTGAAACCGACTTTCACCGCGGTGACGGAAGTGCCGCAGGGCGACAGCACGATGCGGAACGGCACCGGCGGCGTCGTCGCCCCAACGGCATAAAACTGCTTCGCGGCGTTATCCTGTAAATCGACAGTAAAATCCTTCGATTCGCCGGCTACCGCGCAGGCGTTATCGCGGACATAGCCGCTGATGGCGATCGTGCTATCGGCGGCAAGCGCAGCCGGCGCGCCCAGGGTAAACAGGGCGCCCAGCAGATACTGCAGTGTTCTCATCATGATCTCCTTAGCGGCACGCGACCGAAAGCTGACTGAGCGCCTGCTGCTGGCTCTCCGGCGGCAGACGGTAATCGGCCACGCACTGAGCGTCCGGGCCATCGCCCCATTTCACCCGCACTTTGCCCGCCAGCGGCATCCCGCTCAGGTAGACCTGGCCGTTGTCCGCGACGATGCTGCCGCTCTGGTTGCTGTCGCCGGTGGCGAGGGCGCCAAACGGCACCGGTTTGCCGCGATGGGTCAGCGTCATCAGGATCTTCATCCCTACCTGGGCGTTAAAGTTGGCGCGGACAATCGCCCCATGGGTGGGCACCACGCTGACCACCGCATCGTCAAGGTCGACATTGTCCGCCAGGGTGTTGGTATCCAGCGCGATCCGGTTTTCGCGATACTCAGTGGCATAAGGCAGGACGGCATACCCGCGCCAGTCGGTGCGTACCCCGGTCTGGTTTTCCACTTTCACGCCGCCGGCGCCGGGGGCTTTCACCAGCACCACGGTATCGTTTAACGGTTGGCTCAGGGTGATGCCGTTGGCGTGCGCCAGCACGCCGCCGCTGACCCCGTAGTAGAGCTGTTTAAAGCCATCGCTGCGGCTGTAGCCGACGTTGGCGTTGCCGTAGCCGCCGCGGTAGTTGAGGGCGGTGTAGCCTGTGCTCCCGTTGTCGCCGTTGCCGCCGCCGGCATAGCCGGTCTGCACGCTATAGCTGAGGTTGTTGTCTTCCAGCAGGGTGCCGTACAGGCCCGCCAGATTGGTCATGCGGCCATTGAGATCGTGCGACAGGCTGTAGCTGGCGCTGGCGTGCCGCCAGACCGAGCGGCTGTCGGAACGCAGCCAGTGGCTGAAGGGGATATTGATATTGATCGCCAGCATTTGATCGCGCCCCTGCTGCCAGGCGTTTTTTGTCAGGCTGTAGCTTAGCGACCAGTTGATATCGTCCACGGCGGCGTTGAGGCCGGCCTGCAGCTGCTCATCGGCATCGTCGGTGCCCCAGTAGGTCTGGTGGCTACCGCTGAGATAGAGGGTGGCGGTGCGCCCCAACTGCTGGGTCACGCTCAGCTGCACCTTGCCGCGCTTGCTGTAAGCCAGATTGTAGTAGTCGGTAAATTTCGGTTTTACCTGGATAACGCCGTCCTGGGTTTCCACACTGTAGCCGCTCATCCGGCGGTAAGTGGTATCGGCAAAGTTATAATAGCCGCGGGTAGAGTAGCGGTAGCCCACCAGCTGCAGGTTGGTGCCGGTCTCATCCAGGGATTTGTTATAGAGAAAACGCACCGACTGCCCCTGATGTTCGCTGTCGTCAGCCAGGGTGGCGTTGGCCTGAGTGATATCCAGCGACAGGGCGCCGAAATAGCCCATGTTTTTCCCCACCCCAAGGTTAAAGGCGCGATAGCGGTCTGCCAGCTGGGTGCCGCCGTAGAGCGTCCAGCCTGCCGGCAGGCCATGCATGGCCGTGCCCTGGAAAAAATCGGGCGTTTCCTGCTGACTGTTGCCGCTGCGGTACTCCCCGGCGGTGAGGGCGAAGCGGGTATGGCCTTCACGCTGGAGAACCGGCACCGTTGACCAGGGCACGCTGAAGACCTGGCGGGAGCCATCCGCTTCTTTGATCGTGACCTGCAGATCACCGCCATTGCCCGCGGCGTAGAGATCGTCGATGGTAAATGGTCCCGGCGGCACTGTGCTCTGGTAGATTTCGTAGCCGTTTTGCCTGATTGACACCTGCGCCGTGCCGCGGGCGATCCCGTGGATCACCGGCGCAAAGCCTTTCTGGCTGTCCGGTAGCATATTGTCGTCGGAGGCCAGCTGGGCGCCGCGGAAGTTGATCCCGTCGAAGACATCGCCGTTGGCGTAGCTGTCCCCTAGGGTGAGTCGCGAACGCAGAGGCGTGATGTCCCGCTCAAGCCAGCTGTTAACGTGCTGCCAGCGATTCTCGTTGGATGAGGTGCTACCGCCGCTGCTGTAGCTCCAGGTGCTGTTATCGCGCAGACGCCAGGCGCCAATGTTCAGGCCGCTCTGTAGATTCAGATAGGCGTAACGGCTGCTGCCACCTGTGGTGTTATGGGCGTTATTGCCCGTGAAGTTATAGTTAATCAGCCCGGCGGTGATACCGTTATCCCACAGCTCCGGCGGAATATAGCCGCGCGCATGGTTACCCATAAATGCCTGGGGGACGGTGAGGTACAGGCGCTGCTGTCCGACGTCAAAGCGTGTGGTAGCTTCGCTGATAAGCGTGGTCAGCGGCACGCAGGCCGTGCTGTCCAGCGTCGCCATGCCCGGCACCCGACCGGTATCCACACCCATGCTCGCCAGCTGGCCGCGCGTCAGGCAGGGTGACAGACCGTGACCCTGGGCATCGGCCTGGAAAGTGACGTCCCGGGTGGTCATAAAACCATTGTTGAGATAAATATCGACGCGATAGGTGCCTGGCGGAACCTCCTGGCCTTTTTCAAATCCCGACAGGTCAGCCACCGCCGCCGGATCGTCAGCTAAAAAGCGGGGGTTAAAATAGAGGTCCGCCCGCGCGGCAAACGGCTGTGAGCAGAGCCACAGCGCCAGCGCCGGAGATACCAGGCGCCGGGCAGTTCGGCAACCTAAATGATCCAGTCCATATTTCCGATGTGACATTATCCCTCCGGTCCGACGTTGCCCGGCTGTCATTGCTTCTGGTCATGCGCAGCGTGTCCCGCGCGGCGGGGCGCTTCTGGGTTAGCGCAGCACGCCATTCATTTTCGGCGTCAGCGCGCCGTAATCATTAATCGTGCGATAGGTGATGGTGTTCCCGGCATCCGCGGGTAGCTTGACGCTGGTTTTGCCCATCGGCGGTACGAGGGCGTTCTCCAGAATGCGTGTCCCGGCGTTCAGTTCGGTCACCGTCAGGTAATAGGGGGTGGGGTTCGTCAGCGTCAGCGACGATCCGCTACGGCTAAAGGTCAGCTTTTCCGCCGCTTGATCCGGAGGCAGGGCCAGTTTTCCCGGACGGTAGTAGAGCTTGATGCGGCTGATAATCGCCAGCTGCAGGGTATTGTCGCTGAGCTTTGATTTATCCATCGAAGGGATCGCCTTCACGTTCATCCAGAACAGACTTTCCCGATCCTGCGGCAGCTGGTTATTGGTGGCGTCGATAATGCGCAGGGTGTTCTCTTTTTTACCCTGCATGGCAAACAGCGGAGGAGTGATGACAAACCGGCCGTCTCGCTGACCATCGGCATTTTCCACCCATGACTGAATAAGCCAGGTACTGTTTTCATCATTATTGGTCACCGCGAGCTGGACCTGCTTCTGTCCCGCCGGGTAGATAACCCGGGTCGCGCCAAGCGCAACGCCCGCCTGCGCGCTGGCGCTAAAGATACTGGCGGCGAAAAGCACACATCCTGCCAGTAAGCCATGCGCCATCGTTGCCGTTTTTCTCACATTATCTCCTTGTCTGCTCACCGTGTTGTCCTGTTTGTCTGCGGATTAATTACTGATAGGTCAATGAGAACCAGGCCTGGGCATTGGCTGCACCGCCGGTGACCTGGCGTCCGGTCGCCCGATATTTGGCGACGAAATTTAGCGTCGTCGGTCCGCGGTAGAGTGATATCCAGCGATCCGCTGGACGATTGAGCGGGAGCTGCTGGCCCTGGCTGTCGAATAGCGCAATACCGATCCCACTGGCGATCCCCGGACCTTCACCCACCGACAGCACGTCGGGGTTTTTTCCATCAGCCACGCCGTGAAAGGTCACACCCACATGCTGGCTGACCGCCGTACTGCAATCCTGTAAATGAATCGCGAAAGGGATTGGGTTGCTGTCTTCGCCGACAGCATGAAATCGATTACTGCTGATCTGCCCCAGATTGACCGTCATCTGCCGATCGCCGGCTTCGACGCGGCAGGAGTTCGCCATTATCAGGCCCTGAAAACGCATGCTGCCCCCCGGCAGCGTGACGTTCCAATGATTACCGGCCAGCGCCAGCGGAGGCAGTAGCAGCAGCAGACCAGATTTCATTCCCTGCATCGTTTCACTCCGGTTGAAAATAGAGAGCGGGCCCTCCTGGCCCGAATAGCTTCCCTGCCTGACTCGGGTCTTACTCGTACTGCACTTTGAACGTGGCATCCGCGTTCGCTATACCAGCCGTCGCTGCGCCGGTCGCGTAGTAACGTGCCTGGAACGGGATGATGTTGGGGCCGTCATTCAGCGTGGTCGCAGCACTGAAGGTGGCGCCGTCCAGTGCCAGTGGCGTACCGGTATTGTCGAGGATCTGCACGCCGACGTTGGTTGCGCTGCCGGCGGCAGAGTTTTGCAGGGCCAGAACGGTGGTATTGCTGCTGTCGATGGCCGTACCGGCGAAGGCGACGGACGCTTTGGTGGCTACCGTAGTGTCGCAATCATCCAGCTGGATGTTGAAACCGACGGCCGAACTGGTGCTCCCCGCCGTGGCCAGTTTCGCGGAACGCACCTGGCCTAACTGAACGGTTTGATCGATAGAGCCGGCATCCACCGCACAGGCCGCATTAACGACTTCTCCTTTAAAATGCACGGTCCCGCCGTTGACCGTGGTGGTATCGGCCAGAGCTGCCGTGGAGCTCAGTGACAGGGCTGACACAACAATCATTGCCAGTGTTTTGATTTTCATACTGTTTTCCTTTGAACGATGTCGAAATAACGAACCGGATTGGCAGCCGTTGTGCCTTCCAGGCATTTCAGATTTCAGCCGAGTGGTCCGGCTGCCGGCTCTGCACAGTTTTCGCCCAACCGATGAGACAATTGGGGCCATTTTGACTCGTTGGGATAAATGATCTGTATTTTGTGTAAATCTGGTATTCTGTGGTTTTAAATTCTGCCAAATTTGGTTTTTATGGTAATATAATCTGGTATGGTGGGAGGGGGTGCGAAAGGAATAGCGATGGCGTTGGCGACGGATCGCCGGTGCAGCAGAGATATGGTTAGAGAAAATTGAGCAATTGCAGGTTTAAAAATAGATAATAATCAATGAGATATGATTTTTTTTGCGGAAATATGGCGCAGTGAGTTGCAAAATATGTCAAAACATTTTTATGATATAAACAGTTTGGCCCCAATTGACCTGTTCGTTATTTTTTTAATTCTTTGAAATCAATCTGTTATTTCATTTTTCGTCTTCTGGTCTTTTTCCTCTAAAAGATTATTTCTTTCCCAGATGCCAGCGAAACGTGCCGCATTACTGGCGGTGTAACGTACTGTGTGACGAATATTGCGATGTCCTAGATAATCCTGTATCAAACGCGTATCTGTCCCTCTTTCAGCCAGTTCATAGCCGCAGGCGTGACGCAGCATATGGGGGTGAGTGTGCGTGACGGTACCCGCATTTTCCCCGGCAGAGCGAATAATACGATACGCCTGCTGGCGGGAGAGCGCGGTGCCGCGGCGGGAGATAAACAGTGCGTCCGTTTTGTCCGCCGCTTTCCAGCCGGCACGGACCAGGCTCCAGCGCTCAATCGCCTCGCGCTCATCAAAACGCAGTGGATGAATCGTCGAAAAACCATTCTTTAATCGCCGCACATTAACCCGCCCTTCATGGAGATCCAGATCGTGATAATGCAGATCCAGCAGTTCGCTAATGCGCATGCCATGGCGAAAGGCCAGCAGAATGAGGCAGTAGTCCCGTTCGCCGGTAGGGCCCTGACGAGCAGCCTGCATCATGGCCTGAACTTCTTTGGCGGTTAGAAAACGACGTCGGTTCACAATAGTTGCTCCTGAAAATAGGTATGAATGACCGTCACAGCGAAACCATACGCCATGACGAGAAAGGTTCTGTAATGCTAAAACGGTACAGGGTGAAGATGATTAATCACGAATTGATAACATATTACATTGCCAGACACTAAAAATATCGTCGGGTGATAATTCTTAATTTTAAAGATTTTAATCATCGGCTCAATAGTATCTGCGCGGGTTGCCGCCAGGTATATAAAATGAAAGGATATTTTTCATTACCAGCCGCTATTAAAAACACAGCCGCGGAAATTTTTTCCCACCAATAAATACCCAGCCTTATTCCTGAGTAAACGCAGGGTTATATTAACTCTCAGTAATAAGGATTAAATAAGAACTTGTGGGAACAGTAATCCTAATTAACGCAGGGTTAATAATCATGAATATTTTAATTTGTCGACCGATCGCGATACAACGCCATCCGTGGCGTCAAGGCTATTGGATCAGCGACGATCGCTGTTTGTCACGGGGATTGTCCCAGATGCCATAGAAGCGTCCCGCATTGCTGGCGGTATACCAGACGGTGTGGCGGATATTGCGATGCCCGAGATAATCCTGAATCAAGCGGGTATCGATCCCCATATTCGCCAACGCAAAGCCACAGGAGTGCCGCAGCATGTGCGGGTGGATCTCCAGTGGCAGCCCCGCCAGTCCCCCTGAGGACGCGATAATCTGATAAAACTGTTGGCGGGAAAGGGGATTACCTTTGCGGGAGAGAAACAGCCATTCGCTGGCGGCCTGCGGCCAGCTGCTGCGAATGGCCAGCCAGCGCTTTAGGGCGTAGATCTCTTTATCCAGCAACGGGTGGGTAGTCGAAAACCCTTTTTTAAGCCGATGGATGTAAACACATCGGGCAGCAAGGTCGATATCCGATATTCGTAGACGACAGATCTCGCTGGCGCGCAGACCATGGATGAAGCACAGTAACGTCAGGCAATAATTACGTGCAGCATAAGGACCGGTATCGGCCGCTTTAAGTAAAGACTCAATTTCATTCTGAGTCAGGAAGTTCCTTTTTTTTATGTCGGCGTTATTCGTCATGGTTTTCCCTTTTATTGCAGGCATATTTTTGGTTTCCCGAGCCTGCGTCAGGTCATTGTTAAATTTGACTGCCTTTTTATTTTGAAACAGCGTGGTGATAACGTTTTAATATGCTACGAGCGCGAGCGGTATCATGGGCTAGCTCCATTGCTAACGATAAGAGGCCGCGATCTGAAGGGTAAAGAAAGGGTGAGCTGGCTCAACTGATGAATCTTTCCTGGGGGTTTCCACGTCCTGTACATCCCTGATCCTCTTGATGATACCCGCATGATGATGAAGGCTTGGGCTTCCGGCCACGGCAAGGCGGCTATCAATGCCGTCATGATTGATTGCCTGTCTACTGGGCAATGTCACCCCAGTAAACCAGCCTCCCTCGCCGACAACCTTCGGGAATGGCATGAGAAATTTCTCAGACAAAATACAACCTTAAGTCGTCTGGATAGCATTCACTGCAAAACTACAACAGTGATTAAACCATACTGCAAAAAGCCTGGTGATAATAGCATTGTCTGTAATAGAGCACATTACGCCGTATTTCAACGGGTAAGCTTAATCTGGTACATGCGGTTGAATGAGATGAAAACTCGTCACGGTCAACGTATACAGGAAGATATCAATGGGAGGTAGTAGAGGACAGGTAAGTATTGCGACACGGTCTGGCGGCGGGTTGGAATACTCGCTTCGGCGCGGGAAGGACTCACATCCAGGATACGCCGAAGCCTGCCGGTTCACCACTTTTCGTCACGTGCCTCCTGGCGCTTGTCGCTGCGCCAGGTGGCCTGTACGGAAAGCGATGGCAGCAGTAACCAGGGTAAGTAAGCCTCTTTTCATGGAAGTGATCCTGCTGAAGAGTACAATAAATAGCAGTTAAAGAATATTCTTGCCGGAAGCGCAGCATAATAACTGACAAAAAATGCTCGCCAAGAAATAACTTATTTATTTTTATCTGTGATTTTTTGAGTAATTATTCCTGTTAAAAGGTATTGGTAACCAATAACGCATAAAAAGATATAGCTGTGGTATGCTCAAGATATTGAGGCATTCTGCGCTAATACGGTGTCGGGAAGATAGCGATCGGTAGATAATGCGGAGCCTGGTGACTACGAACAATCCCGTGAACAGCTTCGACAAATTCCTCACCCTTCAGCGCTGACGCCTTCGCTCGCCTGTCGTAAAGTTGCTGTCAGGCGGTTTACGTTTACTACAATGGTATAACGATGACGACTCCGATTGCGCTCCGCGACTGGCGCCTGCTGGCGGCCGGGTGCGGCGGCCTTCTACTGCTGGCCGCCGCTATCACCTTGCACAGCCACTGGGGTGACTTTCTCCAGTGGTGTCTCGCCACCCAAATTACCCTGCATCGCTATCTGGTGATGTACCTTCTGTTGCTGAATAACCATCAGTACAGCGGCGGTATCTGGTTGCTGGTGGGGGCCTTTCTCTATGGCGTGCTGCACGCCGTCGGACCGGGACACGGTAAATTTATCGTGACGACCTACCTGAGCACCAATCAGGAGAGCCTGACGGCGGCGCGGGTGGTGCCCTTTCTCGGCAGCCTGTTGCAGGGCGTCACTGCGATACTCTTCGTCTTTATTCTTGCGGTGGGGCTGAATCTGGCCGCCGGCGATCTTAGCGCCAGCCGCTGGTACGTCGAGAAGATCAGCGCCCTGACCATCGGCGTCTTTGGGGCTTATGTTATCTTTCGCGCTCTGCAAAGCCTGTGGCCGGCAAAACAGGTGATTCGCCGTCTGACGCCAGCGCATCAGCATGACGCCTCGTGTGGCTGCGGCCATCACGGCGTGGGGCAGGATCTGCAGGGCGCTGACTGGAAGACGCGCCTTGGCGTGGTGCTGGCTATCGGCGTTCGGCCCTGTAGCGGGGCGATTATGATTTTATTATTCGCCAACGCGTTGGGGATTGTTAGCTGGGGCATCGCCGCGGTGATGAGCATGGCGCTGGGCACCGCGCTCTCGATCCTCGGTCTGTCGCTACTGGTTCACTATGCGCGCCATCGGACGGTCAAACGATTGGCCACGAATCACCGCCCGCGGCCCTGGCTGGTACCGTTGGTGAAGATCCTCGGCGGTCTGGCGCTGATCCTCTTTGCCGTGGGATTGTTTTTCACCGTGGTGCCGATCAGCGCCAACGGCGACTTTATCGCCGCTGGCTGTTAGCCCGTTTCCAGCAGTCGCATCAACACCCGCAGCGCCTGATCCAACTGCTGGCGTTCACCGTCACTGAGTCCTGCCAGCAGTTGCCGTTCGTTGTCGACGTGGGTTTCCACTGCGGCATCGATCCGTTCGCGTCCGGCGGAAGTCAGGGCGACCAGCATACTGCGGGCATCCTCCGGATTGGGCAGGCGGGTAATAAACCCGCGTTTCTCCAGCGCCTTCAGACGATGGGTCATGGTGCCGGAGGTAATCATCAGCGTGGAGAAGAGCTGGGTGGGCGAAAGTACGAAAGGCGCTCCGGCGCGCCGCAGCGTCGCCAGCATGTCAAACTCCCAGCGCACCAGATCGTGGCGCGTAAAGGCCACTTCCACCTGCGGCTCCAGCAGCATAGCGCATCGTTTCAGGCGACCTATCGGCCCCATGGGGCTGCAGTCGAGGTCTGGCCGTTCCCGCTGCCACTGGGCGAGGATGCGATCCACGGCGTCGATCGGCGGTGATTTGTCCATTAGTGCTCACTTGTCTTGATATCAAGATACTTGGCGGTACATACTTCACTCACTAATTTACCTTGAAGTGAAGATAAAATCATGGCTTTTCTCTCACGTAATCTGATTCTCGACCTGCTGCTCACCGCGCTGGCGCCCGCTATCTGGGGGACGACCTACATCGTCACCTCCCAGTTTCTGCCCCCTGACCGCCCATTTATTGCTGCGCTGCTGAGGGTGCTGCCGGCAGGTATCGCTCTTCTGATCTGGAGCCGTCGTTTTCCGCAACGCGGCGAATGGGCAAAGCTGATCGTTACCGGCATCTTAAATATCGGCGCGTTTCAGGCGCTGTTGTTCATCGCCGCCTATCGCTTACCCGGCGGGCTGGCGGCGGTGATCGGCGCGATCCAGCCGCTGCTGGTGATGCTCCTCGCCTGGTGTGTCGACCGGCAGCGCTCGCCCTGGCTGGCGGTGTTCTCCGCCATCGCCGGCATACTCGGTATGGCCATGCTGCTGCTGTCGCCGCACACCGTCCTCGACCCGCTGGGTATCGGCGCGGCGTTTCTCGGGGCGATCAGTATGGCGCTGATCGTTGACCCTCCTTTGCATCAGATAACAGTGCTGCAGGCGGCCGGCTATCTGTGGCTGTGCCTGGCGGGCGCCATGCTGGCCTATGGCCTGTGGTTTCGGGGGATTGGCCGCCTCTCACCGGTGGCCGTGTCGGCGATGAGTCTGCTGAGCCCGGTGACCGCCGTGGTGCTGGGATGGATTTTCCTTGGACAAAAGATCCAGGGGATGGCGCTGGTGGGGTTGATCGTGGTGCTGGCGAGCGTGCTGTCTATCCAGCGCGCGCTGGCGCGCCAGGCGGCGGGAGCAAAAACGAAAAAAGCCCCATAACGGGGCTCGACATTGCTGCGTGCGGGGTGGGCGGCGGGAGCCAGACCAGCCACCCGCAGGCGGCCTGTCCGGCAGCTCCCTCTGCAACCATTCGCTTATTTAGACAGCTCGGCGGTCATATGGACCTGGTTGCCGGTATAGGCTTCGGTGATGTGGTAGGAAGCGCCTTGTTCTTTCGCAATGGTTGCGATTTTCGCTTCTGCGCTGTCCAGGGTGTCTGCTGTCACGCTCACCGGATGAGCGAAGCTAGCGAAAGAGACCAGGGAGAGCATACCGGCAGCGGCGAGTAATTTTACGTTTTTCATGGTGTTTGTCCTTTTAACTTTTATGGTGGAAAGCATGTTTGCTTTCGATGGACTTATAATAAGCCTGCTAACTATAACGCGCGTGGCAAAAAGTGCGATTTAGATCACATTTTTATGGCGGTTTGATGGCGAAAACATGATCGTTTATCTATTTTTTAATTTAAAAACAATGAATTAATGATTTATTTCTGGAAGGGGATATCACATGGGCTGCCCTTGTTCAGGGAGAGGAATGCGCCTCATTCATGCTTTCACCATTCGTTGTGTGAATGGTTTGGTGCTGTTTTCACCACCGCAAAGGCAGATTCAGACTTATCGCGATGGCCTTCCGAGGGCTTTTTCTGCATGCTGTTGCGGTCACTTTCTCTCGCTCTGGCGTTAGGCTTGCTGCGCTGTAAACAACCACCCTCGCGTTTTCATCTATCAATGACTGTTTATTAATAGTCGATGGTTATCTGTTATATAACTTAATGAAACGTGAACAAATGTATATTTGTCGGCGAATAAATAGCATTCTTTGACGCGGATAGCACCAGCGAACTTATATTTTTAGGTTCGTTACCTGACGCCTTAAATATTG
>ERZ1032091.118-NODE-118-length-28402-cov-5.647758_pt1 | contig 28402 bp, 38 predicted proteins | sample MGYA00518165_ERZ1032091 | MGnify/ENA primary metagenome ERZ1032091 (study PRJEB33719, sample SAMN04261302) | wastewater metagenome | biome: rural village; feature: human; material: feces | host: Homo sapiens | place: El Salvador | collected 2013-01-07 ...
AATGCCCCGCATCAACTACGAGTAAGCCTAATTCCTTAGCCATTTGCGCCTCATGATACTTCACATCACCTGTAATATAGGCATCTACATGTAACCTGGCAGCATCCTTAATAAATTCTGCACCTGCACCAGAGCATAGAGCAATGGATTGAATCGCTTTCGGCACAATACCAGCAAAACGAATGTTAGCATCAGGCAACGCTTCTTGTACCCATTCACGGAAAGAATCTAAGTTTAATGCATTAGGCAAGCGACCTACCCGTCCTAGATATTGAGTTGAACTAGTAGGCTCGACTATATTCAAAACCTCATAAGCAACTTCTTCATATGGATGAGCAGCTTTCATAGCCGCTACGACTTTGCTTAAATGCGTACCATCAACGATAGCATTCACTTGTACCTCAGGAACCACTGTCAAAGCGCCAGCTGCGCCAATGACAGGATGAGAATCTTCATTACCAACAAAGCGTCCTTCCCCATGGATACTGAAACTACAATGCTCGTAATTGCCAATTTGGCCTGCCCCTGCATCACCCATCGCCAAACGAACCGCATCAGCTGAGCTTTCAGGTACAAAGGTGGTCACCTTATAAAGCGCCTCTTCACCAGTTTTAATGAAGCCCTTAATATCAATAAGTCCCAATTGCTTCGCCAACATATCATTGAGACCGCCTGGAGCGATATCAAGATTTGTATGAGCACTATATACGGCAATCTTATGTTGAATCAGCTTATTAATCGTACGCCCTTGAGCAGTATCACATGATATCTGTTTCAACCCTTTAAAGATTAATGGGTGGTGACTAACAATTAAATTACAATTTTGTTCAATAGCATATTCTACGGTTTCTTCTGTTACATCTAACGTAGTCACTACACCTGTAACAACTACATTCCGATCGCCCACCATTAAACCTACATTATCCCAAGACTCTGCATACGAATGCGGTGCTAATTGCTCCATCAAGGTAATAACTTGTTGAACCGTTATCATACAACTCACTTCTTTCTATTTATTCTCTAAAAGATTACGAAGAAAATTAACTTCCCGCTCTAAATCCTGATATTTATCAGTATGATTTAATTTCTCTGTCATATCATCTAATGCACATTGTCGTTGATATATTAAATACTCTATATATTTCATCCAAAGTGGTGGTCTATCTTGTTCCAATAAAGCCCCTACAGACCACAACAAGGAGTCTTCCGGTAATGATCGATAAATATCTACATATTCAGTCATACCTGTATAAGCTTCCACGCAGTCATTGCGCACGGCTAAAAATGCTGTATAGAGCTTACCAGCATCTTCTACGATGATTTCTAGAACGATAACATATCCCTTTTGAACCATATATTGACGTAATTCTTTTTGTCCATTCTGTGGTTGGAGTACATAGAACTCTAATGGTTCTGGGCCTGCATCTACAATATTCCGCATTAAAAATCCACCCATACCACAACAAATGGCGCCGTTCAACTCGCCCTTTTCTGTCACTTTAAGACCATCGCCTAAACGACAATCTACTTTATCGGCTAGTCCACAAGACTCAACATATGATCTTGCAGACTCTAACGGACCTTTATGTACATCACCGGCAATGACATATTCAGCGCGTTGACGATTGATGAGCTCTACCGCTAAATAGCCATGATCGGTACCGATATCAGCAATGGCATGAGCCTTTGGTACGATTGAGAATACCGCTTCTAGGCGGTCCATCATAGGTCTAGGTTCCATAACATCCTCTACTATTACTAATTATATATTACTAACTATTCATTCTTAATTCTTAATTCTTAATTATTTATTCTTGATTATTTTTTGCTTATTTTATGCTTATTTATTTACATATTTGTTCTCGTTTATTTATTTCTAAACATAATACTATTCAAAAATAAGCTTTGTTAAGTTACACAAATAAATGATTTACATATAAAAATAACCGCCCTTGAATTCTCAAGGACGGTAGATGTCAACATAATGGTGGGCAATTCATACCATAAAGCGAACCACTTTTTTATAGGCGGTTCGCTTTACCCAATAATGCTTATTCTACCTCGATAACCTTATAATCGCTCATTCGCACATCATATAGTAATGTGTTGACTGTATCGGCTGTTAATTCGTTCGGATTAAATACAGCATATTCGCCGTCAGCACTCATTAATATTTCAAGACCGCTTTTTACTTTTTCGATGAGTTCTGGCATATCTTCAATCAAGCCACTTTCTGGATCGTTTATAATTGTGTTTACGTCCATTGAGTTGGCTGACAAATCAACGATATAAGATAGCGCCTCATAAGGTGTTTCTACTGTTGCAAGGTGTTTTTTAACTGGTGAGCATTGGTTGATAATTTCTAACATGATTGTAATCCCCTTTCGTTGCTAATATGTCTTATCTTTGATTATATATTATCATATAATCAAATAGAATGCAAGCATAATTTTATAGATCTTCAAAAATTTTTTTGCGAGCATACTCAGATATGCTAATTCCTGCTTTTTCGGCTGCTGCTTTGAGTGCTGCGTATTCATCATTATTCATTTGTATAGCTCTAGGTTTACGGCGCCCCTCTTCGCCTACTGTAACAGGCGCTCCAGCTCCTTTACGAGCGCCGCCCCATTGGTTTTTATTGCTCATAATAGTACCTCTCTTGAATATATAATGTATTATTTTGTTGGCCCCTATTATAGGGGCCATATTTTATTATCTGTCAGCCGCTATATTCATGATATTTGAATACATCTCGGTTAAATCATCAAGTAGCGGATTTGACTCAAAACCACCAAGATTTTGATAATCAAACGCTGCTTTCATGTTGGCCACAAAATCAAGTTTATTAAATTCATCTCGGTATACTCGATATTGTGCAGCGGCTGAATGAGCTGCGCTTAATGCTCCGTCAAACATGAGTTTCAAGAAATCCTTTTGATTATCTTGTAATGTTGCTGTGAAATCTTCTGTCATTAAAATTTTCATGGTGTGTGATGTCCTTTCGTTTTATCATTCAGTAAGTATAATTCCCTTACCTTTGATTATATGATAACATATAATCAAACAGAATGCAAGTACATTTTTGAAAATTTACAAAAAAATAAAGGCCTACTACATTAAATGTATATATTTAACATAGTAGGCCTATTAATTTACCAATTATCAAAACACAAAGCTATATGTCCACCCTCATATAGTAGGGAGATAATCGGATCACCTCGATTTCATCGAATAGCACCAGCGGCACCAATTAGAAAACCAATTACACCGCCTGCGGCCCATGTATCACGTTGACGCCGTAAGCGTTGCTCGGTTCTCCTATTATTTTTTATTTCGTTCCTCAATTCGTCTAATGAGCTCGAGGCTTGATTTAATCTCTGCTCTTGCTCTGTTATTTTGCTCGAGGCTTTCTCTAACTCTTGCCCCTGTTTCTCGTTGATTGCTTTCAATTCGCTCAATGCTTGTGTTCTCTCGCTGTTGATAGCCTTCAATTCTGTTAATTCGCTCTCCTGCGTCATGGTTAAGCTGTCGGCTTGTTTCAATGATTTTGTTGAGTTCTCGATTGAGGCGTCGGCTTTCATCAAGTGCCCTTTGAGTTTGTTCCAATCGCTCAATGGCACGCTGATAGTTGGCTCTGGCTGCGAAATATCCGCTTGCGAGGCTGCCAATGCCATAGAGGAAAAGCACACACAAAGCACCAATAATAAGGCGCTTAATAGTAACCTTAGATTTAAGCGTTTCGAGGTATATTTTAATTTTCTCATACATGGATAACCCCCTATTTAGTCCATATCACTCCAGCGAGCCTCATATCCTCGCACGTCAACGTGAACGAAGTCTTGATAGTAATATTTACCTATACCGTCGGCGCCGCATTCCTCGGCGATTTGAGCGAGGTAGTCAACATCTATTCCGTCATAGGTGATGTCCGCCGCTACACCTTGTGTATGATAGGAATTAGGAACGCCACCAACCTCGGCATTATGCTCTGGGCAGCGATAGCCACTATTAACGGTAATAGGAACGCCCAAGCGTTCACGAATTTTGTCTAATACGTCTACAAGTCGCTTGTCGATGATATGATCCAGCACATTATGGCCGTTTTCATCAACCGCATGACGTTCACAATGACAAGCAAATTCGTAATCGTCGAAATATTCGCCAATTTTCATAGTTTTTACCCCCCAATTATAAAAGGCTGCACCCTTTACGAATGCAGCCAATGACTAATTATTTTTTTAGAATCATATCAATTTTATTGTGTACTATATCCAATAGCCCTGTTACTGTGCTGTTGCCGCCGTCTCTCATATTCTCGAGTATGCTCAAAAACTCAACCGAGCCAAGATATAGCCATACCAGATTTACCGCAAAAGCATATTGTCCAGCCATGAAGTCAAAGCACCATGCTGCAGCAGTTGCTAGGCAGTATGTGAGCACCTTTGTAACAAAAGGCTTTCGCATATGCTTAGAACTGATTAAGCCCTTACCCCAAGCGGCAGGAATGGCTAAATATTTGTCGGAGCCGCTTATGTTATCTGGGCTTGCCCCTAAGTCTAGTAACATTTGATAGCTAATAGAGGCCCATTTAGTGATAAGGTCTAGGAACACCAGTATAATGAATATCCCTAGCACTTGCACGTGTTTAAGCCCTAGCATATATATCCCGACCTCTGCTATTACTGCGAGTAAGGCTTTCATGGCAAAAGACTCTGTAAGAGTTCGCCATGCCTCGCTCATGAAATTCGTTAATTCTTGCATTTGTTCCCCTTACATCTAATACAAATATTTGTTAAGCTTTAATTTAAACGTTTACCCAAGATTTAGAGGCTTTTACAAAATATTTTGTTTCCTCTTGGTTATAAATTTTGCCTCTGCTTAAAGGCATTTTAGATAATGCCTCAACATCAGATTCATCATTTAAAACTAATTTTTTAAGTTCTGTCATATTAATTGTTTGGAACTCATTTCCAGCTTGCATAATAAACTTAGGAATATATATTTCTGTAACATCTGCGCAATTATCAAATGCAGTCTTATTAATTCTAACCGCTTTAGGCAATTTAATAGTTTTAGCTACAGAGTTAAAAGCATATGCTCCTACAGTAGTTACTTCTGGGAACTCATAATTTTGAGTATCGTAATTATTTGCAAATTCATAATCGCCGATTGTTGTTTTAGTGTCGCCATTTCCACGCACTTTATAAGTACCGATAGACTCATCTAGTAAGTTAAAATATTCAATGTCCACATCATCAGCTGCAAAAGGTGTATTTAGGTTCAATTTTGCTTTACCGCCATCATCAATAACTGTAGAACTTTGCACCCCCTGTCCAACCAAAGCAACTTTAAAATTAGGTTGCCCATATACATTAATATAGGTTTGTCCATTCGCTGGTTGGTCAAATTCAAGAGGCTTAACAGGCACATCAATACTATTGCCCATTAATTCGATGAGTTTAGTCAACACTGTATCAAGCTGAGCATTAGGAAGATAAATATTCTTACGTTTTAGTGCTGTAAGTGCATTATTCACTTCTACTTTAGCTTTGAGAGACTCCAGCCACTCTTGACGAGTACCTCTAAAGCCCTCTAATTGTGCGATGTCGTAAGCACTTAAACCGTCCGCCCCATTGCGGCCGTCTACTCCGTCAACACCTTTTAATCCCGGAATGTTAATATTCATATTGATAGGTTTTTCGCCTAAACCTAGATTTATATTTAGAGGTTTGTCCGCTAATTCAACTAAGATTTTTTGAAGTTCGTTTGGCATAATTGTTTCTCCTTTAATTAATGCATTGATACATCACGAATGAATACTATATCACCCATGATCAGCTTAAATACGTTAGTGCCTACTGTGAGGAATACATCATATTCGCCCTTGTTATAGGCTTTATCAATTTTCAGCGTTTCAGCGCTTGGAATGGTAACGTATACAGTCTTATCCTGTATTACCGTTTCAGCCTCACATAACAATTTACCTTGGACAGTTCTAATCTTACACACTGCATGACCGTTTGAAATATCCAAATCAGTGGCGAGCGTATATGCTCGCCGCCAATCAGAGCCTATGTGTAAGATTTCATTTTGTCGCTTTACCCAGTCCACTAAATACCCCCTTACCAGAATGAAATTATTAATAAATCGGCCTCGCCATAATAGCCGAAATATCCAGAATTATAAAAGAAATAGAAATAGCCCTCTTTTGTTACTCCGCACCCTTTGAACCACCTAGCGGAAGTGTTGCCAGATATGCCCTTAGATGTATCTCTCGGAATACCAGTGCCATAATAGAATACGCCGCCGTTTGGTGCGTCTCCATTAGGAAAGAACACACGATTTTGTAAAGGTTCGCCGTGTAACCAGTGCCCAGTGCCTATTTCGCTCAATCTTCCGTTATCTGGCTTATTATTCCAATACATAGAGTAGCGATTATTAAAGTCATGCACTCTATTAATATCACTATCGCTGAAATATGTTCCGCTTATCTTGTATTCTGGGGTGTTATGAAGATTGATGTTAGTTAGATAAAATAAACATCGATCATAACTATAACCTGCTGGCAAGTTGATTTTTTGGCCGCTGACTACATGTAAACTCATGAAGTTCGTATTTTTTAACGGCACGCCATTAGCATATACACTGTTAGCGTCTATCCTAGAGCCAGTAATATTGGCGCCTAGGATATTGCCATTTTCGTCAACGCTGAACGTATTCGAGGCGTTTTTGATTACGGTACCAGTAATGGTGCCGCCTCGTAAATCGCCTATGTTGGCCGAGATGGCTGCTAGGTTATCGACGTGGATATTATCGGCTGTAACTGCACCAGCTTGTATCATACCTCTAGCGATAATATTCTTATCAAATAGAGTTTGTCCAGTAACGTGCAATAATTTGCCGTCAATCTTGGTGCCTGCTGGCGTTAAGTTAATGCGGCTTATGAGTTCTTTGCCGTCTAGCGCTCCGAGCGCATTTGTTACTTTTAACTCAATGCCGTTGGATATTTGAGTAATTTGAGAGCTTACATGCTTGTTTAAATCATTCAAAGAGCGCTGAAATGCACTCGCTTGGTCGATGAGTTTGTTTTCAAAACCATTAACGCTAGTCTTAACTGTGCCGACTTCATCGTTTAAAGCCTTAATAGCCTTATCCATATCGGATATGCCGAGACTTTCCATATCAAGTAGCTCTTTATCAATTTTAGCTTTTACGGCTACAGATATAGGCTCACTCGCTGGCCCCTCACCAAATATATCAACATAAGCCACTTTAACGGCGTACACACCAGCCTCTAATGGAATTGATAAAGCGTTTGTAGTTGTAAAGTATGCTTTATCATCGATGTATACATTAGCGCCCTTACAGCTCGCAGGAATAGCCTCGAACGTAACGCCTATACCATTGATATTAGGCGTTGCTTTTAGGTTTGTAGGCTGCTTAGGTTGCGGCACGTTGTAGGTTAATTCTGCAGGCACTCCATAGCCTTTGGCTGGGTTATGAGCGTACAAGTACACCTTACCAGTCCGATTGCGTAGCGTTCCGCTGTATGTAGTGTTATTACTGCGGCCGATTAATCCGTCATTTTGGCCAGCGTTTAAATCTAGCCTCAACTCGTAATAATCAACATCGGCATTTCTAACCTCGAGCCAGTTAAAATGTGCCATATCGCTGAATGAAATTGAAAAGCCAAGAGGCTTGTTCGGAATTTCACTTTTTAGCTCTACAGTAATACTCTTAGATATGCCCTGCGAGGTGTTTCCGTGAGTATCTTTAACTACAGCCTTAACCTCGTAGGTATGCCCTAATTCGCAGCCGCTTATAATAACCTGTCCCTCACCAGCGCCGCCATATTTCCATTGGCCGCTAGGCTCTCTATACCAGATTTCCACAGTATCTAGGCTGTTGATATGCGGCACGTTAAACTCGGCCACCACATCAAACGACTTAACTCGATTAGTGATCTCGTAGTATTTAGTGTATAAGGTGAGGTCTGTAACCTCTGGTATGAAATAAGGCGTCAATGTGTATGGATAAGCCTGTACCTCATCGAGTCCTTGCTCGTTCGTACCGAAGATATTCATTGATGTGAATTTGAGGTATATTGTTTTTCCTATATCCTCTTTGCGGTAAGGATAACGGAAAAGCGCCTCATCTACACGAATAAACCGCTCACCAACATTATGACTGATTGCATTAGTGCCATATTGACCACGTACAAGGCCACTCAATGAAAATTGATTATTAGGCCCCATAGTAGCACCCTCATAGCTCAACGCCTCACCATTCACCCAGCAAAGCGTATTCGCTCGCTCAGCGTCAATGTGTGTACCGCCTTTAAGAGTGCCTTGATTAAGAGTAACCTCGCAGGCGTTCGCTGTTTCATTGAAAGCTAATCGAGTGCGGCCCATTCTGGCCTGTTGACTAATGGATCCTATGCGACTGTAATTCTGGTCGGTATCAGAAAGCCACACAGAACAGCCACCCCAACCAGCTGGGGCATTGACGCCTATGAATATTTGATTGCCGCCTACATCGCCAACTGTTTGAAAGATTGCCACATCGTTGACGCTCGGCGCCTCTTGGTTATAATCAACAAAAGGCCGCTCGTTTTCGTGTACATCATAGCGAGCTGGCGCATACGTACCTGCAGGCTTGCCCTCGGCTGTAAATTCGAGCTGGCCGTCGGCTGCCTCGTTTACTGCTGTAATTACAACAATTTGCTTGTTTAATTGGCAGGCCTCATCTGTGAGCGTTACTAAATCGCCTACCTCAAGAGTACAGAACGCCCAATCAAGCCTAAATGTGTACTGCGTTTTAGCATATAGCCGTTTCATAGCGAGCTGTTCGGCGTAGTATTGAGCTCTAGCCTTTGTATATAGGTAGTGAGCCGTTTTCTTAGAGGCAGGCTTTAAGCCGTTACGTTGCACATCGGCAACCACCTCAAAATATACTGTTTCTTTCTCATAGCCATTGGCACGATTAATGAACTCGACTGTCGCCTCATTGAAAGCCTCGCTTGTATCTTTGCGCTTGTATAAAATAAGCTGGCCGTCTGTTCCTGCGATAAAATCATCTGCCGTGAGGTCATATTGAATTTGATTTGCAGGCGTCCATGTGCCAATAGGCTTATCGGCTAAAGGTACGATTTTAAGCCTATCAGTACTCCAGAATACAAGGCTATTTGTAATCTCGGCTATGTCGTTTATAATCTGTTGAGCCTTAGCGCTCTTTTGCTCTGGCGGTGTACTGATTAATATATCAGCCGCTTTACAGTAAGCTCTAAAGTTTTCAATGCCCTCAATTTGTACATCTGCCCCAACTGATTGCAGCACATGCTCGATATAGTCCGCTGGGTTCACGTCCACGCCGTCGCCTGTATCTCTGAGCTTTCCGTATACCTCGAAATTATATTGAGGTAAGCTGCCACGTTCGCCGAGGTCTACAACGCCAGCCATGTAAGCCAAGCCACTATAAGGCAATGCCTTTTCTGGGTGCTTAGAGGTCATATAAGGCCAAGGTGTTTGGGGTACTTCACCATTAAATAAAGTAAGCTGGATACTCTCGTTTGGATATTGGAATATTTCTTTATCACGCCACACCTTACCAATACCAGCGATAGGGCCCTCGCATAAGGCAATCGCTGCAGCTACAGTATAGGTATAGGTAATATTCGTATGCTTAGAGCCGCCACCTTTACCAGTTCTGGTAGTGCTTTTATGTTCATGCGCCGTGAAATCTTCATAATCAATGATATTGCCACTCACTCGAGTTGTACCCAGTATCTCTGGAACCACCTCGCCATATGAGGCTGTATTGATTTGAAAATCGGCGATTAAATCGGCTCTGCTGGTGGTGTTTTTACCTCTTGTAAATAAAAAGCCCATTATTCACGCTCCTCTCTATATCTATATACAGCCCTCAACCTAGAGCGGCCTTTCTTGTCATAGAAAATAACATCATCGAGCTTGGATATAATCACGCCATAATCAACGAAAGCATGGATCACAAGCCCATTGCCTATGTAAATAGCTCCATGCGAAATACATCGGCCATATTGATATAGTAAAAAATCGCCAATTTCAAGCGGAGAGCCCTCTTTCACTTCATCGGCGACTTGTTGCACATATTTAAGATATTTCTCCTCTGAATGGTGCAAATGCCATTCATTTGAGTAGTTTTCTATCTGCAATCGGTCAGCTTTCATAAGTCCACTATCTACGAGCGCAGCCACGAGTAAGTAAGAGCAATCGACGCCAGCACCTTTTACCATTGAATTATTGGCGTATGGTGTGCCTAGCCACTCAATCGCAGTATTAGCTATCCTTTCACCTGTAGTTAAAGTATTCATCGTATACTCTCCTTTAACGGTACGTAAGGCGTAGCCCTGTTTCTATTCCAATTATTGAATTTATTCTTGCATTCGCTAGGCGTCTTATTGCAGCCTGCGTAAATATAGAATTGGTCTCCGACTCTTGGGCTTACCTCGAGAGCGCTCATATACAGAATTACGCCGTCAATGCTTTGTAATATCTGCGTAGATTGCCCTGCCAATGGGCCAGTGATCCAATCAATACCGCCTGCTGTGTAATAGCCGTTTGTAAATGGTATGTCAATTTGTATGGAATTAGGCCCAGCGCCTAAGGCTGTTACCTTACCACTTTTTCTGAACTTCTTAATATCAACGCCGCACTCTTTTGAATATACGCTAAATGGGCACTGTGGATAATATCGCCTATTTGGATATTCAATATTTAGCTTTTGAACGATTGATTTAACATTAAGCTTTAAGGTAAGACCGCCGCCTTGCGTAACCTCGCACAAGCCTGTAAATAAGCCCACAGCGCCTATAATGGTGTAGTTATCGTCAAAGAATGCTCGTTTTAGCGTCATTTGAGCGCCGTCAAAGCCACCATTATGAGCTACAGCCATAATAGGAACGCCGCCTATTTTATCTTGCTCATTCGTGGATATACTAACCGTCATTTTATCAACGCTTACAGTGCTATTAGTGGCTATCTTATCCCTTACGATAATTGGGCCGTCGCTCTTATAGATTTGGCCGTTGTATGATACGTCGGCGTCGCTATCTGCCCAGTAGTAAGTAACGCCACTACGTAAGCGCAACTCGTAAAGGTCGCAGCTCATAAAATACTTGTCATTATTGAGGTGATTTCGTAATACCTCGTTTACCTCTTTCATAATGCGCCCCCTATCGAGTTGTTACTAACTTGAATGATTTAGATTTATATACATTTGTAAAGATATACTCGGCTGTCATATCACCGCTGAACCTTACGAGCCAATAATAGGTATAATCGGCTGTAATAACTGCATTCGGCTCAACTGTTTGGCCTGCTGCCAGTTTAATCACGCCTTTATCGCTAATAGCTCGAATGGGTGAGCCATTAGCGTATAATGTAAGATTTTCAACATGATATACAGGCTCTAGGAAATCGCCGAACTTTCGCACGGCTTGCCATGAACCCATAGCGCCAGTACCCAACTGAATGCCTTTTTCTTGGTTGTCCTCTGGATCTAACCACAAGAAAGGAACTGTACCGCCTTTAGTCTTAGAGTAAAAGCCCATAAGCTCCTTATATTGTGCAGGTGTTAGCACTTCAAACTCTGTGGAAATCGTATATTGTGGATATTTCCAGTTCGTCATAGTGCGAACCTTACCAGAACCAGAGGTCTTTGTCTTGGTATCCCATTTTTGGGCCTTTTGAGATTTCCAAGCTAAAGAGATGATAGTAGGAAATTTCATTAATTCTGCCATATTACCATGTCCCCTCTGCTCCGATAAATTCTCTATCTTGATTTACAAGAAATTGACGCAACGCCCTGCCGCCTCGTGTTTCGAGGAATGAGCCAAAGCTTTCAGCGTCGATTGCGCTCACGTTGAGCGTAATGCCACCGCCTGCACCCATACCGCTATTAGAGCGATTAATGCCCTCGCCTAATCGGTCGAATACGGTATCAGATAGAGGCAAGACAGCCTCATCATATTTACCCTCGCCAATTTGTGCGAATGTAGCACCATAAGCAAGGCCACCCTCTGCCAACTTAGGCATGCTCTTAGCACTAAATGCAGCTCCAAAGCTGCCGCCAAAGTTACCAACTGCACCGAGTGCTGTTGCTTGCGCTATGCCTGCCGCTGTGCTGCTGCTCCATGCTGTCATACCTGCCGCCGCACTAGCGCCAAATGTCGCCATACTTACCTGTTGAGCCAATGCGCTCCAAGCTGGTAGTTGAGCCTGTGCTGCTGCTACGCTTGCCGCCGTTTGTTGAGATTGTAGCATTTTACCAAGTACAGCTTGCTTAACTTGGGCTGCGATCCATTGAGCCACGCTATCACTAATGGTTTTAAGAATAGCTTTACCCATATTTTGGAAAGCCTGCGTTATGCTCATTGTGCCTTGCAAGAGTCCAGAAATGCCCTCTTGTAATTTGTCAATGCCTGCGCTTGCACTCTCCCAAATAGCCTCTTGTCCATTCCAGTGGCTATCCATTACAGCCTGCTGGTATTCGTTTAAAAGCTCCTTGCGTAGTTCGTAGCTTTGTTGTGTCGCCACATATTCAGCGTCAAGCGCCGACTGCAGCGCCTCAAAGTCCTGTGTCCGCATAGCCTCGTCAATGTTCCATTTTTCCTCGGCCATTGTGCGTTGTAACTCTAGGTATTTGTCGCTATAATCTCGATGAACTGCGAGCAATTCCTCAGTCTTTTGGCGCTCAAATGTGATACGTCCGTCCTCGACTTCCTCAAACTTAATACCTCGCTCTTTCAAGGTATCAATGAAATGCTGTTGCTGCATTTTATCCATTTGAACGAAATCATCGGCGTATTTATCCCATTTGTCGCCTATAGCGTCGATTGCGTCGGTGTATTCCTTGGTGAATTGCACCATAGGCGAGGCTTGGCCTGTGCTATCTTTGACAGCGAGATTTAACTCGAGATCCTTTCGCATATCACGAATATTATTCTCGATTTCTCTGAGCTTGGTCATTTCCTCTTGTTTGGCTTTAATGCGTTTCTCAGCATATACAGCATTCAATAACTCGAGGTCTTTTTGATAGTTAGCATTGGCTGCTTTTGATTTTTCAAGCTCATCAAGCTCTTTCTTATACTCCAATTCGAGTAGCTCTTGCTTATTGCCTAGCATTTCAAGGTATGATTGCAAGATTTTTTCATGTATCTGCTTAGCCTCTTTCTCGAGGTCTTTTCCCTTGCTGCCTTTTCCGCCGCCACCTTTGCCTTTTTTACCTTTGCCTCCGCCAGTGTCGTAGTCTCCGCCACCACCGCCGCCAACATCAAGGCCAGTATCACCGCCACCAGATAAGCCACTAAATACTTGCGAGGCCATATCGCCAGCAGTATTTACAATATCCTGCGCTGTATCGGCGCTGATAGTATCAACCTGTGCAATAGCGGTAAATGTGCCGCCAAAGAATTTGGCTACTTTATCGCCTACGCTGTTGAGTTTAGCAATAAGCCAGTTCAAAGCGTCGATAATCTTATTCACACCCCAAACTGCCGTATGAACGATTGTCGAGAATACCGAGCTTAGTGTGCTACCAAACCCATTGCCAGCCGCCGCAGCTGTAGCAAATACAGTAACCAATGTTACAAGTACAGAAATTAATAGCCCTACAGGGTTGGCTTTCATTACGAGATTAACAACCCTCTGCGCCGCTGCTGCTGCTAATGCACCGCTACGAACAGCAATATAAGCACCTCTTACGCCAGCTAGTACAGCCGTTAATAGCGCCGATACTGTTGCCGTTCCTGCCATTGCAGCTCTTAATACCACCATAGCCGCCGCATGTACTTTCGTGGCTGTAGCCGAGGCCACCTCTGCCACTCTATAGGCTACAACTTTGACGGTAAGGGCTGCCGTTTGAGCATTACATAAGGCAACTGCTGCCCTGTAAGTGGTAAATGCCACCACTACAGCCAATATGGCTGCCGATACTCTCGGCATAGTCGTAATAAACAAAGATCCAAAGCTCCGCACGGTTTGTGTGATCGTCGATATAGCAATTCGTAAGCCTGCGAACGCCGCACTAATTAAGCCTATAGATCCTTGTGCTGCTGCCGCCATGCCTCTGATTGCTACGCCTACGCCCTCACTTAATGCTTGGAACTCGCCACTTTGTGGAATAGTAGAAATCTGTTCGAGTACAGGCTGGAAAGCTTGTATTAATTGGTTCTGAATAGATTGACCTACCTCGGCGAATGTCATAGGAATTTCGGCAAATTTCTCGTTTGTTTCCTCTGCGCTGCCGAGCAGTGCATTCTTGATGATGTCGGCCGTAATGAGGCCTTGCGAACTCATTTCTTTTAATTGTCCAACAGATAAACCCATTTCATTGGCAATAGATTGAGCTAATAACGGCGCATTCTCCATAATGGAACGGAACTCATCGCCCTGTAGCTTGCCTGCCGCCATAGCTTGGGTTAATTGGTACATCGCAGCACTAGACTCTTGAATACTAGCACCTGAAATCTTAAATTGCTTATTGAGCTGTTCCACAAAGGCGATTGCCTCATCGTTAGAGCTGAATGCGTCTTTTGCTAGCATGTTGAGCTTTGCCACGCTATCGGCCATGTCAATATAGCTGCCTCTCGAGCAATTGGCTGCGCCATATATTTTGTCCATGATCTCGGCTGTCGTTTGTGAGCCGTCATTAATTAAGTTGATACGAGAACGTATGCTCGTTAATTCGTCAGCCGTCTGTGCAGCTGCTACAGCCACATCTTTGACCTTGTTCGCTACTAACCCTATACCAGTAACAGCGCCAGCAAATTGCAAGCCCTTATTCATTTGAGCAACAATAGACTTTATTTCTGCACGAATACCAGCCGCCTCTTTGGCTACTCTATTGCTCGCCTCTGCCACGCTTTTAGGTAGTTCAGAGCTTATCGTATTAGCCACCTTATTGACGGCCGCCGTAGCCTCTGAACTGTCGGCACTAATGCGAACATTAATATTGCTATCTGCCATTTTCTATATCTCACCCCCTGCCTCTCTAAATTCACGGATAAAGTCCGCCTCTGCTTGCCGTTTTTCGGCCTCTGTAGGCGGATATAGAATATCAATAAATTTCTTAGGTTCGATTGGCTCTGCTAGCTGCGTGTTCATGATGTTGGCTACCCAAAAAGCTCGGTTCATATCCTGTAGTTTTTGCCTACGCTCGTAACCTCTAACTAACTTTCTGTATTCCATAGGCTGTAATCGCATAAATTCCCACGGTTTCAGCTCTAACACGCTATATGCTATTTCCTCAGCATTTCGTACCCATAAAGAAAAAGAGGGGGCGCTTTGGCCCCCCTCTAGTTTTTTGCTTGTTCGGCCTCGTTTTCGATAGCTAACTTATCATCTGGCGTGAGTTCGTTTGGGTACATTTGATAGTACATTTTAGAACCCAAAGCACCACTTGCAATGATCGCTTGCATAAGTGGCGCTTGTAATGACAAGAGGCTCATGTCTTTGGTTTCATCAGCAAGTAGCTCGTCAAACAATTCATAATATTGTTGAGCGTTGCGTTTGTGCTGTTTCATACCGATTGCATAGCCTGTGATAATGCTATTGATTGGCCAAATGCTCATTTGTAGCAATTCCCCAATAGGTTGCCCTACAGCGGCCTCAAACTCCATGAGGCGCTGCATATTGAACATTAAATACTCGCCATTTTTAAAAAAATCACAATTCACTTTTTTCATAATTTAAAACCCCCTATTTTAGCGCTAAGTTAGGAAAATTACAGGTATATAAGGCTACCTATTAGCCTACTGGTGCTGGTTGCAACTCAGAGAGAGGGCCTACGCCATTCAAAGAGCCTTTATAAGTCGCTACGCCGTCATGCGGTGTTTGGATAGAAAGCTCTGTAACGCTGGCAATACCAGTGAAGAATGTTTTATCTGGATATTCAAACTTGATCATGACATTATCGCCATTCAAGAAAGCTTTTTCTAACAAAGTAAGGCTTTCCTCTTTAGGCATAAGCAATGTTTCAAGAGCAAAGCTCCATTCTTTAAGGCCTGCAATAGTGGACTTCCAACCCCCAGAGCCCTTATGAGAGGCGTCGATAGAGTCAGCTTTACGAGATAAGTCGCCGCTACGTTGACCGCCTAATAGCAACCATTTAGCGCCAGCCTTATCGTTTGTGCCGATATTCAAATATAATAGGTAGTTTTTGCCTGCGGTTGGCATATCCACCGCCGCTGGTTTGTACAATTCCGCCATTAATAAATACCCCCTTTGGTGTTTAGATTATTATTTAGGTCATACAGCTTAGCCTCAAATCGGTATTGAGTACCGATAAACGGCCTCATGCTGTCGTGATCATCTGTTTTATTGGTGCAGCGAATATCAACAATTTGATAGCCGCTGTCTTGTAATACGCAATATTCCTCGTTAAGTGCGCCGCATAGCTCACGAAAGGCAATGATGATTTTCTCTATTTGGCTTTCAAGAGCCGCTATCTGCTCATAAGCCACATCGAACTCATGGCTATCTGATTTAGTCCACACTTCGATGTAAAACTCTTGTTTGAGCATATTCTGCACTTTATCGTCGCTGGGGGTTGCCTCGCCTCGGCCTAGCATTACCATTCCGAGCGAGTCAACGCCAGCATTTTGAGGGTTTAAAAAGCCGAGCTTGACTTGTCCGTCAAACCCAGCTTTCTCGATTGCGTATTTGATTTTATTCAATAATTCGAGCCACATATTAGCCCCCTCGATATAGAGGAATACTTCTATATCCTGCATACTTGGACGGCTGCCCTGTGAGCTGTTCTGCTGTGATTTGGTTTTCTAAAACCGCTATTCTATTGTTGATATACTTCAACTTCTTAGAATAATAATCATCATCGTTGCCATTGCGGCTATATTGGCCTGTTAAAGAGGCGCTCTTATTCATGCTAGTTTCTCGGTAGCAATAAAGCGTTACCAATTCGTCTGTAATGAACGAGCGGATAACATCACCCTCTTTAACGCCTAATCTTTTAGCCAATACATACAGCCAGTTTTCAGCTTTCTTCAACGTGCTTTCTATCACATTAGGCCCTATTAGCTCATCATCGAATATCATTGATTGAAATTCGTATAGCATATATCAAACCCCTTACAGTTTAATGTGCAGCTCTGTTCGCTTAGCCCCTAGCTCAACATTACGAGCGATTTCGCCGAGCGATACATTAACAGCTTTCGAGAATATATCACGAACGGCCTCACGGCTATTATCAAGAGCCTCATATAAGAATTGGTCTGGCTGAGTGCCTCTGTGAAATACACGTTTAGCAAACACAAACCCATTGCCACCACTAGGAACCCAGCGCAAGGACTGCTTTTCTTTTGGGAAAATATAATGCGCTCGTGTTCCTTCATGCACGAAAGGCCCATAGGGTGCGATGTTACTGTCGATATATACCTCTGCCGTTTTATCGCCAATCATTCGCACGTCTATAGCCCTTTCAAGCTGGCCGCTACGAGAGGTAAAGCGGTGAGTGCGTTGTGCCTCTTCCTGTACCTCTCGAGCGCTGGCTCTTATAGCTTGCCGTAGGCGCTTTTCAAACACCTCTCTAGCGTTCATGATTATTTCTTAGTGGACTTTGTAGCTTTCTTCCCCTCGCCGTCTGTCGGCTCTGTTTCTGGGTTTTCATCACCTACACCGTCCTCGCCGTCTGTCGGCTCTGTTTCTGGGTCAAATTCTGGCGCTAATACAAAGCCCTCATCTAGCCACAGCTCGAGAGTGCTTTCATCGTCCGTATATCGAACCTCGTTCATACGAATTACTCTGTATTTACCCATAGTTACCCCCTAATTATGCGCCAAAGTTTACCCACAAGGACGCTAAGCGGTTTTTAGGCACCCATACATCATGGAATTTACGATAATCAATCGCCCATGCGTCAGCTTGTTGGTTCACAGTTGGATCAAAGATACGCATTTTGTCTGTTTTAGATACCGCAATCGCAGCTTTACGGCTCATGATAAGCCAGTTGATAGCTTTAGCGCCTGTATCAGCTTTAAAGCCACCCTTTTCTTGGCCGCTAGTTTTGCCGTCATTGAATACGTATTGAGATTTCAAGCGTGCGCTAGATACGCCAATGATAGGAATTTCGTTATATGTGCGAACACGAGTATTGTATTGGCCTTGCGTAAAGTTAGCTACGTTGAGCATACCTTTAGCGCCTGCTGCCTCGTTCAAAATACCTTGAACTCGTGCGCTCATTACGATTACCAAATCGCCAGTTTCACCGATTAAGTCCTCAATTTCCATGATTTCTTTGTTGAGCTGTTTAACAATGTTAGTATCGTCTGGCGTGAAAGTATCTGTTTTGCGGCTTTCTTGTTTAGCGTATGCAGCCACTTTAGAGTAGCGATAAGCGTCTACTTCTGGAATAACTTGTTCCTTTTGGAATGTAGTCATAACGTTTGTCGCTGTTGCCAAGAAGTTTGTTTCGTCCACGTCCATAGAGTCAAGAGAGAATTTGCGGCCACGGTCTTGGGTAAGTTTGAAATCTTGGAATGTCAAAGATACAGAGCCTCGGTTGTATCCTTCATCACGATCATAGTTCGCCAAGCCGTCAACGGAGAGAGTAGGAATTTTTACAGTATCGCCGCCGTTGTATTTAACGTCGCCAGCGTTGGCCTCCATAAAGCCAGATGTAGCACCTACGAGCATTTGTTGGTCGAGTACTGTTTGGAAATTTTGCGCCATTTGCAATGTATTAATTGCCATTGATTATTACCTCGTTTCGTAATTAAAAAAATTAACCCTCGCTAGGCGGTTTAATGCCTGCGATTTTGTACATTTCTGCTAATTGACTATTTCCGTCATTAGCATTGCCAGCGCCTGCACCGCTGCCGCCGTTTTGTGTAGTTTTAACGGCGTAAGGCTTATCAGCAAGAAATGCCGTTGCGCATTCTTCGATAGTGCCGATTGTGCCGTCGTTCTTAGTCCAGCCATAAGAGCCGTCCTCTTGAACGCTGATTTGTCCAGCAATGAGCTTGCTGAATGTCTCAGCGTCTGTGCAGTTCGCTTTTGTGAGCGCTGCGATTGTTTGAGCGCTGATTTCGGAATTAGTACGCTTTTCAATCTCTGCTTGTCGAGCCTTCTCAGATTGCTCATACTTATCTGTGAGGCCTTTGATTTGCTTTTCAAGAGCCAAGATTTCTGGGCTTTTTTCGCCTTTGTGAGCCTCGTATTCGTCCACCTTACCCTTTAACTCATCACGTGCTGAGGTTAAATCGGTAATAGTTTTCTCGAATTTGAGGCGGTCAGCTTTGGCTACCTCGTTAATACGAGAGATTTCGCCTTTAAAGCCTGCCACGAGGTCTTTGCCCCCTTCAAGTTTTTCAAGTGCTGCGTACAATTCTGCTAAAGTCATGAGTCTTTCTCCTTTTCGTCATGAATTTTGCCACCGTTCGGCTCCCCTAATTAATGGCAATATAAAAGGCCCATGCATTCACTTGCATAGGCCTGTAGGTCTAAATTATGTATTTTCTTTTGGCGTTCTAGGCTCGAATGTTTCCCCATTCCAGCCCTTTACGTGGTCTTTCCAGTTAGCTTTGCCAGTTGTTACATCTTTGTGGCCGCTAATGCCTAGTAATTTTTCTTGATGATCCTTACTAATCGAATTGATGTACCTCATGCCGCCCTCGTTTGTATTGTCCTTTGCCTTTGTAATATCGACTTCAAAATCAAATACAGGCGATATTCTACACATACAATGAGGGTGAGCAGGCAGTTTAGGGAATTTGTCCTTTGGATAAACACCCTTACCCAAACCGTATAAATCGGCGTTGGCGTAAAAGTCGCATATATCATAACGAGGGTGTCTGCTGGATAGCGTCCATTTCAAAGCTACAACATCATCATCGTGAGCGTATCGGTTCATCTTACCGTCAGCGTAAGCCCTAGCCATTTCTGTACGAGCTATCCGCTCGGCGTTGTATCGTGCCTTTTCTTGTACCGCCACAGTTACAGCTCGAGAAAGATCTATAGCGTTGCCCTCGTCTACGGCTTTTATAAGTTCTGAATAGGCCGCTCGTAGGCTTGGCGTTGTATTCTGCTGTACTAGCCGCTCTGTGCGTCTAATAGTCCGCTTAAACCTTGCGAGTTCCTCTTTACTAAGAGATTGAGGCGGTTTCAATGCTCGTATTCGTTCAATATGCTTGGGGAGCTTATCAGTATCAATAATGCCGCCCTTGCCATAGCCCTCGAATATAGAGCGAGCTATCTCACGAATGCTTTTGCCACGCTTTAGAGATTGAGAGATAACCGCCGTCGTCTCTCGTCGTATTTTATGAGCGTTTCGATGTAAGCGCTTAGATAACTTTAAGCCGTCGCTCGCCCAAGCTGCTTGCATAGCCTCACTAATTGATTGAGTCGTGTAATTAAAAGGCCTATGACCAGCCACCGAGAGCGGTGTAAGTACACTATGATAGGCTTTGTTAAAATTCTCTACCATATCAGCCGTAAGAGGCGCCTCTAGCATTTCCATAATAGGATACGTCTTATAAGCGATTTGAACGGCCTTATCGGCTGAATATCCAAGCGATACTAACTCACGCACCATTTTTTCAAATTGCTCGAGTATCTTATCAAGCGTTTGGCTCGTCTGTGTCATTATCGCCACCGTTTAGATCATCATCGTCATAGGTTTTATCTTGGGCCTTAGTATCGGCCGCGGTCTGCGCCTCTTTAACGATTGCGTCTTTAGTTTCCTTTTCCAAATTAGGCATATAAGCGTCAATTACTTTCTTTAAGATTTCACTGTCGAATGTATCTGACTCAAATTCGAGGTCTTTGGCTTGCTGAGCTTGTGTAAGGCTTTCAGTAACATCATTTACTTTGAAGTCTTTTGGATACTCGCAAAAATACTCCAAATTATCGCCGCTCCACAGCTTATAGAGAGCGATAATGTCATATTCTGCATTTTCACAACGAACTGCAAAGGCTGCTAGATTTTGATTAGTACGTTCAAAATCCCATTGCTTAGCCACGCCGCTCTTTGCTTGTTGCACGCCGATTACGCTATCAATACCGCTCATGCGATACATTTCATTGATGAGCTTATCAATTTGAGCCATAAGTACCTCAGCTGGGCCTGTATCTGGTGCAATATAGCTCGGCGCTTTATTTGACTCTGCAGGATAACCTAATAAATTATCTGTGCCAATAGTTATATCTTGTAAGCCGTTATTGTCCATTGGCATAGTCAAGATTGAGAATGTTTGGTTATATAAAATCTGAGAGAGTAGAGAGCATAGGTTATATACGTGAGCATTCGTTTTAGCGATACTCAAATACTCAGGCGGTGGAAGAATATCACGTTTACGTGCTGCCCTACCAAACCACTGAACCACAGGAATACGGCCGATGTTATGCTCGCCTTGCCCTATTACTTTGTTATCACTATCGGTGATTTTCCACTCTTTAGGTGTCCATGTATGGTAGTGTGCTTTGATTGTGCCGTCAGCGTTCTTCAAATACGTTGCATAAGTAAACAGTTTGAGCTTTCCGTTGTCGTCAAACTCATAATTCACTACGTTCTTAGGCTCAACCGCCGTGAGATAAGGCATAGACCTATTAGCCAATGTTTCAGCCAAAGAGCTGCCAAACTCGCTCACGTTATCAGCCACGATATACATTACGCCATAGAGCTTAGCAGCTATAGCGTTTTGCTCAATAAATTCCTGTAGCGATGTGCCTTGACGGTCTACATCGTTAATGAACTCATCAAATAATACAGATTTTCCGTATTCTCGTTTGATTTCGTCTTTGAAGATTGGATCTACAGAGGCATTCAGAATAGGCCCTGTATAGTTGAGATAGTATGCTATTTTGCGTCTAAAATTGATTGACTGCGTACTCTCTCGAGCGTGTTCCGTAATCGCCATTCCAGTAGCGAACATACCGCTACCATAATAGGCGTCGTGTAGTAGCTCATACTCCTCTAATCGAGGGTTATTGTTAATTATTGCCATATTGCCCCTTTCTAATTGATGTTAATTCTGCCGCTACGAACCTGCGGCGCATTGATTTTCTCTGCAATTCCTGTGAGTGCGTCTGGTGCGTCGTCATGCGCATTCTTGCCCTCTCGCTGATACTTTGTAATGTCAGCAGCGAACTGCGGCCACCTATCACGCCAATTTCTAGGCATATATACGTGGTTCATCACCCAAGTTGCATTAGAATGAATGCGAGCTATCTTATTGCCGCTTTGATGAAACATATTGATCACGCACTTATTAGAGTTATATTTCTGTTTGAGTATACTTTGAACATTACGGCCAAACCCTCGGCCGCCGTTGTTGCTTTCTATGTCAGCCACATTTACGCCGTTTCTATGTAGCATGTCCGCCACCTCTGGCTCTGTGGTTTCCATAGCGTCCTTTGTATACACTACATCAAGTATATACGCCTCACCCTCATATACGCCGTAGGTGATACTAGCCAGCCAGTCGCTGCCAGTATCTGCGGTATCTGTATAATTCTTGATACAAGAAAATAACACGTTACCCTTATCATCTCGAGGCAACGTGTCATATGTAAGTATTTGACTATAAAGACAGCCTCGTAAATCTATCGGCACTTGCTGATAGTTGGCGCTGGCAATATCCTCGCCCATAGCCCTTACCTTTGATGTGTAAGAGGCTTTAGATAGCACCTCTTCACACAGCATAGAGCCGTCGTCTTGTAAGGCTTTCATGGTTATTACCTTAGCTTTGAATAATGGATCATCTTTAAAATGCTCGATAGCCCTGCCTGCTAAATCATCACTTGCCCAGCGTGTCATGATTATGATAATCTTGCCGCCCTCTTCCAAGCGTGAGAGCATGGTGTTAGTAAACCACTCCCAATGTTTCTCTTTAACGCTGGCATTATAGGCCTCTTCGCTGTTCTTGATAATATCGTCAATAATCATCAATGAACAGCCAAATCCTGTAGCCGTACCAGTTGGCGATGTTGCTAAGTATGAATTAGTGTAGCCCTCTAAGCTCCATAAATGAGCTTGTGCATCGCCTACGGCTACTCTTACATTGGGGAAAACATCAGAGAATACAATAATATCCTCATCGGCCTTATTCTCTTGAACTGCATTTCTAACTGATTTACTGAACATTTTAGAGAGCGTTTCATTGTAAGAGCCTGTCATTACTTTAATAGCTGGGTTATTGCCCATGCACCATTGTGTAAGGTGCTGCGCTGTCAAACTCTTGCCATGCCGAGGTTATGGGGGCAGGTTCAATATAAGCACGTTATACTCATCATTTTTAATAAAGTCCTCTAGCTCGTTGCACAGCTTAACTAAATACTTACGGCTCTTTTTATAAAAGCTGCCTGTCTTTAATTGGCAATAATAAAAGAACTCACGTCTTGCGAGTTCTCGTTTTGCTAGTTGTATGATTTTCTCTTTATTGCTCTGAACCTGCACGCCCTCACCCCCTTTTCATGGCTATATACAGATTTGAGCTTATTCCTCATCAATGAGTTTCTTAATATCAGCCGTATCAATGCCCTCAAATGGATTTTTCACCTCGACGGCTGCGTCGATATTTTTCTTATCTCTCCACTGCTCTGGCTGTCTGTTTTTGAGCCAGAAGATTAATGCGGTAGGGTTAGGCTGTACCTCTTTTGTTGTGCGCTTAGTCTCTGTATAGTCAAAGTCTTTTTTTTCTGGGTTCCAAACGATTGATTTAACTACCTCATCGTACGAATACCCTAGAGCACTTTTAAGTAAAGCATTCTCTACCATAATGTCGACTACCTCTTTGCCTCTTTTTACGGCCTCAGCAAATTGAGGATATTTCTTTTTCCAGTCGTACAGAGTGGTTGTAGTAATGCCGATATTATGGGCTATTTGCTCATCGGTTAGACCGTTGCGAGCCCAGCCCTCTAAACGAATAAGATTGTCTGGCTCTAGCCATTCTTTATATAAGCCTTTTCTGCCTGCATTACTTTTTTTCTTTGGTTGCGCTTTCTTAATTACCACGATCTCACCTCTTTTATATGCTTAAATACAAAAACACCTCGAACAGAGTACCCTAATCTCTGCCGAGGTGTTTTTGCTGTTGGTTCTATTTTATGTAGGTTGAAAGAAGGATAGAATGAAACGTATAAGCACCATTCACCACTAACATAGTATCACATATATTTAGTACTGAATATGACAGCTTTTTGACATTTTAAAGAGCATATGCTCCAAATAAATAGATACTCAAATCATCTATTCCTTTGTCAAGCCACCTGTAGACATTCCGCTCAACTGTGTTATGCTTTTCTGCGATTTCTGCGATTGTTAAATCATTGATATATCTATCAATTACGCACTCGCAATAGTGCTTATTGTTGTTAATGCAAGTTATGCGATATACATCGAGCATTTTGTCTATATGCTCGATAATCAGCTCGGTACGTCGCTTACTAGCGAGAATAGTTTCAATCTGCAATAAGCCTCTACGGTTAAAAACCTCATACAATACGGTTTGTAAGTCGCTAGGTGTGAGAGTATCTTCTGCCTTTGCAATAGCACTCTTGCAATGCGCTTTCATAGCCGTATAGCCCTCGAGTAACGTTGTAGTATTCTTATAAGCTCTTTCGTTTTTCTTGGCGAGCATATCCTCGTTATGCTTTCGATATACCTCAATTGCTGTCTGTGTTGCCAACTTTACAATCATTGCTATTTCTTCATCTGATATTTTATTCGGTTCTGGTTCAGGCGGTTTAATATATTCCATTTAATCACCCCCATACATAGTAAAAGCCAGTAGCTAATAATAATATCATTCCGATTGCCACCAGAACACTAAACGCAATAGAGGCTATGAATATAAGGCTTATGCGCCTATTGAATTTTCTTTCAACGGCCATGTGTGCCGCCAATCGTGCTTTTTCTAGTTTTTGCATTCGTCCATAATCTACATAGCTTTTAAAATGTAGGCGATCATTGTTATTCTGATTTTCCAATTCTAACCGCCTTTCCGTTCTTAACCTTGTAAATAATTTCTTCCTCAAAATATACGCCATTAGGAATACGATTATTTTTGATGAGCCAATGTTTGAATAGCTTTTCAATGGCTGTGTCGAGTTCTTCAATTTCTTTAGATGTTACGGCGTTAAGCGTTTCATCGTCGAAAATTTTATCTATTAGTTGCTCATCTGCCTCGCTGATTAAATAATCAGCCATTCCAGCAGTTCTAGGCCACCATTGAGAGCAGTGCACTAAGTAAAATATATCTACTCCGCACCTTTGAGCCTCTTTTATTCCTGCCTCTTTTGCCTCTTTCAAGCCATGTATTTCGTTTTCTCGAGTCCATTCATAGCGGCCGCTTTCAAGTGTGATGATGTATGTATTATTTTTCATTGTAGACACCTGCTAATTTTACATTATTTGACTCGATGTGAGTGGTCGATGCTGCACTCCAGCTAGTTGCTCCAAACCCGAAATAATGAACATTTACTCCGTCATATTCTGCAAAATATCTTTTTAACGACTTACTTTTATTATTGATTATGATAGGTGTATCAACAGCCACCTTGCTCCAGTCAACAATGCCGAGATACTTTCCAATATCAAGATAATTCGGCTCATTAAAATCTGGCAGTAAATCGCTTAATAAGTCAATTCGCTCAAAGTCTCCGCTAACATATGTGCGATTTCCCTCGAATTTTGGCGGTTGTTTTGTTGTTAAATATCCGCCCATTCCTGCAGAATAATAAATAAATTTAAACCCTCTATCATATAGTTTCTGTAGCAGCCATTTTCTGCCCTCTTTATCGTTCATGTTAATGCTCCTTTCCCTAACCGCCTAATGTTGGACATTCACATTCCCAGTAATAATCCTTGAATTTATGCTCCTTATAAAGTACGACCTCGCCTTTATTGTTTATCTCAAATTCTTCTACAAATTCCATGCCTCGCTCATAACACTTGCCCTTTATATCGAGATTATATTTTTTTGCTAATTCTACATATCCTTGTCCACTCACGCTCCAAGCGTGATGTATTTTGACAACAAAAACGCCTATCCCTTCTTCGTTAAGTATGATTGAATCGTTAGCCTCTTCTACATCGTCGCTATACACACACGAGCGGTAAAGCGACTTCAAAAACACTGTTCGCTCTGGTATGTCAGGTATCAAATCAGAAAAGCACATCTCAGGGTTAGCCCCCTTAAATTCGTTTGTTATAAACTTGATTAAATCTTCTTTAGAGCCTCTAAACTTAACCCAGCCCTCGCACCAATTTGGCATATTTTTTCACCTCGTTATTGTTATTAATATTTTTTCAGTAGTAAAGCTGTTTTCTGTTAATTGAACTTTTCTATCTAGCATTTTAAGCTCGATAATATCCTCGACGCTTAACACTCTATAGCCCATGCTGTCTTTAATTTTTATGAACACTGTGCGATCACTATTATGATTATCCTTAGCAACCTTACGAGCATATTGTAAAGCTATATTCAAATCATTATCAGTCATATAATCTCTACATTTCAATGTGAGATATTCGCATTTTTGATAGGCTTTAAACTCAACCTCATCAAAGCCGTGTTTGAATAGTTCCTCTGTGCTTATCATTTGTCCCCTCTTTGTTAATCATTTCATATAGCTTATGTTTCACAAACAGCCTTATTCTATCTACATTACTATCTAAGCCGCCATGAGTTAATATTGTCGCATTCACTATTTCCGATAATTTAACCCACACTCCAGCATTTTTATATTTCCATTTGTACCCAATAACTCTTGGTCTTATATCAAGTATTGTATGCTCAACATCACACTCTGGAACTACAATATCATTGTCAATGACTATAGTTAGTGCGGCACCTAGCTCGGCAAAATTAATGTTTTTATTATCCATATGCTCACCTACTCCCTAAGCTCTGCGCTCACATACGCCGCCAACGATACGGCGAATGTACCAAGCAATATACCGAGTATTCTCAATACATCGCCGCCAGTTACGCCGAATAGGCCTATTAGCCAAAGCACTGCTGCAATAGCAAGCGCAATAAGCTCGGCTTTCATTACCAGAATAAGTGCTATGGATATTGTGTATAAGAATGCTTTCATATGTTTACCTCATTTCATTTGATATTCAAATCTTATGTCCGTTTTCTGTGAATTGATCATCACGAAAATGCTATGATGTGCAGGCGATTTTGTATGCTCGCCTGTTTCGCTAATAAACTTCACTCGTTTAGTAGGTACATACACGCTTATATGCGTTCGACTAAATAATTTATGCCGTTGTACCCCCCCAGTGTATCTATGGGTAATACCAATACACATGGCTTGCCTGTTTCAATACACCGAGCTATAATCTCATCTTTATTGCTATATGGTGGGTTTGAAATTAGATAATCAAACTCGTATTGATTTGTTAAAAAATCAGTAATGCCATATATAGCGAATGGATCATAGTCTTGAGTGATTACTTTTGTAAAATTGCTTTTCTCTGTGTCGAATGGTAGCAGCACCCTTGCGCCTTTAGGCGGTGGAAATACCTCGAGCATAGTTTTTACTGTTTCGAGTGGCGTGTGCCATTCATCAGATTTTAAGCCTTTTATAAGAGCCTCTTTCATTTCAACCTTTCCAACTTAACCCCTGCATTTAAAAGGCGTTTTCTTACCACGGCGAATGACATATCACACGTCGCTGCAATTTGTCTTATTGTTAAGCCCTTACGCCTCATATCAATTAAAGTGTTTATATCTGTGTTATAGCGATTCTTCTTTCTGGTTCGAGTAATCTGTAACCCTAGCACTTTCAACGCCTCATCTGGGCTTTTCTTGCCATATATACAAGCGCCTAATGCGAACCAGTTACCTGCGTATACAAATTCCATAACTTGCCCCTTATTTTCAATTTCCTCTTTCCACGTTTGCAGGGTAAGCGTTAAAATTCCGTGTTTCCTTGCATAATCTAACTCACCTCTGCACCCTCGGCTCGTTTCCCAATTTTCACAAAGCACTAGCACATCGCAATGACTTAATAAGCCTAAGCAAATATCAAGCCCTCTCTGGTACTCGTCGCCAGTCAAGTACATGAACCCATAATTATGAATTGGCGAGACGTAATCGTGCTCGCTATCATTCATTATTAAGTCATTCATAATTTTATCGATTTTTAACTTGTTGCTTTCTTTACCGCCATAAGGGTGAGCGATGTATACTAATTTCTTTTTCATTTCCTTATCTCCCATTTTTGAAAAACACAAGCCAAATTGTCTTACCTCTACGCTGTCCAATTATCGGCTTGCTAGGCAATAACCCCTTTACGTCTGAAAATAGCACCTGTTCCTCATTCCATTTAAAAATAAGCGTTCCGTTCTCTTTAAGCACTCGCCAGCACTCTGAAAGCCCTTGTTTAATATCATCTTT
>ERZ1032091.137-NODE-137-length-25331-cov-30.394089_pt1 | contig 25331 bp, 31 predicted proteins | sample MGYA00518165_ERZ1032091 | MGnify/ENA primary metagenome ERZ1032091 (study PRJEB33719, sample SAMN04261302) | wastewater metagenome | biome: rural village; feature: human; material: feces | host: Homo sapiens | place: El Salvador | collected 2013-01-07 ...
TTTTTCATGACGTTTTGTGCCTTGAGCAGCGCGAAAGGAATGGATATAAAAATGAGAGATCCATTGTACCTTTATGGAGATGAACCGTATGAGGAGAATGAAAATGTAATACTGATTCCAAAGGAACTGGTATTTACAGAAGCATTTGCAAAGCTACCCGGAGACGCACAGATCTTATATTTTGTAATGTTGGAGTATCTGAATGATGCAGAAGAGAAAGGATGGATTGATGAAGAAGGAAAGCTCTATATTGAGTTTCCAATCCAGGAGATTATGAATCTGCTCCATTGCAGCGAAAGAAAAGCAATCCGGTTATTGGAAGAATTGGATGAACAAAAGGGGCTGGGGTTAATCAAGAAAAAAACACAGGGTGGCAAGAAACCAAACAGGCTGTATTTAAAGCCACTTGCAAAGGTGTTAAAAGAACTGAAAGAAAAGTAATGTTCCGAAATTCGGAACGGAACAGGAGCAGATATGGGGAAACTATCAAAGCACACGAGAAAAAGACTTTTCAAATTATTGGTAGCAATAGGGATGTTCGGTCTGATGGCAGTATGGGATCGTGTAATCCCACAAAATACAGCGTGGAAACTGGCGGTCAGTATGCTGTTAGGTGGTGCGGGTCTTTTTATAAGTATCCGGCTTTTGAGCAAGCCTGACGTACAAGAGAAACAACAGGGAAGAGAGGAATAAGGCATGAAACGACGACTGTATTATTATGGGGAAGATGTTCTGAGTAAATCTTTTTTGATTTTGCCAAAGGAACTGGTATTTACCAAAAGTTTGGCAAATATGTCTGCAAAATCTAAGATTTTATATTGTGTGCTCAGGGAGCGTTTGATGTTGTCTGCAAGAAATAACTGGACAGACGAAAATGGAAGAATCTATATCATCTATTCCATCGAAAAAATAGCAGAAGATCTGTTTTACAGCAGGGCAACGATCATGCGTATGATGGACGAACTAGAGCACCTTGGACTGATAGAAAGACGGAAGCAAGGACTTGGAAAACCCAATTTAGTGTATCTTTGCAATTCTGAGACTATCGCAGAATTATTGTCCGGAGCAGACATTGAGATTGAGGAATGGGAACAGGGAGAAACAGAACATCGATTGACCTGTCAGATTTGCAACCCGGAGGAAAGTGGAATAGAACAGCAAGAACAGATAGAATCCGAAGATCGTGCAACCGATCAGCAGTATCAAAACTGGCAGTCCCAAAACCAAAATGACCCGATGACCTGCCAGATTTGCAACTTCCAGAAGTATCAGGATTGCAACTCTAATAATACTGAGTATAAAAAGAATAATAGATATAAACATCTATCTATCATGTATACAGTAAATCATTCAAGAGTACAGGATCGATGGATGGATCGAGACTGTGTAGAAGCATTTTTCCGGAAGAAGTGGGAATATGATGTTTTGCTGCAGGACGGAGCAGATGCAGACTTGTTGTCAGTACTGCTTGCTGTAGCAGTGGACACGTGCAGCCGAAGGAGTACCACAATTCATCGATTTGGGAGACGGGAATATACAACAGCAGAACTGCGGGCACAATTTTCCAAACTGACCATGTCACATATCCAATATGTGTTATATTCCCTGGGGCAGACTACCACCCGGATCCACAATATCCGAGCCTATCTTCTGACCAGTCTGTATAATGCGCCGGATACCATGACCTTTTATTACAGCCGGAAAGTCTACGAAGATTTGGGGTATCAGCCGGTTTCAAATTTTGGAAACCATGATCAATCAGATTCGTTCCGAATTTCGGAACATAGACTTTTTTCTAGGAGTGTAATCAGGGAACAGTATGCGTGGAGGTGAAAAGGATGAAATGTCCATTTTGTGGATCCGACAGAGGGTATTACCAGATCGAAAGAGCACATAGAGCTTTACTGTTTAATTTTGACGGTAAACCAATCGGGGGAACAGAAGATGTTACAGATTATGCAGGACGCAGGAAACTAATTAACGCTTAATACTTCCACGGAAGTTATTTGAGGAAACGGAGTGAGAAAAATTTGAGCAAAAAAATTGAACTCATACATATCAAGCCCTGGGAACGTGACCAGTATCCGGATTTTAAATCTAAAACAGAGCTAAAGAAACAGAAATTGATGCCGGGCTATCATGTGAAACCAAGAGCTATTGTAGAATGGAAAAAATATGAGGATTATTACCTTTATGACAGGAACAAAACCGTTCCATATCACGAATCACAGAGAGAAAAGAAGAGGAAGAGGATGGAAAAGAAAAAGCGGGACGAAGCACGAACTTGTAAAGGCTGTGGGACGAAATTTCATTCTTATTTGCTTCGCCACAAGGGAGTACCATTTCGGCAAGCAGAACGATTGTGTGCAGATTGCTATTTTAAAACATTTCAGAAATACAAAAAAGGAATCGTGTATGATTTAGAGACCACTGGGGTAAATCCATGGAAGGATGAACCGTTGTCTATGTGCATTATGGATCTGCAGGGAAAAGTAATTTTTGAACATTACTTTAGGCCGGAGCATACAAAATCCTGGCCAGATGCGGCAGCGATTCATGGAATTACACCAGAAAAGGTGGCAAATGAATCTCCGATGTCCTTCTATCGGGATCAGATTCAGAAAATTTTCGATGCTTCAGATATTTTGATTACCTATAACGGGATTAACTTTGATGATTCATTTTTAGAAGCTGCGGGCATCAAGCTCCCAGAAGTAATGCAATTTGATGTGATGCGTGAGTATGCCTGGCTGATACATGATTGGGATGAATATCATCAGGGGTGGCGTTGGTGGAGACTGATTGATTGCGCAGCGTATTATGGCTATGAGTTTTCGGCTCATGATGCAGCCGAAGATGTAAAAGCAACGCTATATTGTTACAAGAAGATGGTTTTTGGGGAGAACTAAGCTGGCTGTTATGTTCCGAAATTCGGAACAGGAAGGAGAAAACATGGGGAAAATAGAACCGGAAAAAGAAATAAAAAAAGTGGTTATTTGCTATGAGGACGGAGAAGAGAAAGAGATAGAAAAGGGATTCTTTTGCGAAATGCACCCAGAGGAGGAATGTCTGAATCTGACTTTCCACATGTTCCAGGTGGAAGGAAAAGAGCTGGTATGTATCATAGATGGGATGATGGAGTTGGGAGACCGCCTGGGAATGTTCTCACCAACAAAAGAAACACAGGAAGGAGAAGAGGGAAACCGTGAAAGAAAAAGAAGTTAGGTGTACTCCGGAGGAATTGAAAGAACTGATAGAAAATCTGGAAGAAGGGCAAATCCTGGAGGTGACATTTGATGGGGAATAAAGGATTGGATATTGTGCAGGTAAAGCTGGTGATGGATAAAACCTTGTACAGTGAAGAACAATTATCCTCTCCGGATCAGGTCGTACAGTTTATGAGAAAAGAGCTGTCAGAGTATGACAGGGAAGTATTCTGCATTTTGAACTGTACAACGAAAAGCCAGGTAATCAACATGAATATCGTCAGCATGGGAACGATCAATGCGTCCCTGGTAACAGGACGGGAAGTGTTTAAAAGTGCAATCCTTTCCAATGCGAGCTATGTCATCCTGTTACATAATCATCCGTCTGGTGATCCGCAGCCGAGCAACTATGATTTTCTGGTTACATCAAAATTGTGTGCGGGTGGACATATTTTAGGAATTGACGTGTTGGATCATATCATTGTAGGTGGGCGTACAGGAAAGTATCATTCCATGGCAAAGGAGGGCGAACTGGAAAATTTGCGGACAAAACTATTGGAATCGGCAAAAGCTGTAGCAGAACCCCTGTTTCAGAGGTGTGGGAAAGAAAAGCACAGAATCAGGAGGATATGAGAACAGAGCTGTTCCGAAATCCGGAACGTTCCTATGCAGAAGAAAGAAAATGTCATATACTGAAAGCAAAAAGGAGAGGCATATGACAAATCGTAACCGCAATCGAAGGAAAAGCAAAGGAACGAATAAAAAAGTAACAGATCGAAAAGTGGAAATGAAAGAAAGGGAGGAAAAGAGAAAGGTGCTGCCAATCATATCAATTATTTCAGTGGTCGTATCTGTAATGGCATTGGTCATTTCAATCATAGGGTTAAGTTATTCTGTGTTCTACGAACAAAAAGAATATGAATATAAAAGAGAGCCGGAACTAGAAATGAGCTGGGTGCCTGTTTTCCAAAAATCTGCTGAAAGTGTAAATCTGGATATTGGGATACAGGAGATTTGGGTTCATATTGTCGATGAAAACAATCTGGATGAAGTGTATCTGATCCGTGCAGACCGAAGAGTGAGTAAGTTGACAGTAGAAAAGAAGGATCTATGTATTCAACTGGCAACAAATATGAAGGAATACTTTTCAGAAAATAGTCCCGATTTGATCACAAGCACACATCAATACCACTACCAATACATTGTTCTTAAAAATTTAGATGGAAGTACCCGTTTATATCTGGAGTATGTAAAGAACAATGGAAACATGGCAGAGTTCCAGGTAGTTTCAGAAATTGAAATATATGGTCTGAAAAATGGACATGCAGATGATCCGGTATATGAAGGGGAAAAGGTGATGGCAGAGCAGTATGAAGAGATTACGGAATACCTGAAAAAATACGGTTTCTAGCAGCTTGGGAATCAATGTGTTAGACCATGTCATTGCAGGTGGACGCACGGGGAAGTATCATTCCATGGCAAAGGAGGGAGAATTGGAAAATTTGTAGAAAAAACTACTGGAACCGGCAAAAGCTGTAGCAGAACCCCTGTTTCAGATGGCTGGTAAAGAAAAGTACAGAATAAGAAGGAGAAGAGAGGAACAAGAAAAGAGGATAAGTTCCGAATTTCGGAACAAGTGGAAGGGCTTGAAAATATTTTCGATAGGTGAGAACAAAAGAAAGGATGGAATGATGGAAAAACAAAGCAACTCCCGAGGAACATGGAAAATGCGAATGTGGACGTTTTTGAAATTGGTGAACTGGATTTGCAAAAAGTATTGCGGATTTGTTGCAGTAACGGGATGTTTTTTCGGAACAATTGGGCTGTACGTGATGACAACAGATCAAATATTGGCAACAGAAGCTCCAGTTCAGATATCCATAGCTCAGAAAGACTATGAAATGTTATTGACAGGGACATTTATTATAGGTGCTGCAATCTATATTTTATTTATGACAGGATATAGGGAAATTTGTTGTAGGAACAAGTTTTCAGCAGAGATTTCCTTCTTGGAGAGCTTTTATTTGCTCCTAATTGTAGCATTGTTTATGAAATTTCATCTGTGGAAGTATCTGTATACGATTGCTGTTTATGCGGTGATTTTCCTGTTCATTTTTTCAGGAGTGGAAAAAGTACTACAGATCAAAAAAACTAAGGGAGAAAATGCAAAACCTGATGATTACAAGGAAAATTAAGTTTGTTCCGAAATTCGGAACATCGCAAATAACAGGGGGATATGATTCCGGAAAGGCTCAGATGTAGAGGAGAAGTGAAGTATGCAAAAACGTAAAAAGGATAGAAAATCAATGTCATTTTTTCAATATATCACGAAAAAAATAAGGCTTAATAAGAAAGTGGAAACGAAAGAGAAAAAAGGAACCGATGATGGCAGAGTAGGAAGAGATTACGGAATATCTGAACAAGTATGATTTCTAGCTCTTAGAAATGCTGGCTTTGAAAGACTTGAATAATCCATATGCTTTGGATAAAATAGTGGTAGAATTATCGAGAAAAAAGGAGACGGTTTTATGTCATACTATGTATCTGGCTACTATCAGGAAAAAGCAATTTTGAAAAAGGAAGGACAGCTGTTTTTCCTAAAATGCGAGGAAGCGGACGCACCGACTGGTACAATGGTGCAAGGAAACACGGCCAGATTGATAACGGAACTTCCAGAAAAGGAACAACAGGAGATTCGTCAGATTTATGCGAGTTAAGAAAGGAAAAAGAAGATGATTCAAGATAAATTCTCAATGGAGCAACAAGACAATATTTTTTATGCAAAGCGAAACATTGTAGATAGTATTTATTCCCAGTCAAAATTAGAAGGAATTGCGGTTACCTTTCCAGATACACAGGAAATCTATGAGGGACGTAGCGTTGCCGGATTAAGTGTGGAGGATATCGTAAAAGTAAATAACCTAAAACATGGATGGGAATTTTTGTTTGATACAGTAGATTATCCATTAGATTTGCGTTATGTGCGTCAATTAAACAAAGAAATTGGTGTAGGAATCGTAACAAATGCTGGGGATTTGAGAAATTCAGATGTCAGTATTGGTGGAACATCTTGGAAGCCAGAGATTCCAATTTATGAAAAAATAGAATCGGAGATTCAGGCGATTATGAATGCGGATCTGTCCGTGACTGAAAGAGCGATTACGATCATGCTTTATATCATGCGTTCCCAGATGTTTTTTGATGGAAATAAGCGGACGGCGCAGCTTGCAGCCAATCAGATCATGATTCAAGGCGGTGCAGGTGTTCTCCGTATTCCGGTAGAGTGTCAGAAGGAATTTTTCGCAAAGCTGATTGGATATTATGAAACAGGGGATATGAGAGAAGTGAAACGCTTTGTTTATGATACATCCATTGATGGATTTGTAAAGAAACAGACAGAACAACCGGAAATATCTGCAGAGATGTTCCGAAAAGCGGTTCAGGAAAACCGGTTCCGGAAGTAAAGTTTGCGGACTCAGGGTAACCTAAAGTAACGTAAAGTAACCTAGAATGCACCTTGCAAAGGTGTTATACTAAAATTGTCAGAAAAGGAGATCTCAATGGAGACAAAGGAATATTATGAAATCAATCTTCCGGGATATCTGCAGCATGATTTAGATGCGATGAAAGAAGGAAAATGGCCGTATGACTGCCTGTGGGGAGAATTGTATGGTTCCATCAACTGTGCATTTATAGATGGGGATATTACAGAAGACCATGCCTGGTATTTGCGGGAAAAATATTTGGATATGGAAAGAGTCCGATCTTCTGACAAGATGGATTCCAAGTGGACGCAGGGTAACGTAACGTAACCTAGAAAGCACCTTACAAAGGTGATATACTAAAATTGGAAAAAAGGAGATGACAGGATGGAATCGGATTCAATTTTTCATAATCCCTATATAGAAAAACTGTTATCCGCAGAAATAAGGCTTTGGGAAATTCCCAAAGAGGAATTGCGAGGGTCTATGGCATGGGAAATTTATCTGTCGGCCTTCCGGGCGGACAGAGCATTGTCGAAGTCCCATTATGAAACGGATTTATGTTTATTAAAAGAAGAAATAGAACAGGCGAGAAAAACAACAGATTTTAGTTTTACACATTGTCTGGAACGGTTGTATGAAGATAAGAGGTCAGAGTATGAACTGGTGTATCGATTAAAGAAGGATCCTATGTTAGAAATAAAGCCGACATCCAGAAAGGTCAGTATTTTTCAATATCTGCGGATGAAAAAACGGCTTTAAGGCGGACGCAGGGTAACCTAAAGTAACGTAAAGTAACCTAGAAAGCACCTTGCAAAGGTGGTATACTAAAATTAGAAAAGTATAGAAAAGGAGCGAAGAGGAATGAAAGAAATGTGGAAAAAATACAAACGACAGATCCAGATTGGTGGGGGAATCTGTTTGATCGCAGCATTGGGGATCGGCGGATATGTAGCAGCGAATCAGGATACCACTGTGCAGACAAAGGTAGAGACAAAACAGGAGGCAAAGTCCTCCAATCAGAAGATTGCGAAAACGGATTCGAAGGATACAACTTCTGAGAAGAAAACGGATACGAAACAGGATACTGGAAAAAAGGAAGAAACCAAGTCTGAAAAGACAGCGGAAAAAAAGGAAACCATAGCAAAAAAGTCAGAAAATTCTGACAATAAGAAATCTACAGAAAAGGCGGATAAGAAAGAATCGGTAAAAGCAGAGAAAGAAACAGGAAAAACAGAATCTTCTTCCAAACCGGAGCAGAAACCGAGTCAACCGGGATCCAAACCAGAACAGAAGCCCAACAAACCACAGACGAAGCCGAGTCAGCCGGAATCTAAGCCGGAACAAAAACCGAGTAAGCCGGAACAGAAGCCGAGCCAGCCAGAGTCGAAACCAGAAAAACCACAGCATACCCACACCTGGCAGGAGAAGACCCATACAGTCAATCATCCGGAAGTGGGACATAACGAGCAGTATGTAGTGAAAGAAGCCTGGACAGAGACAGTCACAGAAGATGTCTATGATCCATGGGAGTGTTGCAACGTATGTGGTGCGGATTGTACAGCAGATCCGTGGGGACATATGTTTACACATGCTGAAAATGGTGAAGGTGGAGGATATCACACAGAGTATTATAAAAAAGTAACAAGAACGGTGGAGCATCCGGCAGAGTACGGAACACGCTATGTAGTCGATACTCCAGCCTGGACAGAGACTGTCAGTGATGGATTCTTCTGTACTGGATGTGGAGCAAAGAAATAGCAGGGAGGAGTACATATGGCAGAGAAAGAGCGAATGCAGCCATTCTGGTATCAGGGGACTCTGATTGATCCCAACGAGGAGCTGCCGTTTCCCTTAGAGCAGTTGGAAGCGGAGAACGCTTGGAATGATATGTGGGATGCCATGACAGAAGAGGAACAGGATGCTTATATGAAAGCGGAGTTTGGAACAGAACAATAAACAGAAGACAGGAAATAAAAAAGAACATTCGAAAGAGTGTTCTTTTTTTGCACCCATTTTGAAGGGAGGGAGCAAAAATGAGACGATATCGGAACCGAATCCGGATTGCGGATTCTTCCTAACAAGGGTTGTTGCAGGAAGAACAAAAAGAAAAAAGGAGGGAAACTTGCATGAAAAAATGGAAACGGATCCTGTCTGCAATTCTGGCGGTTTTGCTGTTGTCAGGAAGTATGCCTGTATGGGCGGCAGAGACAGTGGATCCTGACGAACAGGCAGGAGACATCCAGGAACTCAAAGAAAAGCTGGAAGGACTGATCCCCGAAGAAGAGCTTGGGAAGTATACAAAAAAGGAACCAATCGGAGAGGCACGTGTAGAAGGGGAAACGCAGGATCGGAGCAGCTTTTTTGCGGCAGTGGGCTCCCAGGCAACGATCCGGCCGGGAACACCCCATGCTTATGGATCCTGGAATACAACGGAATTTAGCGTACAGACGGAAACGGGTACCCATCTGGGATACTGTGCAGAACCAAACAGTCCCACTCCATCAGGCGTATTTCAGATCTCAAAGTTGAACAATGATCTGATTAAAGCAATGTTGTTGGTTTCAATCGGTGGGCCGGCATACGATGTCAGCAAGCCCTATTTTGAATCACCATCTGTGCAGGCGCACATTCCGGATATTTACGGATGTTGCCATGCAGTCATTGGCTACCTGTATGGCGGATATACCACAGGATTGAATTATAACCAGCTGGCATGGGTGTATAACATTTCCGTGGAACTGAAAGAACGGTGGGTAAAGGTTGTCCGAGATCGTGGTCTGATGGATCAGTATACCGCTTATGTTGCGTATAACGATAAACAGGATATTGTGTGGATTGAAAAAGACCAAAAAGGGAGCATCAACCTGAAAAAGGAGTCTGCCAACCCGGAATTGACAGAGGGAAACAGTTGTTATAGTAGGGAGGGTGCAATCTATGGTGCTTATAAAGAGCAGGCCTGCACCACAAAGATTGCGGATCTGACCACCGATGCGCAGGGAAACTCCAATACGGTGGAAGTGGAGACCGGTACCTATTTTATCAAAGAGATTAAAGCCCCGAAAGGGTTTGTCCTGGATCAAAAAGTACATCCGGTTACCGTCACGGCAGGACGGACTGCGGTGGTGAAAGTGAAAGACCTTCCACAATTAGACCCGGTGGGAGTGCTGCTTGGAAAAATTGACAAGGAAACCAATCAGAACAAACCACAGGGAAGCGCCTCGTTGGAAGGGGCTGAGTTTACGGTGAAATACTATAAAACAGAACCAACGGGAACGCAGGATCCGGCAGAACAGGGAAAAGTAGCAGAGCGTCAATGGATTTTTAGGACAAATGAAAAAGGTCAGTGTAAGTTAAATCAAGACCATTTAGTATCCGGAGATGAATTTTATTTAACACCTACAGGTGCAACAACATTTCCACTGGGAGTAGTAACAGTACAAGAAACGAAAGCCCCAGAAGGCTATATTATCAATCCGGAAATATTTGTGATTCCGATTACCAGTAATAATGATGGCAGTGAGTTTATTTATACCTACAATGAGCCTAAAATTCCAGAAACCTTGCTGACACTGGATATCGTAAAAGTCTTAAAAGGAAAGGATACGCCAATCCCAGGCGTGGTATTCCTACACACGGACTCCAAAGGAAACCAGGAGGAAGTGACAACGGATGAAAAGGGACAGGCCGTGTTGAAGGGGCTGACCCGTGGCACCCATACCATTCAGGAGAAAAGCGTACCGGATGGGTATACCAAAAATCCAGGTGTTTTGAAGTTTTCGGTGGACGAAAATAATAAGATCACGCTGCTGGAAAATACGGCAACGGACAAAACCGGAACCATGAAATTTACGGTTCGTGAGGATGGAACGGCACAGCTTCACGTAGAGGATGTATTAGCACCGTATCAGCTGATTGTCCACAAGGTGAATGACCATGCAAAAGTGCTGGAAGGGGCAGAATTTACCCTCTATACAGACGAGGAGTGCAAGCAGGAATTGCAGAAAGCGACCAGTGGAAAAGATGGAATCCTGCGGTTTCAGGATCTGGAAGTGGAAAAGAAATATTATCTGAAGGAGACCAAAGCACCGGAGGGTTACCGGATCCCGGTGAATTCGGACGGCACGGATATCGTGTATGAAATCTACACCAAAAGTGATCCGCAAAAAGATCTCCTTGAATACTATGTGAATGGAAAGAAGTATACGGATACAACCGGGGATTTTGCCATTACCGGAACGAAAGCAGAACGGGAAGTGCATCTAAAAGTAGTAAATTTTGTGGGAATGCAGATGCCGGAAACCGGAAGCCCTTGGACATTGGGAATCGTTTTGGTGGGAATCGGCTGTCTGATAGTGGCAGGATACTTTATGAAGAGAAAGGGGAAACAGGAAGATGAAGAGAAATAAAGTGTGGATGTTCGCAACACTCTTAGCATTGGGTGGAATCAGTGTAAGTACCGTAGGGGCTCCGCTGTTGACAGTACAGGCTGCAGAAGAAGCAACCGTGGCAGCAAAGGAATATAACACCCAGGGCGGAATTGCCAACATGGGAAGCGGCACGGCAAACATTACCATCAAGGGAAATGCAGGCCAGACGCTGGTAGGGAAGAAATTCCATGTGTACAAGCTGTTCCTGGCGCAGAATGCACAGGGCATGGAATCCATCAATTACACCTTCAATCCAGCCTACGAACAGGCATTAAAGAATGTGGCAGCAAAGGCACTGTCTGTTCCAGTGGATGATGTGACAGAATATATGGTAATCGATTACATCCAGTCTCTGAACGCCTACAAAGTGGAAGGAGCGCAGACGGAACAGGAACTGGAAGGACGCTACAGCAAGTTTCGGTATTTCGTAGAGGACTTACGAGATGAAATCGAAAAACAGGGCGTGCAGTCCGAGGTGGTGAATGTAAAGGATGTAAAAGCTGACAATTCTGTCCAGCTGACAGGCTTAGCGTTCGGCTATTATCTGGTGGATGAAATTACGGATGTGGAAGGGACACACTCTGCAGGATCTCTTTGTATGGTGAGTACAGCAAACCCAACGGCAGAAATGCAGATCAAATCCGATTATCCAAGTGTGATCAAAAAAATCCAGGAGGATGATCTGCCCCAGAACATTCCGGATAAAAACGGCTGGAATGACATTGGGGACTATGAGATCGGCCAGACTGTTCCTTACAAATACGAGTCCAACATTCCAAACATGAACGGATACAAGACCTATTACTACGCATGGCATGACAAGATGGACAAAGCCCTGACATTCCAGCCGGAAAGTGTGAAGATCACCATTTCCGATGAAAAGGGGAAAAGCTACACGTTGAAAAAAGGGGAATTTACTGTGAACACCAATCCAGGAGGGGAAGATACTTTCCAGGTGGTTGTCCAGGATATCAAAGCAATCGTGGACAGACAGTTCCCGAATTTTAATGCCAAACAGGAAAATACCTATGGACAGAAAGTGACCCTGACTTATGAGGCAACGTTGAATGATCTGGCAGCCAACGATACGGGACGTCCGGGCTTTGAGAATGATGTGCGGCTGGAATTCTCCAACGATGCAGATTCCAACGGAGACGGGAAAACAGGATTTACCCCATGGGATACGGTCGTCTGCTTCACCTATCGGATTGACATTGTGAAAACCAATGACCATGACAAGGTGCTGCAGGGTGCACATTTCCGGTTATACAGTGACAAAGACTGTAAAAACGAAGTCTACGTGAAACAGGGGGATACAGGCTATCATGTGATCAACCGGGATTCTGCCGGAGGTACGGATCACACAGGTGGCAGCCAACCACAGGATGCGGTGGAGATGGTATCCGGAGCGGATGGACAGGTGATCCTCATCGGTCTGGATCAGGGAACGTATTGGCTGAAAGAGACCAAAGCCCCGGACGGATACCGGTTGTTAAAAGACCCCATCGAGATCAAGATCATCCCAACCTATACGGATGACCGAAACAATTACATCAAGGGTCAGGGAGCCACTGCAGAAACCTTGAAGGAGCTGCAGGCAACGGCACATATCAAGAGCTTCTATGACGGGGCAACGGAAGAAAATGACCTGCAGCTGGAAACCGATCCGGAACAGGGAAATGCGAACCTGACCGTTGTCAACAAAGTGGGAAGCAAACTTCCGGTTACCGGTACTCCGGCAATGGCAATCCTCCTGGTAACAGGAGCCGGGCTGATGGCAGTGGCAGTTACAAAAGCAAGAAAGAAGGAATAAGGAATGCGGAAACGATGGGGAATCTGGGTGTTATTCGTCCTTGGATTCCTTTGTTGCTGTCTGCCCCTTCTGGCACATCTGTACAGTCAGAAAGAGCAGGAAAAGGTGATTGCAACCTATCAGAAGACCATCCGGGAACAGAAACGGGATGTAAAAGAACTACGGAAACAGGCAGAACATTACAACAGCATCCTCTACCAGACCAATGGGGCAGCCTTATCTGGGGAGGATGCACTTCTTTTGGGGGATGCGTCTTACGCATCCCTGCTAGATACGACCGGGACAGGGGTCATGGGAAGTCTGGATATCCCAAAAATCGGAGTGGAACTTCCAATCTATCATGGAACGAGTGAAGAAGTATTATCGAAAGGGATCGGGCATCTGCAGGGAAGCAGCCTTCCGGTGGGAGGGGAATCTACCCATAGCATTTTAACCGGACACCGGGGACTTCCCCAGTCGAAGCTTTTGACCCGATTGGATGAGATGGAAAAGGGGGATTATTTCTTTTTCCACGTCTTAAATGAAACCCTGGCCTATCAGGTGACGGAGATCCAGGTGGTAAAGCCCGAAGAAGTCTCTATATTAAAGATCCAGGAAGGGCAGGATCTGGCATCGATCATTACCTGTACCCCTTACGGGTTAAACACACACCGCCTGATCGTAACTGGAAAGCGGGTGCCTTATGAGGCAAAAAAAGCAAACAGCATGGGAGAAGAACTGCCCTCTGCAAGGGAATTGGTATTTACCCTGTTGCCGTTTGCGTTCTTACTATTATTCCTCCTGTATATCTGGAGAGAAAGGAGACGGACAATCAATGAAGCGAAATATGATGACAAGATTTAGTGCCGGATGTCTGGCACTGCTATTGACCTTTGGGAGCGTCTGCAGTGTGCAGGCGGCTCAGGAACCAGCAGAACCGAATACCGGGCAGGAGACACAGACCGGGCAAAGTCCAGAGCAGACGGTGCAGACGGGAAGCGTGACCGTCCAGCTGACACCGGGAAAAGAGGGAACCAGCGTAGCGGATGTGGAGTTTTCCCTGACCAAAGTAGGAGAGATCCAGGACAGCACCTATACGCTGCTTCCGGAATATGAAAACACAAAGATCGATTTGAATACGCTGACCACGGCAGAGCAGTTGGAGGAGGCTGCCAAAACGCTGGCAGAGACAGCCAAACAAGAACAGGGCAAAAAAACGGATGGAAACGGACAAGTCGTGTTTGAAAAACAGGAGTTGGGAGTGTATCTGTTAACGGCCAAAGACCAGCCGGGGTACGATCTGGTATCCCCGACCCTCGTAAGCATCCCTGCCATGGAAACAGACGAAACCTTACATTACGACATCAAAGTGGAACCGAAGCACACCCCGAGACCAGCCGAGCATACGGCACCCCAGACCGGACTGTTTGATGCCACCATTTGGTATGTAGCAGGGGGAGTCCTCCTTCTGGTGCTTGCCGGGGGACTGGTAATTGCAGCAAAACGATATGAGAAAAAGTAAGGGACTTATGGGATTGGCCGTTTTGTTGGTGTTGCTGGGTGTGGGCTGCTTTTATCTGGCATACCGGGAACAGGAACCATTCCAGGAGATCAAAGTCAAGGGGGAGGCGTTACAGAAACTGGTGGTACAGGAGGCGGGCAGCCAGGAGGCAGATCCCATGGAACGTACCATTGATTTTGCAGCATTGCAGCGCATCAATCCGGAGATCGTGGGATGGCTGTATGTGCCCCAGATCGGGGTGGACAGTCCCATCCTGACGGGACAGACGGATACAGAATACCTGACCAAAGATTTTGAAGGGGCATACAGCCCCCTGGGGAGTATTTTTACCTTTGCCGGAGCAAGGATTTCGGACAGTCAGGTGTATCTGTTTGCCCACAACATGGCTTCCGGACAGATGTTCGGAAGTTTGAAACAATTTACGGACGAAGCGTTTTTGACGGCATATCCGGAAGCCTATCTGTATACGCCGGAGCGTGTCCGGAAACTGCAGGTGGAAGGCTGTAAGTATCTGCAGGCGGATGATCCCTGTTTTTCCACTAGAGAGAGCCAGGGTCAGGATACAGCCAGGGTGACGCTTGTGACCTGTGTGGGATATTTCCAGACCCCAAAGCGGCTGGCAGTAGAAACAAAGGTAGTGGAAACACGCACTGCCTTTTAGGAGGGAGTGCGAATCCATGAAAAAACGAAACAAGATGTTGCTGATAACCAGCATGGTTCTGGCTGCCTGTGGCAGCCTTTGTCTGGGACGTTCCCTGACGACTCTACCCGAAAAGGAACGTCCCAAAATCGAACAGAGAGAAGAATCCGAACAAAAAGAACCGAATTTGGAAGAAGCCAATCAACCTACAGAGCCGGAAGAACCGGTGGCATCGGTACCTCAAGTACCAGTGCCAAAAACCGGGGATTTCTGGTGGTAAACGAAGAAGGAGGATGTATGGAAGAAGGGAAAACAAGGGAACTTCCGGAGCCTGAAGGATCCGGAACCGAACAGTATTTAGAAGAAATGCAGCGCATTTTTGCTGCGCGGGAAGCAACGTACCAGAAACGGAAACAGGAGTATGAACAGAAAAGCCGGGAACTGCAGAGGATCCAGACCGAGCTAGGAAGACAATACCAAAGCCTGGAAGGACAGAAACAGGAGCTGGCATCTGCACAACAGAAGCTGGCAGAACAGGAAGCGGCACACCGGAAGGAACAGGAAGCTCTGCAGCGTGAAAAACAGGAATTTGAGCAGACCAAGAAGCTCTATGAAGGGCAGCAACAGGAGCTTTTGATGAAAAGCCGACTGGAACTGGAACAGCTGCGCAATGAGCGGATGGAAGCGGAAGATCTGAAACGGGAGTATGAATATAAGATCGGCCAACAGGAATGCGGAATCCCACCGTCCCTTCCGGATTTGTCCGCATATGTGCCGAAATTGGAATACGAGGCAGTGAAACAGGAACGGGATACTCTGTTCCAAGAAAAGACGCAATTGCGGGAGGAGAACCAACACCTGGCTATCCAGTTGGAGCAGAAAGAGCTTCTGTTGAAACAATTGGGGGAGGAGAGAACCTCCTTGCTGAAAAAGCTGCTGGAATCCAAACAGGAACCGCCACAGGAACCAGAAAAAGAGAGGGAAGTGCTGCCGGAGGTGGAAACCGAACTGGATTCAGCGGAAGTAATCCCGGAAGAGATGAATGCAGCCGAAGAGAATGAATGGAGACAGCGACCTTTGCGGGTTTCCGTAAAAGAACAGGAGATTACCAGAGAGGAATTGACTGCAACGGTCTTACAGCGGTATCTGCAGAACAACCATCCGGAGTTTGAGCAGCTGGAAATCCGGCATTCGGAGCAGGGCGAACAGATTCATGGGGAAGTGGGAAAACTGTCCTATGCCTTTTTGTTTTTCGAAGACTTGATCCAGTTTGACATTTCTGCAAAACGCAAAGGTGGAAAGGAACTGGAAGAGAAATTAGAGCGGATCGGGAAAAAGGTGCCGGGTGTACAGTTCCAATATTCCAAGGGTGAGGGGCGTGTGTATGCCAGCGGCTTTTTGACCAAAGATCTGACACCAGAACAGGCCATGAAACAGGTCTTTGAGATTGCGGATTATTTCCGGGAATAAAAACGGAATGTTCCGAATTTCGGAACAGGAAAGGAGAATCAATGTTTTATAGTATCATCGGGATTGCCCTGCTTCTGTTATCAGCAGTGACCATTGCATGTATGGTGGTGTTTGAAGTCCGAGACCATAAAGTAGGGAAGCCCCTTCCTGGGAAAAGAAAATTCCAAAAGCCGTATTCCCAGGCGTTTCTGGATGCCGTTCCCAGAGCCTATGAATCTGCCGGTACATTACGGGGGATGCTGACGCTTTTGGTGGAGCAGTGTCCCAAAGAAAATGGACGGGCAAAAGCAGCCCTGGATTACCTGGAACACAGTCGGTACCGGGACTATGAAACGGCACTGGCTTATCTGTCAGATTCCAGTGCTGTTTGTGAAAAACAAATCAGGGAGGTGTTAAAGCGGGAAATTCAAAAGACAACCGCATTAACTTGTCACTAAGCACGGATGGTTCGTGCTTTTTTTGTACTCAAAATGAAAGAGATGTTCCGGATTTCGGAACAGGAAAAGGAGATTGTTATGAGAAGAAGTAATTGGAAATCTAAACTGGTCGTTGTGATCGCAGTGGTCATTGGAATTTTATGTGGATTAGCTGCCGCTTATGTTGTGAATCAGAAATTTGGTGCCGCTTATATTGGACTGGCATTTTTTATTACCATGCCATTGGTGGCAGGAATCTTAATGTTTTTGATGATCCGTGTGTTTCGCATTGGAGAGTAGGAGGAAAAAATGATGAAACAAAACAAGATGCAGAATGAAAGAACAAACCAGAGGAAACTAGTGAACCCAACAAAAAAGGAATGGCGATGGCACGTGGCACAGTTCGGTGTGGGCTGCCTCCTCTTATTTTTTGCAGGAAACGTTCCGGTGTTTGCGGCGGGAAACGTGGATACCTCTCAGATCACAAATGGATTTGATGCCATCTATCAGGTAATCGCAGCCATTGTATCGTCCATTGGTTCTATCTTCCTGTTATGGGGACTGTTCGAATGGGCACAGTCATTGAATGCACAGGACGGTGGCGCACAGTCCATTGCATTTAAACGAATCGGAAGTGGTCTGATAGCAACCCTGGCACCACAGATCATTATGGTCATCCGGACAGGACTGCCAAGCTAGGAGGTGATGGCAAATGCCAGGATGGGTAGAAGACTTACTGAAGGAAATGTTCTATGGCCCGTTTTATCAGCTGGCAAAAGTCGTCTGGGATTGGTGCATCGGATTGAGTACGGGGGTCATCAGTCAAGACCCCCAGCACTTTTCCCCGGCCACTTGGAAATTTGTAACAGAGACTCTGTATCCCTGGGCAATGGGAATCGGATTATCCATGATGAATGTCTTTTTCATCTGTGTGTTTTTAAAAGCAGCTTCCAATTTAAAAGAGAACATCACCTTGGAGCTTTGTGTGGAAGGGATGATCCGGCTGGTGGCCTTAAATGTGTTGATGCAGATGGGAATGCAGTTGATGAAGACCCTGTTTTCCATGGCATCCCTGATGGGAGGAATGGTATTGGATTTCCAGGCACCAGATTTTTTCACCGGCGAAGTGGATGCCGGAAGTGTTCTGTTCTGGTGGTTTATGGGATTCCTATATTTCTTTATCGCACTGATCTGTGGAATGCTGATCTTTTTAACCTTATTTAGTCGTTATGTGAAGTTATATCTTCTGACAGTCACCTTCCCATTGGCTATGCCGAGCATGGTGTCCGGACGTGGGATTGACGAAACAGCGAAGAGCTGGGTGAGAAGTTTTTTAGGAAATGTGTTTGAGATCGTGGTGATCGCTCTGGTGATGTCGATCTCCGGGCGGATCATCGGAGGCATGGATATCCAGGGGGACAGCTTTGCAGATTTCTTTGACGGATTTGGGCAGGCACTGACCTCTACGATCTATATGATCGGAATGGCAGTGTCGGTACGGGGTGCAAGGAGCTTTATGAAAGAAACCTTCCACTTATAAACAACTTGTTCCGAAATTCGGAACGGAAAGGAGTAGAAAGAAAGGATATGAAAATCGATATCAACAAAGATTTTGAAACTGCCTACCAGCAATCCATTTGGAAAGGGCTGGATCTGAAACAGTTGATTACGGTGGGCTGCTTTTTGCCGACGGTGATCGGGATTATGGTTGTCCTTTGGTATTTTTTAAACGTTCCGCCGCAGGGAGGAGTTTACATTGGAATTCTGGCAGCACTGCCGATCCCGTTTTTGGGACTGTTCAAATACCGGGGAATGTCTATCCCTATGTTATGCAAAGAATGGAAGTATCTGCAGAAAACAAAGAAACTTTGTGGGGAAACAGAAACTGCAGCCGGTCAGAAACACCGAGTATTTACCATGCATCCATCGAGAAAGGAGCGATAAAAAGAAATGGCAATTTTTAATGGGAATAAGGAATTTTCCAAGAAAAGGGAGCTATCCCAGCCTTTGGTTCCGGTACCCAAGAACGTGCGTCAGGCATTCAACATCCAGAAAGCCTATGCAAACGGGGTATTCCAACTGGAACCCAAAAGGAAGGAGACTTTGTATGACCGATGTTATGTATTTGAGGATATCAATTACATCAACAAGAACCGAACAGAGAAAAAGAACTTTTTGTCGGAACTGATGTTCTGGCTCAATTCCATGGATGCGTCTTATAAGATCACACTGTGCAATGAATACCAGTCGGTAGAAAAGTTTCTGGCATCGATCCGGAATGAACGCAATGAGAGGGAATATCCAGACATTGCAAAAGGGATCCGGCAGTGGCAGGAATCGAAACTGGCGGATGCCAACTCCACGGTACGGACACTCCGGTACCTGACCATTACCTGCAGGGCAGACAGTCTGGCGCAGGCGAACATCTATTTCCGGGCATTGGAGCCCATGATCGAGGATGCCTTTGCAGGATGGGGCAGTGACATTGCTGTGTTGGGAACCCTGGATCGGTTCCGGGTGCTCCATGGGATGCTGCGTCCCGGGGAAGAATTTCCACAGGTTGTGCTTCGGGAAACCCTGCAGGACTGGAAAAGTGACATACTGCCACGGAGCATCCAGCAGTTTAATGATTATATAATCCTGGGAGATACCATGGTGACGGTTCTGACGGCGACCCAGTATCGGAAATCTCTGGATACGGACACCTTTTTACATACCTTAAGCAGCCTTCCTTATCCGTCTTTTGTGACGCTGGACTTTGCTCCGGTACAGCAGGAGGTCATCAATGACAAGCTGGTAGCGATGCATATGAACAATGAGCGGGAGATCAATGACGAGATCGAGCAGAAGCGGCAGGCAGGGCAGATCGTGACCTCCCCTTCTTATACCAAAAAGAAACGGCGGGATGAGATTGAGGAATACATTGAAATGGTAGATGCCAACGATGAGAAAGGGGTCTTTTTAAACCTTCTGGTGGTGTTGACGGCTCCGGTGAAGGAAGGCGTGGAGCTGTTGCAAGAGCGGATGGAAGAGGTCTGCGCCATCGGACGTTCTGATAAAGTGGGCGCCTTTTTGGAGCCTTGTGATTTTCGACAACTGAAAGCCTTAAATACGGCACTTCCAATCGGTGGGAGACAGGTGGATTATATGCGGTTCTTTCTCACCTCTTCTTTGGTGGCATTTAATCCCTATCATGCCCAGGATATCCTGGAGCCGGGCGGAAAGATGCTGGGGATCAATAAAACAACGGGACGATATCTCATTGCCAACCGGAAACTCCTTCCAAACCCTCACGGGATCATTGTGGGATATTCCGGTTCTGGAAAATCCATGCTGATCAAGCTGACCGAGATTTCCCAGACTTTGCTTGGAAGCGAAGATGACATCATTGTGTTAGACCCACAGAATGAATTTGAAGATATCTGCAGGGAATATCAGGGGGTGTATTTTGACCTGACTCCCAAAAGCGGAATCTACCTCAATGGATTTGAAGTGACCCAGGAAGTCTTTTCCGGCAGTAAAGAGCTGAAAGCGGAATTTGTGGCCAAACAGTGTGAGTATGCAAAAGGACTGGTGCAGGCGATCATGAAAAATATCCTGGTCACCCAGGAGCACGATTCCGTGGTGAGCCGTTGTACGGAGCAGATGTTTGCCCAGGTTTTTGCTCAAAAGCGGTTAAAGAAACAGCCCACCTTACTCTGGCTGCGGGAAGAGATTGGAAAGGAACTGGAACAGGTACAGTACGCTCACGATGAAGCCATCATCCGTCCCATCTACAACTCCCTGGAAGAGTATACCACGGGCTCCTGTGACATGCTGGCACATCCGACCAATATCGAATTCCAGAACCGTCTGGTGGGATTTGGGATGTGCAACGTGCCGGAAAACAACTGGGAGGCTGTCATGGATACGGTGCTGCATTATCTGTCTACCAGGATGGATTACAATAAAAAGTTGCAGAAAGCCACACACTTAGTGGTGGATGAGGCACAAGTGGTTTCGGAAAAACCGGGATCTGCAGATATGCTCAACAATGCAGTTATTACCTTCCGAAAGTTCGGAGGAATCGTCACCCTGGCGATGCAGAACGTGGTGGCAGCTCTGGCCAACAAAAAGATGGTAGAGCTATTCCAGAACTGTTCCTATAAATGCTTTTTAGATCAGGGCGGTGTGGATGCCCAGAGCCTGGCAGAGATCCAGCCGTTATCCGAACGGGAATTCCGTGCGCTGGGAACGGGAAAACCGGGAGAGGGTGTGATCGTCTGGAATAAAAAAGTGGTGCTTTTTAATGCACGGATTGAGAAGGATAATATCCTGTATGAAAAATATTCCACCAACTTCCATGAAAAAGCACAGCGGGAGGCAGAGCAAAAGCGTGTTCCGGATACGGTGCCTGTTAAACGAGACGAGATTCCGGAATCGGAGGGAAGAGAACGCTGGCAGGAACGAGTGCCTCCACAGGTGGCATATAAACCGGAACCAGAGATGCCCCAGAACTGGCAGGAAGAAAAGCCCGATGTGCTGCAACAGGGACTGGGGGAACAGGAGTGGGAGACCGTTCTGCAGCTGGCGGCGTTTGCACCGATCCGGTTTGGGGATGTGACTGTTTTGTTGGAGATCGCCCCGGAGGAAGCACAGAGGCTGTTGGATGCCATGCTTCAAGCAGGTGCTCTGGAAGAGAAAGAGGGCTGGTATCAGATTGCGAAGTAGGTGAAATCAATGAGATTGAATGAAACAAAACGAAAACAAAGAACGTCCCAGGAAGAAGTTCTGGCAGAGTTGTTTGCAGAGGCAGAATTGCAGGGCTCTGTCCGGAAGAAGAAAAACTGGGATGCCTGGCTGGACCAGGAAGAGGAGCAACAGAGTGAAAAAGAACTGCAGGTGTATCTGGAGGAATATAGCGATCCTACCTTGTATCTGACTCCAAAAGAAGTGAAAGCATGGAACCGGATGCCAAAGTCCAAACAGAAACGACTTCTGGAGAAAGAATCCAGACAGGTATTGCAGGCATGGAAAGTAGGAGAGCGGAAGGGATCTGCTGGTGGCGGAAGGAAAGCGGATTCCATGGAAGAGCTGGTCTTTTTGCAGGGAAGAGGAACACAAAGAGGCACAAGATCAGGGACACCGTTACATGGGATTTGGAAGCCAGAAAAGGTACGAAAAAAGGGCTTCGGGGAGGAGAGACCAACCGCTCCCCACAATCCCCAGAGACACAGTTCCCCGGGTGCCAGACAGACACATTCAAAAACCGGAAAACAAGCGGCTGCAGGAGTGCAGAGTGCGGCATCTTCTGTTGCGGGTAGCGCATCCACGGTTACTCCAGCTACACTGGCCGCCAGAACTGCAAAGAAAACAGCACAAACCTTTAAAAACTATGTCCAGGAAGTGAATCAGGCAGCCCAGCAAGCAATCGGGGAAGAACGGGCAAAACTGGAAGACACCAAACAGCAGAATGCGCAGGTTGGAGATCTGCCGTCCTTTGTAAAATATGTGGGGGCAACGATTGGAAGTGTAGTACTGGCAGGTGCGGCAATGGTACTGCAGCTTGCAGCGGCACTTTTGACCGCGCTTGTGACCATGCTGGCCTTTCTTTTGGTGGCGGTATTGGCAATCTCTCTGATTGTCAGTGTGATCATGTCCCTGATCGGTGGGTTTTTAGACCAACAGCCGGCCACCGGACATGGACTGCCGCCCTTTATTACCGAAGATATGATGGAAGCATTTTTTGCTGTGCAGGAAGAAAGTGGGATTCCGGTCTCTACCGGAGTCGCACAGGTGATTGCGGAATCCGGATTTGGGTTATATGGGCCAGGAGGAGACAATGGGCAGGGACTCTCCCAGCTGGCGTACGAGTATAAAAATCTGTTTGGGATCAAGTATTTTTCCGGAGACAAATATGCCATTGGCGGTGTGGATATGTCTACGGGCGAGGAAACCGGAAATGGGAATACCACCATCATTGCCGGGTTCTCCGTGTATCCGGATTATGGAGCCTGTATCCGGCAGCGAGGGTGGATGTTAAACCGAGAACCTTATGCAGGGAAAGTTGCCCCTTATCGGAACCACAATGACAAGAAGTATACCAAAGAAGCCGCCAGGGGATTTATGAATGGAATCCGTGCGGCGGGCTGGGCAACGGATAGTTCTTATGTGGAAAAATGTGTGCAGCACATGGACAATTATAACCTCTATCGGTTCGATAACATGACTTATGAAGAGTACCAAAAAAGCGGAGGGGGAAACTACGATGGAACGGTGACGCCACTGATGCAGAGCATCGTGGATCATGCCGCTAATAATCAGGGAATTTACCCTTGTACTCCGGATATGTGCGCTCAGTGGGTGACGGGAATTTATCAGGCTGCAGGAGCACCAACAATCCCTTATGGGAATGCCATCGATATGTGGAACAACTATAAAAATACGGGCAATACCAGCATGGAAAACATTCCGCCGGGAGCCATTGTGTGTGGCAGTGGATACGGAACTATGGGCAGCATATATGGACATGTCGGGATCTATCTTGGGAATGGAATGGTGGCCAATAACCGGGGCTATTTTTCCGTGGAAAGTCTGGAAGAATGGTGCAGTTGGCAGACCGCAACCTGTCAGGGACATACGGGGTGGATCGGCTGGGTGTTCCCAGGTGGAGTTCCGGCAAATTAGAACAAAAAGAAAGGAAAAATCAATATGAACAAAGTAGTTTTAATGGGGAGACTGACACGGGATCCGGAAGTACGATATTCTCAGGGAGAGCCGGCAACTGCGGTGGCAAGATATACTCTGGCAGTGGAGCGAAGATTCCAACGGGAAGGAGCGCAGACGGCAGATTTTATTCCCTGTGTGGTTTTCGGAAAATCCGCAGAATTTGCCGAGAAATATTTCCGTCAGGGACTACGGATTTCGGTTTCCGGAAGGATCCAGACCGGCAGTTATACGAATAAAGATGGGATCAAGGTTTATACCACAGAAGTGGTAGTAGAAGAGCAGGAATTTGCCGAAAGCAAGTCAGAACAGGGACGGGGAAATCAGGGGGCAATGGGAGCACCGGACGCTGATGGTTTCCAGAATATCCCGGATGGAATCGAGGAAGAATTACCATTCCATTAAAAGCAAGAAAGGAGCCAAACAGCATTGAAAAAAAGAATCATAATTGTGATTGCAGCCATGGTGATTCTGTGTGGCATTTTGACAGGGATCGGTATCATTTTGTCCGATCAGAAACCTGAGAAACAATCGGAAGAGAAACCAGAAAAAGTAGAACAGGAATTGGAGATCAAGCCAAAAGAAACACAGGAAAATACGAAGCAGGAAATGGAAGAAAGAGAGCTGGAAAGTGAACCAGAAAAACAAGAGGAAGAACCACTTTCTATGGATCTTTCCGGATTAAACGAAGATGCACTTTCTATGATGGGAATTTCCAAAAGAGAAGTGGCAGATGCACTGAGAACTTGGACACAGGAACATGGATTTTCCAGTGCCACAGGAGCACAGTTTTTGGAGCCGATGCTGGTACGATTTTCGGAGGAAAAATACAGCATGGATTGCCAGCTTATCTTTGCAGATGGCGGGAATGGAATTCAGCCGGAGGATGCGCAAACCAAACTGACCATGGATTATTTCAAAGAGAAAAAGTTGCTGCAGATTCATAAATAAAATCAGGAAAAAAGAGGTGAAGATTTTGGAGATGGTTGGGAAAAAATTGGAAGCAGAACTGGAACTTTTTATTATGGATTGTCATGCACTTAGTAAGGACGGAATCATTTCAAAATCGGAAGAGATTGTGATGAAAAGAAAGATCTACAGGAGTCTTAGATGTCTGCTGAAACAGGAACCAGAGCAGTGTCAAGTTTTGTTGTATACCGGACACATTTTGGAAAATGCATACCGCTTTGTGCAGGATCAAAAAGAAGAGGAAGATTCCCTGGAATTGACTTTAAAAAAATGGATGTGCGCCATTGAAAATGGGACGTGCAGCGCATGACAGATGCAAGAAATGAAAGGGGAAGCATCTGAGAAAGCCTGGGAAAGATGGGAAATCAAGGGGAGTATTTTATCTTTATATGTTATCCAGGGGTCTTAGGGGCGTTCCCCTAACAAGATGGCATGATGTTTGTTAAACATTATGCGTATCTTGCCAATTCTCCTCTCGGAGAATTGCGTACAGATAGGGGCAATTTTGATGGAAAAACAGGGTTTTGACGGACAAATGCTGACATTATGTAATACAGATGTAGACAAGATGTAATACGAAAGCTGACAGGATGCAATACAATTGTAGACATCTGTAATACGAAAGCTGACAGGATGTAATACAGTTGTAGACATCTGTAATACGAAAGCTGACAAGATGCAATACAGTTGTAGACATCT
>ERZ1032091.142-NODE-142-length-24677-cov-22.132808_pt1 | contig 24677 bp, 23 predicted proteins | sample MGYA00518165_ERZ1032091 | MGnify/ENA primary metagenome ERZ1032091 (study PRJEB33719, sample SAMN04261302) | wastewater metagenome | biome: rural village; feature: human; material: feces | host: Homo sapiens | place: El Salvador | collected 2013-01-07 ...
TTATGCTTAGTATGGAATTAGACAGAAAAGTATTATATATTAATATTAAAAATAGCTATGATCAAGTAGTACGGATTAAGGACAATAACTTAATGACTAGAAAAAGTGATAAAATTTCACATGGTATAGGGTTGGAAAATATTAGATTTATTGTAAATAAGTATAGTGGACAGTTAGATATAAATTATGATGAGAATTTTTTCGAGGTAGATATATTGTTGTATTTAAATATGAATAATGAATAAAGTTAGTATGAGGATGACTTCAATAGATGTAAAATACAAAATACTAGCCCATAGGAAAAAGCACCGATTTGAGGGTGCTTTTTCCTATGGGCTAGTATTTTGTGCGAAATATGTGGGGGCGGTTTAGTAAGTACGTACATGTTGATGATTCTTCAGCGCAAATGGAGCACTGTAAATACTGATGAATTAGTGCCACTGCACGTTCAAGAACGTCTGAATTTTCAATCATATGTGCTGGAAGTGAACAGAAAATTATACCGATTGTCCAAAACCAAAGAAGCTAGGATATAGATGTGGCTTACTTCCTGACATCACTGGGTGGCTCAAAATTAAGTCAACGGCTTACTTTATAGTTGATGAAGATAATCATGATGAGTAAATGGAGGGGATATACGTTGATTTTCTATGTTATTAATCATGATTTCTTGAAATCGGAATACTCATTAGAGTAGTTTTATATAAAATTTTATGTCAGAAAAGGTGTCGTAAACTATTAATTATGACATTAACATGTAGTAATTATGTCGTTTGTAAAAAAAGTGGGAAATTTGTGATATTTTAAGTAGCGAATAAGGGTTCAATCCTTAATGGCAACATATTGAAAGGGATGAAATGGATATGATAAATAATATAATAAAAAAATATGGAAAGTATATAGTTGCTATTGCTTTATGCTTTACTAATTTAACAGTCAATTCGACTTGTCCATTTGTTACTTTTCAGCCTGAACTACCAGAAGATGCTGAAAAATTAAGAAAGTATAAATAATAAATGGACAAAAAGATCGTTGATGTATTAGTAAAAGCAGATGTGATAGATCCTGCAAATAAGGAAGTCGTTTCATTTGGAATACGCCAAGTAGAATACTTTTTTATCAATGTAATTACCATATTATTTTTGGGAAAAATTTTTAATGAGACAGTATCAAGTATCATTTTTCTCTTGGCATTCATTCCTTTGCGTACATATGCAGGAGGTTATCATGCTAAAACAATATTAAGATGTTATATCATAACAATAGTGCTAATGGTTTTTACCATATTTTCTTTCAAACAGTCAATGTGGAGTCAAGGAAATAGTTGTGTGATTCTTGGCTTTGCAGGTGCACTTTTATACAAATTAGTTCCTGTTGATAATTATAATCACAGACTTACGCTTCATGAAAGAAAAGTATTTCGAAGAAAAGCTTTATTAGTTATGTGCTTGGAAATTTTCATAAGTTTAATCGGAATATTGATGAATGACAAATTTCTTTATCAAGGAATTGTAGCGGCTATTGTTATGACGACAGTTTTAGTGTGCGTAGGAAATCAAAAAAATTATTATGTAGGGGGGCGCTGATATGGCTTACATGATATGGGTTACTGGAGCCTGTAATTTGAAATGTAAATACTGTTATGAAGGAATAGAAAAAATAAACAAACATATGTCTCCAGAGATTTCTAAGCAAACGATTCAGTTTATTATTGATGACTTTGATCCGTCTTCTCATAACGAACTTCTTATTAATTTTCATGGGGGAGAACCATTTTTACAAGTTGAGTTAATGGAGTACTTTATCCATAATATCAAAAAGCAATTTGATAACCAATGCAGTTTAATGTTTTCTGCAACAACAAATGCAACTTTGTTATCGCAACAAGTAATAGATTTTATAGTTGAAAATAACATGGATATTACTGTGAGTTTAGACGGTAAAAAAGAATCTCATGATAAACAGAGAGTATTTGGCGATGGACGTGGAAGTTTTGATTTGGCATTAAAGAACTCGTTAAAATTACTAAATTATAACAGAGATTTAAGAGTTAGAATGACGGTAAATACCAATAATGTTATGGAATTGTACGATAACATCGAATTTCTAATCCTTCAAGGATTTAGAGTCATTGTTCCAGGCATAGACATATTTGATAAAAGTTGGAATGAAGAATCTGTAGAGAAGTTGAGACTAGAAATTTTAAAAATAAAGAAAAAATATGGAAAGAGCAATGATTTGAAAATTAGTCTATGTGAACCTTTAAATTATTGCGGAACCTATTGCTCTGCAGGAATGAATACAAAACATATATATTATACAGGAGATTTATATCCGTGTACCGTTGTTTGCGGATATAAAGAGTTTTCTATAGGTAATGTTTATGAAGGAACAGATAGAAAAAAAATTCAAAATTTGCAAAAAAATATTTCTTCACTTTATGAGAGTTGCCAATATTGTGATGTCAAAAATTATTGTTCAGCAGCAAGATGCTCATTGATTAATAAACTGGCTACTGGTGACTTTCATAGACCAACAGAAATCGAATGTAATTTAACTAATATTCTATATGAAGTAAATGGAATTTGTTAATGTTTTTATCAGATACTAAAGCAAAAGCTTTTAGTATAAAGATTATTTAGAAAGGAGTGATACCATGTTAAAGATTAAGGCTATCAAGGACAAAAAACTTGCACAGGTAACTATGCAGAGCGATCCTTGCAAGTATGCTGGTCAGGAGGGTGCATATGATTGTACTTATGACTGCAAAACGAGTGGAAAACCCCGTTATTACAAAACATGGAAATATTAGTAAACATGTAATAACGCAAAAAAGGAGAAAGGCAGCTGGAGGCAGCTGCCTTTTTGAAAATATGAAAAATATAAAGATTGCCTTGGTGGATACAGGTGTAAATGTTAAACACAACTTTTTAAAAGATATAATTAAACAACAATATTATGTGAAAAATTATAATGGAAAATATGAAGTTTTAAAAAAGAAAGAACAAGTTAGCGATGATTTAATTGGACATGGTACAGGATGTGCATCAGTAATAAAAAAGGAATGTAAAAACATTGAGATATATTCGTTTTGTATCGTGAACAAAGACGGAAGTAGTAATTTATGTATTTTGGAAACAGTGTTGAACTATATTTTAAATTTACCAATAGATATAGTTAATTTGAGTTTATCAGTTAATCAATGGACAGATTTACGAAATTTGAAACATATTATTAAAGGTTTGAGCTTACAAGGGAAAATAGTAGTTGTATCTCTTGAAAATAATAAAAGAATTAGTTATCCTGCTGCATTCAGAGAGTGTATTGGCGTGCAGGGAGCAATACTAGATACTGTAGATGCTATTTGGTTTAATCCTTATCGAAGAATTCAAGGAGTTGTAGATAGCACACCGTATTTACACTGTAATATTGAAAATACATATTCTATGTTTGGGAAGAGCAATAGCTATGCCGCTGCTAGATTAACAGGAATAATTGCATTGCTTATGAAAATGTATGGCCTTAAAAATAAGGAGCTAATATTTGCTAAGTTACAACAAATGTCAGAAAAAAAAATATGGTGTAACTTGAATTTGAGAAAAAGTAGAAGATTACCTGAAAGAGAACCGCTATTAGACAAAGTAGATAAGAGATTATGTAGTTATGTTGTGCAAATATTAGAGAATTACTTGAATAACGATAAAGAAGAAATGCTAAAGGGAATGTTGCTATTATCAAATCGTGGTCGAATACATTACAGCAATTGTTTTGAGATCCTTAAATTACTAGAAAAAGAAATTGGATTTACAGTTCCTGATTATACAATGATTTCTCGAGAAAATTTTTATACTGTTTACCATATAACGGAATTAGTAGAAAGTTATATTAATAATTAGAAATTAAATAAGTGATAGACTATGCGCTGAATGTTTAGAGGTGACAAAATTTTAATTCTAAGATAAAAGAGCAATTCAAAGCGATATATTAGGGGGTAGTAAATGAAATGGAAAAATACTCAAATTAAAAGATATGTTAGGTTGGTAATAAAGAGTGGAGGATGGAAAATTCTATTGATGTTTATATTCATGATTTTGACATCTGCTTTAAATGTGATTCAACCTAAGATTCTATCATATTTAATAGATAAGGGGATCGGTGGGAAAAGTATAAATATACTATTTATTATGACAGGAAGCTATATTTTATGCAATATTATAGTTCGAATTTTAAATATACGTACGAATAATTATTTTGAGACATTAAAATTGGTTACTGCTACAAAATTAAAAAAAACTCTAATGGAAAAATTGGCCAGAGCACAAGGTACTTATATTTCTGGACAAGGTACCGGAGAGATATTATACATTTTGGATAATGATATCTATCAACTGGAGAGTTTTGGAATTGAATTTTTCTTAGAGTTAATAATGAATGTAATAACTGCTGTTGTTGTATTTGTTATTCTATTAAGATTGAATATAGAAATGTTATTTCTTGTGGGAATAATTCAAATATTGATGATAATATTTCAAAAATTTATGTCTGTTAAAATAACAACTGCAATTAGAAATGTAAGAGATGTTATAGGTGAATTATCCAATTTGCAAGAGCAATTTGTTTCTAACTTAAAGACAGTGATTTTGTCTGATGTAGCAGACTTTTTTTTGAGGATTTTCAATGCTGAGCAACAGAATTATTGTGAAAAATCAAAGAAAACAAATAAATTTATTTTATACCAGCGAGAAATTATCGGATTTTTGCAATCTTTTAGTTTAGTTGCTAGCTATCTGGTAGGGGGAATAATGATAATAAATGCAAGATTAACATTAGGAGAGTTAATTGCTTTTATTCAATATGTAAATATGTTAATTGCACCGTGCGTTTTGATTGCAAATTCAAATATAGAGATAAAACAAATCGAAGTTGCATTAAACCGAATATATGGCGAGTTAGATCGAATTGATACTATTGAGGATGACAAGAAAAAAGAAAGAATAGATAAAATTGATAAGATATCTTTTGAAAATGTCAGTTTTAGATATTCTGAAAAAGATGTTTTAAAAAATATTAACATTGAATTTGAGAAAAATAGTATCACAGCAATAGTAGGAGAAAGTGGATGCGGAAAATCTACTATATTGAACATATTGTATGGATTATGGAAACCGCAGTCTGGAAATATATATTTTAATTTTTGGCCATATGAAAAACTAAACATAAAGAGTGTGCGAAATAACATAACCATTGTGTGCCAAGAACCGTTTTTATTTAATTCTAGTATAATAGATAATATAAAAATGGGAAATGAGGGGAATGACCAAGAGAAGATAGATCAAGTAATTAAATGCGTCGGATTGGAAATGTTGATAGAAGAAAAGGAAGAAGAAAATGTTGGAGAAAAGGGTAATAATTTATCAGGAGGTCAAAAACAAAGAGTAGCGATAGCAAGAGCTCTTTTGAGAGATTCAGATGTGATAGTATTCGATGAGGCCACATCAAATTTGGATAATCTTTCTCAAAAAGAAATAATGAATAATATTAGTTCTTATTTCAAAGATAAAATAGTCATTATTATTGCACATAGATTGTCAACAATAAAATCTGCAGATCGCATTATAGTAATGCATAAAGGAGAAATTGTTGAAAGTGGTACAGAAGATTATTTGCTGAGTAAGAATGGGTTTTATAAAAAATTAGATAATACAGACGAAGGAGAGAAAATATGTTAATCGCAAAAAGCACAGAAATAATTGAGAACCAGAACAAGATAATCTTAGCTAATAGAATTAGCGGTGAGTGGATGCGAATGTCGAGAGAAGTTTATGAAGTTATTCAAGAGATAATAAAGAGTGGGAAAAAAATAGAAGAACTGGAGAACAGTTTTGAAGAAAAAGAAGATTATATTTTTGTGAAAAATACAATTCAAACGTTAGAAGATTGTGGTATTTTATGCGAATCGGATGAAGAAAAGCGTTTGGATAATAAAATAGTTTCTATTCAAATGACTAACAGGTGTAATTTGAGGTGTAAGCACTGTTGTGTTTCCGCCGGGGATAATGTTATTGAGGAGTTAACTACTCTGCAGATGAAGCGGGCTTTGGATACAGTTATTGAGTGGAATCCGTTAAATATTATGCTTAGCGGTGGTGAACCAATGATTAGAGATGATTTTTTTGAACTGTTAGAATATTTAGATCAAAGATATTCGGGAAATATTATTTTATCAACAAATGCATTATTAATAAATGAGAGAAATGTCGAGTCTTTAGTTAAGCATTGTGAACATTTTGAAATTAGTATTGATGGAGTAGATGAAGAATCTTGTGCCATAATTAGAGGGAAAGGCGTTTTTGAAAAAGTATGTTCCAAAATTAAATTGTTAAAAGAATACGGAGCAGAACATATTAATTTATCAATGGTCTTTTCAGATAAAAATGAGCACTTGAAAGAACGATTTTATGAATTAAATAAACAATTAAATACAACTCCGGTATGTAGAATATTTTCGCCGAAAGGAAGAGGGGCTGAAAATAGAAATATTATTTCTGAAACGAGTAAAACGGATTATTATATCCCAAATGATTATTTAGTAGAAGATTATAAAAAGACGTTCTCAATTGGGATATGTAGTGCCGGAAAAAGAGAACTATTTATCGGATGCAATGGAAATATATATCCTTGTCCCAATTTTATACTTGACACGTGTATTTTAGGTAATATTTTAAATGTTGAATCACTTTTTGATATAACAGATAAATCAGCAGATCAATATTTATGTGATTTTATCGCAGAAGTAGCGCCAATTAATTTGCCTAGATGTCAGAAATGTCCGGTTAAATTGTTTTGTTGGACTTGTCCAGGGGAATTGTTTGATATTAATACAGAAGCTGCATTTAATTCGCGATGTGAAAGGTTAAAACCAATTCTTATGCGACGTGTATGGGAAAAGGAAATAAACTATTAGTTTTGATAGAATATCTTTGTTTCTTTTCACGATTAGTAATATATATTTTGACATGATTTTATAAAATAATGATGTTATGAATTAAAAAATAGAGATTTATGTGAAGTTTTTTAATTATAACTTTAATAACTTGTGCCAGGAAGTTATGAAACTTCCTGGTTTTTTATTAATTATTATGGCTATTCTCATTGATTTATATTCATTCTTTAAATTCAATATTGTCCAAATACCACTACTGGAAGTCTTGTCTGAGACATGACTTTATTAGGGGAAAGACAGCATTAATAGTTACACTATGAAAAGATTAGAAGTAATTAAGGGCAAGAAGTATTTTTATACCATGGTTCATGATTAAGTTAAATGGTAAATCAATAATTACAATTGTAATGCATAATAATATAAAAGTAATGATGATAAAAATGGTAGAAGCCAGAAAAAGTTTTTTACTTAAATTTCACTTTTTTTCGATTTTTTTGTCGATATAATCTGTCCTCGCTGTGAAAGGGAGGATCAGACATTTTTTATTACGGCTTTATGCAGAGGGGAGGTGATCCCCTATGACACTTAACCGTCAGGACAAAGAAATCGTGCGGAGAAGATTTTGTGCTTATTGCATTAAAGTTATGCATGGTGAAGCACTGAACTATTTTGATGAGCTGGAGCGGCAGAGAACGCGGGAAGTGACCTTTTCTGAACTTCTGCAGAAAGATATGGATTCTCTGTATTACTGCGATGATTATAATATGGCAGATTATTTTACCGTTATGGGCAGGCAGATTCCTGTTCGTGATGAGTGGATCAGTAAAGCATTGAAAAAACTTCCATCAAAAAAGAGAGAAATTATTCTAATGCTTTATTTTTTGGATATGACAGAGAAAGAAATTGCCGCCTGCCTGAAATTGGTGCAGAGTACTGTACATTATCACAAAGATGATTCATTAAAGCTTTTGAGAAAATTGATGGAGTGAAATTACAGATGAATTCAAAGAAACATAGACAACTGCCAGAATTTGAAACTATCCAAGCGGCTATCAAAGGTGATGTCGATGCGATTAATCAGATATTGTGCTATTTTCAGCCGTTTATTCAAAGTGAGTGCAAGAGAGAATACAAGGATGAATTTGGAAGAACCTATTATGTAACCGATGAATATATGAAACGACGATTAGAGACAAAGCTGATTACAAAGATTCTGGATTTTGAGATCCAGCTATAGCTTAAGGGTGGATATATTCCCTTTCTATTTCTACGTTTGAGCGAATTGAACCTTGAAAATTGAATATTTTATCCTGCAGGACAAAAGAAAACAGTGGAGTCGGGGAGCAAATACGCCAGGATGATTCAGAATCAATTTTCACTTTCCGACATGATGTCGTAAAGTTTGTATATATAGATAAGAAATTTGAAGATGAATAGGAGCGAAGAAATATTATGCTGCGAGCAGAGTGTGGGAACTTTGTGGCGAAGATCCTGTTTTTGATAATGATACTTCCGGAGAGGCTGCTCCGGTCTGAAAAGATGGTGAGATACCAATGAGGCTATTCTCCGACAGCCGCCTGCAGGATGTTAGAAAAGTAATGGTAGTGAAGCTATATATGTTTACAAATACTTAAGGGAGAATGATGTAATGCAGAGGACGCAAAAAAAATTAGAAAGGAAAAGATTGGTCAGATATAAAGAAGGTGCAGAAATGTATAGCATGGGAATGAATAAGTTTCAGACGTTAGCAAAAGATGCCAGAGCTATTTTAAAGATAGATCGTATGGTACTGGTTGATTTGGATATATTTGATGAGTATCTGGAAACATTTCGAGTATAGAGGAGAAATGTATTTTATACAGGGGAAAGATTTTTCAAAATAAAGAAAATTGCACTTGACTTATGGTTAAACGAAAAATATAATAAAGGAGAAATGAATGGAGGTGCATAGAGTGGCGAAGATGGGGAGACCGAAGTCAGCAAATCCGAAAAATACTTTGATTGGATTAAAACTGACGGAAGAAGAAGCCACAAAATTAAAAGAATATGCGTCCAAACATGACATGACCATAACAGATGTGCTACAAAAAGGAATTGATTTGCAATACGCAATGGAAGATTCCGAAAGAAGCTGAATATGAGAACTCTTTCCTTGAGAAAGGAGAACAATGGCATATTCAAGGAAAGATAAGAAAGGTAGGGTATTAAGAAAAGGAGAAACACAACGTAAATGTGATGGGAAATATGTATATACATATACGGATACATTAGGTAGAAGGCGGAGCATTTATTCAAAAGATATTAAGATATTAAGAGAACGTGAAGAACAGTTAATCAAAGATCAATTGGATGGTTTGGATACTTATGTTGCAGGGAATGCAACGGTTAATTTTGTTTTTGATAGATATATTTCTACAAAATCAGAGTTAAGAGCCACAACGAGAACGAACTACAAATATATGTATGATCGTTTTGTGAGAAATGGCTTTGGTAAAAAGAAGATTGCTACTATCAAGTTCTCAGATGTTCTACAGTTCTATCATCATTTACTGAAAGATAAGAAAATACAAGTGAATACACTTGAGATTATTCAGACAGTGTTGCATCCAACCTTTCAATTAGCAGTAAGAGATAATATTATTAGAAATAATCCGAGTGATGGAGTAATGGCACAAATCAAGAAGTTGCCTGGAAGAAATCATGGTATAAGACATGCTTTAACCTTAGAGCAGCAAAGAGCTTTCATAAGATATGTTGAAGAGAATGAAAAATTTGAAAGCTGGGTGACATTATTCAAATTTTTGCTTGGAACTGGTTGCAGAATAGGCGAAGCAGTAGGAATCCGATGGGAAGACATAGATTTCAAAAAGAGGATCATTAGTATCAATCATAGCTTGGTTTATTACAGTAGAGAATATAAAGAACATTCTACGTGTTCATTTTCCCCACAATGAAGTCACAGGGCGCTGCGAAGAACGAAGCAAACAATGCAACACAGGTAAAAACAGAAGAAAAACCAGCAGAAAAAATTGATTTTTCTAATGTGAAGATTGAACCGCTTTTTGAAGAAACAGTTGACTTTGATACTTTTAGCAAGTCAGATTTTCGTGCAGTAAAAATTGAAGCATGTGAGGCAGTTCCAAAAAGTAAGAAGTTATTGAAGTTCACTTTGAATGACGGGACAGACCGCAAACGCACGATTTTAAGCGGTATTCACGAATATTATGAACCGGAAACACTGGTCGGAAAAACAGCGATTGCTATTGTTAATTTACCACCAAGAAAGATGATGGGAATTGATTCTGAGGGTATGCTGATTTCAGCAGTACATGAGGAAGATGGTAGAGAGGGATTAAATCTACTGATGGTAGATGATAGAATTCCAGCAGGTGCAAAGCTGTATTAAAAATCTAATATAAGATTTAAAAATATGGGCTTTTTGGTATGGAGTACGACAAGAGTACGACAAATTGAACCTCCTTAATGGGCTAAAATAAATGATTTTAAATAGTCCGATAAAAACCAAAGCAATATTTTTGTACTATGAGGACACTTTTCTAAGAGAAATTTTAGAGAAGTGTCTTTTTTGTTATGGTCAAGAATTTCAAAATGGAGGGAAAAACATGAACAACACAGCGTTAAGAGCAGAGAAAGAAATCACAAACACAATTATCTTCAGAAACGAATATTAATGATCGTACTGGTGGATTTGTCGGTTATACAGAAGGTGTAACACAGTATGATGGATTGTCAAAAGCTCTTGGAGTAACGGTGAATGCATTATCATCATTGTTAAATGCAATTCCGGGACTTGGACTTGGAGATTTGATTACAATTCTTCTGGACAATGCATTGCCAGTTGGTAGTTTAATTCCTACTGGATACAAAAATGTAAATATCAAAAATTGTCATGTGGAGAATCTGGAAGGAACTGTCGGAGCTGCGGATAAAGATTATGCTGGTGGTTTCGTAGGACAGCAGGTAGGAACAAGAATCTTCGACTGTTCCGTGAAAAACAGCAGTTATTCTGTAACGGTAAAAGAATACGGCGGAGGATTTGCAGGAATCAGCAGAGATGCGGAAATCCGCGGTTTGTTAAGTGATGTAGGTGTTGAACTTATTCGAGTAATGCAGCCACAGAGTATCTTGTTAAATTGCAATCTGACAGGATGTAATGTCTCAGTATCTGGTGAAAATTATCAAGGTGGTATCGTAGGAGCACAGACAAACAGCTATGCGGTCAACTGCGGAGCGAGCGGAAGCATTGCAGTTAAAGCAAGCGAAAGTTATGCCGGCGGTGTGAGCGGTATTTCAACAGTTGGATGGATTACAAACCTTGGAAGTAAAGAAGTCAAGAATGAAAGCCTTTTAACAACAGTGAAAGACTTGTTGACGGGTCTTTTGTCGAGTGATCCGGAAAAAGCAGGTATGCTCTTGTCACTTGTAGGAATTGCACCATCAGCAATCCTGGGATGTAACATGGATTGTTCATCAGTTTCAGTTGAGGTTGGTAAGAGTTATTCCGGTGGTATTCTTGGTGGCGGTGATGGCGTCTATATTGTGGAATCCAGTACAGAGTATCTAAATAAACTTCCTTATTGGAAACATGGTGGAGCAGATGCAAGTAGCGTAGCACAAAGAGATAATGTGCTTACAGGATTAAAAACAGTTACGGCAGGTGAAAATCGTGCCGGAGGTATTGCAGGAAGTGTAACAACAGCAAATGTCACAGGACTTTTAAATAATACGCTTGGAATCGGAAACTTTCTTGGATTTACTGTGCATCATGTAACGGTGACGGGAGTAAATGATGGATATACAGTAGAAGCAAAAGGAAATTATGCCGGCGGAGCGCTTGGCGAGGCTGTTGGTGGAGATGTGGATACTGTAACATTGAATCTGGTAAAATCTGTTATAGCAAAAAACAGAGTCGGTGGTTTTATCGGTTGTGCAGGTCCGGGAGATCTGGCAGGTGGAAACGGACTGACTTTGAATCTGTTAGGACTGAACAACTTGCTGAAAGTAGAAAATCTGCTTTCTGTGGCAGAAGGTGTCAGAGTCAAAATCAACGAAGCTCATGTAAATGGCATCGCAGGAGGCATGACTGTACAAGCAACAGGTACAAATTCCAACGGCGAAGTAGTGGATTATACAGCCGGTGGTTTCATCGGAAGGAGTAACAGCTGTGAGATCATTAAGTCCGATGTGAAAAATTTAAAAGAAGTAACAGCAAATGATACAGATGGCTTTGCAGGAGGATTTGTAGGTTCTTCACAGACCGGAGGTCTTGCAGATGTAGCTGGTGAAGCGGATGTCAAGGCTTTGCTAAATGCAAATAAGTTGTTAGGTGCTGTCACATACTTGCTTCCTTCTTATACAGAGTGCACGGTTACTTATGTTGATAAAGGCGGAGTTGCTGCAGATACAGCTGGCGGTTTTGTCGGAAACTTCCAGAGTGGAACGGTTAACAACCAAGGCGCAGGAGAAGGTAGCTATTATTCTGTCTATAATCTGGATCATGTAAACGGGCAGTCTTATGCCGGAGGCTTTGGCGGAAATGTTTACTCCGGAGCATTGGCAGATGCTGGAGGTGGAATCAGCATTCTTGGAGGTATCAAGGGGCTGAATATTAATGTAGGAGATTTGCTGAACCTGATCAATGCCTACATTCCATATGTGCAGTATGCAGGAGTCAAGTCAGACAACGGATTTACTGTTACTGCCAACAAAATGAAAACAGACGATAGCAATTCTGGAAGTGCCGGAGGATTTATCGGTTACGGAAGCGGTGTACAGATAAGCTACTGTGATGTTACGAATCTGAAGCATACTACTGTAAAGGAACCGAAGGATCTGGAAGCAAATGAAGCACCAACATACTATGATGAAAATAAAAGCACATATGCAGTAACCGGTGCCAGATATGCAGGTGGATATATCGGATATATGGATATTGGTTCTGCAGCTTCAATTGGAAAAGGTTTGAGTGTACTTGGCAACTCGATAGGAATCAATCATGTGCTGGATGCATTGAACGTCGTTGTTTCTATGATAGAACATTCTGATGTTACAGGAAATGTTGGAGGTTTTGCAGTAAAAGCGACCTGGAAAAATACAGCATCTGATGCATCGGCAAATGACATACTTGGTGATGCAGGTGGTTTTGCCGGAAAGATTTCCGGTGGACACATTCAGAATTCCAACGCAAATAACTTCTCATATATCATTGGACAGATTACAGCCGGTGGTTATGTGGGAGACTTGCAGCCAGGAAATGTGGCAAATGTCCTTGGCGATACTGGTATCTTAGATGATCTTGTTAATGTGTCAGATACATTGGCATCATTAGCGGAGGACTTTGTACCGACGATCAGAAACAGCTCTACGACTTGTATTCCTTGTGGTGGTGCAGTTCGTGCAGATGCTGATTCCACAACACAGGTACAACGAGGTATGGCCGGAGGTTATGCAGGACATAATGAAGGTGGTCACATCTGGGGAAACAATACAAAGAAATGGAAAGGTAAAGACTATACCGGACCAACAAGTGTCTGCAAAGCAGTCCGGATCCGATCAGTATACGGAGAAGAAATTGCTGGTGGCTTCACAGGACTTATGGAGTCAGCAGATACGGCAAGTACCGGAAACCTGTCCTTGTTGTGGGGACTGGTAAAAGTAGATAACATCCTGGGAGCTCTTAGTGTTGTCTATCCGACGGAAGAAAATACGGCAGTTTACGGACCACTTGCCTTGATGGATTATGAAACCTGGAATAAATGGGTGGAGTTTGTCGGAAAAAAGGGTGGTTACGGAAGTGATCTTGCGGAGCATGGAACAGTAAGTAATCAGGCTGAACTGGATGCAATCATAGGAAAGTATGCTTACGGATACAATGTTGTAGCAGGAAGAGTCAATTACCGAGATGAGACAAAACTGGCAAATGGCGGAGCAGCCGGTGGCTATGTCGGATCAATGCAGACCGGAACTATTACAAATGGACAGGCTTATCAGGCGAAGACAATTAAAGGGCTTCGATGTGCCGGCGGTTTTGCAGGGGAAATGATAAACGGCGGAGCAGCAAAGCTTGGAGGAGTTGATATCCTCGGTCTTAATCTGCAATTAGGACAAATGCTGCAGGTACTTAATGTCTTTGTGCCAGTAATCAAGAAATCTTCGGTAGAGGGTTATCAGAGTGGACTGATTGTCCAGTCAGAAGGTGTAGATGACAAAGATACCTGTGGTTATGCCGGAGGTTATGTAGGAAAACTGATCGGTGGGCAGATCTGGGGCGAAAATGATGCACGCTGCAAGGTCACAAAGCTGAGACGAGTTGACGGAAGAAGCTATGTCGGAGGATTTGTCGGAAGCTCCAGACCAGGAAGTGTAGCAACAGTGGATCCTACTGCAGGAGAAGGATTACTTAGCCAGCTTCTGAATAAACTGTTAAGTACACCGGCAGATTTGATAAAAGTATTAAATGCCACAGTCGCAACTATCCGTTATGCGGATGTGGAATCCTGGGATGACTGGGGAATCATCGTAAATGGTGCTTATGCGAGTGGAAGTAATAACACTTCTTATGCAAAAGCGGCAGGAGGATTTGCCGGAAATCTGGAAGGAACTGTACTAGGTAAGAAAGATACGGAAGAGGCAGGAGTTTCTGTACAGAATATTCGTTCCGTAGTCGCAGGTGAATATGCCGGAGGATGCTTCGGTGTTGCTGACGTAGCCGGAGCTGCCAATATCAGTGCAGGAAATGAGACCTCGCTCCTTGACAAATTATTAAAGCTTGGAAGAACCGATGTGCTGGATGCATTTAGAAGTTATGTATATTACGGAACTGTAAACGGAAGTAAGGATGCTGGCTTAAGTGTCAGCGCAAACACAGCGATAAAATCCGGACAGAACAATCAGGTTACCTATAGCGGAACAGCTGGAGGTTTTGGCGGCTCTCTGTTAAATGGTTCTGTGAAAAACAGCAAAGTAACGAGCTTAAGTAATGTAAGAGGTTTAAACAGTGTCGGAGGATTTGTCGGCTATTCTGGAAAGAGCGGAGTAGTTAAGGCAGACAAGATAGACGTTATTGGAGACAATAAAGGCCAGTTACTTGGTGGAGCTCTTGGAGTTATGGACATTTTTGGCTCTCACATTGATGACTGTGCAGTTACAGGAACGGATGATGGTTACACTGTGCAGAGTACAAATGGAGATGAGCAGATTGCCGGAGGATTTATCGGATACGCCAATCTTGCAAGAATGTCGAATTGTACAGCGGGTGACAAGACGAACCAGAAAGTTGGACTGAAACAGGTAGCGTCAGGTGGAACAGCCGGCGGATTTGCAGGACGAACAAGTTTTGCTTATCTTGCAGATTTGAAGTTGGATTCTGGAGCAGTGAATATAATATTTTCGGTTGTTAATCAACTTGTAAAAGCACTATATCTGGATAAAATCCAGGATTCCAATCTTCTGAAGATTAATCTTGGAATCATCAAAGTGGATGCGCTGTATGATGGCAAACTGCTTCATGTAAATCTGCTTGGATTGGATATTTCTGTAGGACTTTCAAAAAAGTCAACGGATAACAATCAACAGACAGACCTTGCAATTATTACGATCGGAGATTCATCCATCAAACTTCCATGCAATGAAAATGGACTTTTGAATGATAATGATGCCAAATCCAATATCAGTGTGAGTCTGATCAAGGCGAATCGAACAAAAATCACAGATAGTAATGTCTACGGTGTCAGTCAAGGATATGATGTCTATGCCGGTGGAGCCGGAAATAACAATGATGGTGATGCTAAAGACGGACGAAGTGGTGGCTTTGTTGGATTCAACGATGAAGGACTTTTGAAGAACAACAACATGTATTACTGTGATGTGGTTCGTGGAACAAAAGATCTTGTTGGACCATTTAGCGGAAAAAGTGAACTGGATACGGTATATGACTTCAATAGCCAGGAAAAGGTGGAAGGCGAAAAGAACAATTATCGTATTTATAGAAAACTGGATCAATCTTTAGATCAAATTGAAAAGAATAACAGTATTTTGAACAGCAGTCATGAAAAGGATGTTGCAAGCGGATGGGATATTTATACAATAGGACATATGAAACCGGTAAAGACCTTTGAGACTTTAAAAAATGCTGTTCTGGTAAGCAAGGGTGACTCAGTGAAAGCAGATCTTAATGCTTATGAATCATCAGCAAAAGCAGTATTGATGTCAGATACCAAGACAACATTGAATACGGGAGAAAGTGATACACCGGAACCATCCGAGTCACAGGATCCATGTGATGAGAACATCAAACTGACAATAAATAAAGTTTGGAAGGATTTAAACAATTTTGATAATTCAAGACCAAACAGTATTACGGTAACAATATCACGTACCTGGAAAGACAAGACAGGAAAGAAAACGACAGAAACAGTTCCTGGTTACGAGAGTTACAAAATAGAAGGTTCCATCGATAAATCTAAGTGGCAGGAGGTGATAAAGGAACTTCCAGCATACAAGACAGTTGGAGATGATATTTATTATTACACGTATTCCATCACAGAAGCAAAAGTGGATGGTTATACAACAACGATAGATAAATCGCAAGATGGATTTACCTTCACAATAACTAATAGACATTTCCCAGGTCTTCCGGATACCGGAGGATACGGAAGCTATTTGATTTACCTGATAGCTGTTCTGCTTTTCCTGGTATATTTCGTAATGAGATATAAAAAATGCAAGGAAAATAAAAAAGCAGAAAAACTATAGAAAAATTTCTCAAGAAAAGGAGACAATAGTTATGAAGAAAATGAAAAAAATCATGGCATTAATGCTGGCAGCGATTATGATGATGCCTATGTCTGTCACAGCATTTGCCGCAGAAGGAGCAGGAACACACACACTTACTGTGAATGCAAAAGGTGGACAGGATCTGAAAGGTCAGACAATTAATCTGTACAAATTATTTGATGTAACAGAGTCAGGCGAAGGACAGAACAAGAACTATGCTTATACAGTAAATGAGACTTATAAGAAAACATTGGCAACTGTATTAAATATCCCTGAAACTTCTAAAGATGAAGATTTTGCAGCTGCAGTTACTAAACTTGGATCTGATAACGCTACTGAAGTACAGAATTTTGCAAATACTTTTACTACAAAAGCTTTGGAAGGAAAGTTAGAAGCAACAACAACTTCTAGAAAAATCACAGAAGAAAATAAAACATCTTATACATTTAATAATTTAGCAGATGGTTACTATCTTGTATATGTAACAGGTGGAAAAGAGATTCAGTCTTCTTTAGTTACTGTAGATGCAGATACAAATACTGTAAACTTAAAAACAGAAGCACCAAGCATTACTAAAAAAGCAGATAAAGAAACAGCTGAAATTGGTCAGGTGGTAAAATATACAGTAACAGGCGCAATCCCAGATACAACAGGATATGATCAGTATCAGTACATTATTCACGATACATTATCTAAAGGTCTTGATTTTGTAAACGATGCAAATGGAACAGCTCTTGGAGAGGGGGCTACAACTGTTAATGTAACAGTAGCATTTACAGATACCAGTCTTACAGTAGGAGGAACAGCACCTACAACAGCAACACTTGATACAGCAAACAATAGAAAAATGTCTCTTGATCTTTCTGCATGGGTAAGAGATAACCAGGCAAACAAGGGAAAAGAATTTACTGTTACATATTATGCAAAAGTAAATAAAGATGCAGAAGTAACAAATAACAACAAGGCTTCATTAGAGTACGGAAACAATCCAAGCGATACAACAACTACAACACCAAGTGAAGCAAAAACAAATACTTATCCATTAGATATTAAAAAGACGAACAAGAAAACGAACGAACTGTTAGCAGGCGCAAAATTTAGCTTATATGCAACTGCAGATGATGCAAAAAAAGGCGAAAATGCGATTAAAGTATCAGGAAGCAACGGAAAATATGTCGTAGACCCTGATTCAAAGAATACTGTATTTGAATCAGTTGGAAATGATCTTGGTGGATACAACCTTCGCGTAAATGGTCTTGAAGCTAAAGATTACTGGTTAGTAGAGACACAGGCTCCAGAAGGATTCAACAAGTTGACAGATCCAATCAAAGTTACAATCACAAAAGATGGCGATGCAAATTGGACTGTTAAGAAAAATGATGTATCAGAAGACGATAAAATCATCGATGTAGAAAACAGCACAGGTTCCCTCCTTCCATCCACTGGTGGACGTGGAGCAATCGCATTTGCTGTAATCGCAGCTATTCTTGTATTCGGTGTAGCAGTAAGCTTCATCCGTGATAAGAGAAAAGAAGCATAATAATTTTATTAGAGATACAAGATAATATTTAAGGAATGGGCGGTTATCTTCCACGGAAGGTAACCGCAATTCCAAGTATAACAACAGGGAGAATGAAATGAAGAGTAAGAAGAAAAAAAAGAAGATAACAATAAAAGATATTATTCGTCTGATCGTGCTTTTGGTTGCATTCTCCGTATTGTTATATCCAACGTTTAGTAGTTATCTGAACGAAAAGAATGGTTCCAAAGTTGTATCCTATTATGATGAGGAAAGTGTAAAGTTAAGCAAGGCAGAAAAAGAGCAGATGTTGGAAGAGGCGAGAGCATATAATCAGGAAATGCTGGGAAATATTGATTTGATTGATCCATTTTCGCAAGAAGATGTGGAGATAGATGCTCGCTATGAGGGACTGTTGAACGTAGATGGTTCTGGAATGATGGGATACATTCGTATTCCTAAGATTAATATAGAACTTCCAATTTATCACGGAACAAGTGAAGCTGTTCTGCAGACAGGTGTCGGACATTTCTGGGGTACATCGCTTCCAGTAGGTGGAGAAAGTACACATACAGTTCTGACAGGACATAGAGGTCTTCCGACAAAAACACTATTTACCAATATGGATAAACTGGAAGTAGGGGATATTTTTTATATTAAAGTCTTAGATGAAACTCTGGCATATCAGATCGATCAGATATTAACGGTTTTGCCACAAGAGACAGATAGCTTGTCCATTGAACCAGGCAAGGATTATGCAACACTTGTTACTTGTACACCATTTGCAATCAATACACACAGACTTTTAGTACGTGGAGAGAGAATACCTTATGAAGAGGCAACGAAGCAAGAGCCGGATACAAATATAAAACCGGAGTTATCTTTTGCTGCTAAAGTGCTGATTGTAACAATTATAGTAATCTTTATAGGGCTGATGATTGCTGTAATTTATAGTATACGAGATAGAAAAAGGAGGAAAGTAAGGTGAGAAAGAAGATAAGAAGTATTCACATTATTTTATTCGTTATGCTTTTTCTTGTCGGTAGTTTTATAGATATTTCAACAATCCATGCTGAAGCAGGAAGCAGAACAGGAAGCATTCAAATTATTTACAAGGGGAGAAATAGTTCGGATAAAGAAGTGACTCTTTCCGGAGCAAAGTTCTCAATATTTCCAATTCAATATATGAAAAATGATGAGCTGGTCTGGGAAAATGGTTTCAAAGATTCAGGCATATCATTACAAGATACCAGTGCAGAAGCAAGAGAAAAACAGGCAAAACAATTGTTTGCATTTGCGAAGAAAAATGACATTTCCGGCTTAATGCAAGAAACAGATAGTTCAGGACGCACAAGTTTTGGAGAATTGGATGAAGGAATTTATCTGATTGCACAGATTGGAAATGTGGAAAGTGGTACAGATAAATTTGAATCGGCTCCATTCCTTGTTAATATTCCATCTGAAATCAATGGGAATGTAGAATATAATGTAACGATAGAGCCAAAAGCTGAATGGGTTTCACCAGAAACACCCCCGAACAATCCAGATAAGCCAAAGGATCCGGCACCTTCAAAACCAGATAAGCCAAATACTATTCAGAAAATAATAAATACGGTAAAAACCGGAGATACAACAAATATAGTTGCATGGTTTTTAATAGCGATTGTTAGTCTTGGTTTGATTGTAGGATTATATAAAAAGAGAAAAATGAAGTAGGCATTATTTAAAGAAAACTGATCCATTGTGGTGGAATCAGTTTTCTTGTGTTATATGGTTTAAAACGTTTCTAATATTAATGTTGAAGTGGTGGTGCGACGGTACGATTGATATCATTGTTTGATATTTGAGGAGCATTGAGCAGTGCTGTGAAATTCTGCTGGATGATATCTAGTGTCTTCTGTTTTTTCTGCAATTCTTGTTTTTCTCGGACAGTAGCAGCCTTTTCAGATTCAAGATTTTCAATCCGCTTTTGGATTTTCTCAGAGCTAGGGATTTTGGTAACACCCAGATCCTGAAGCTCTTTTTTTAATGAATCATGGAGCTGGTATTCTGCCTGATGCTTGGTGCGGTATTGCAGTGCGGTATGCTTTTGGATTTTTAGCAGATTTACAATCTTCAATTACTTTACGGCAAAGCCGATAAGAATCACAGTGTTTCTGAATGACTTTCTGCGTGCTCAGCTCACTGTTGATTTGTGCTATTCTTTGGTCGGCAACTTTCACAGAAGTTTCAATGTCAGATACATGCTGCCTGAAATCGCCATAATTCAGCAAGTTATTTTCGGAAAGATAGTTGAAGGTGCGGGCCGCCTCTTTCAAATTATTGAGCTTTGCCCATCGTTCAAATCCTTCTCGATTGCCAGTTGTAACATACGTGGAGATATTGATATAAAGACGAGCTTCTCTGGACAGATGCTTTGGAGTTTTCACTTTGCTACGATTTTTAGCCAGACGGATACGGACATTTTCTTCGCTATAATAGCTTCCGAGAGATTTCATATAAGTGAAGTTTTTCTGCTCCGGTGCACGGAAGGATAAATGTTTTCCCTGTCGAACTTCATATCCTGCTAACTGCATCTTTTGCAGAAATTCCTCATAGTTAATGGAAGTCCAGATTGCTTTATCAACTGCGACACGTAGCTTGGCTTTCCAGCTGGTGCCATGATGATACTCCATGTTCTCTTTATAGCTTTTACCTTTTTCTCCAGTTGGCATACTGGTGGCAAGTCCATTTTCATGGCAGATACGATTACTGATTCTGCAGAGTTTGTGGTAGCTCCGTTTATTGGAAACATACTTGTGATGATCAACAAAGCTTGCAGCGTTGAAGAGGATGTGATTGTGAATATGATTTTTGTCAACATGAGTACTGATCACGTATTCATATTTTCCTTTCAGTACTTCGTCTGCAAATTGTTGCCCTAAGCGATGAGCGGTTTCGGCATCAACTTCTCCAGGCTTGAAGGACTGGATCAGATGAAATGCCAGGTTATCGCCCTTGTCCATTCCATTCTTTTTTGCATGTTCTCTCGTCATGGCAAATTCCAAATCTGCAGTTTCCGGGGAACAGCCAAAACTGGAAACTAACAGTTTTTCATCTGTCTTATCTGGATTTGTAATATAGTCCAGAGCTTTCTTGTCTGTTACTTTAATGGGGAAGATTTTAAGATACGCCATAATTCTTTCACCATCTCTTTCAATTCTTGCATTTCTTCCGGATACAGATCTCCGGTGGTATTTACTTTCTTTGCAATCTGGTTGATATTTACACCAATCTTGTGCATTTCCTCATACTGTTTCTTCAGTGGAGAGGTATCGGTGTTGACGATGTAACCGTCGATTGCCATTTTACGAAGGTAAGCTCCCATGTTTTTGGTCTTTGATTCAATCATCTTTCTACGGATAAGTTTCTTTTCTTCGGGGGAGACACAAAACAAAATCTGTATATTTCTTTTTCTCTTTGCCATAGGCAGATTCTCCTTTCTTTGGTTCTTCGAAGTAGTGATTTCTGGGTTTTTAATTTAGGGCAGGGTTCCCTAAATTACTGATTTTTCGGAAGTGTATATACACTTCCTGTCCTTGCTATTTACCGGTGGCGCAGCCGCCGGAAGAGAGTCCTTAAAAAAGATCCCTCTATAAATAAGGTATTGAGAAAAGAAAAAGAGGACATCGAAGCTCAGAAGTATGACGCAGGCATGATTCTGTGGTATAGTAAAATTTGAACGAGAAAGAAGAAAAGAGGTCATACCGATGTCACGAAAAAATCATAAGATGATGGATGGAAGACTATTGCAAACGGATAAGAAGTATTCCCAGTTAAAAATGAAGCAGAAAGAAAAGATTGCGGAATGGATGTTTCAGGTAACCAGAGATTATTATATGAAAAAATGCACATTTCCGAATGACAAACATCTGGAAGAAGTAGTGGATTCTGTTTATGAAAAAATCGAAGATGCAAAAATCTGGATTCCATATGGAGAGGTCTTCAAGCATTATAAATCCAAACGCTCGGATATCAACAAACGTGTCAGAAAATCTTTGAATGAAAAAGAAGAGAGTCGGATTGAGAAGGTCTGTTTTATGAATTTGTGTATGATTCAGGATGATAAAGGAAATGTTCTGGCTCTGGATAAAGTAAATGATAGCTATACCGGTACAACTTTTCCAGGAGGTCATGTAGAAGCAAATGAGATTTTCCAGAAATCTATGATTCGGGAAGTCAGGGAAGAAACAGGACTTACGATTGAAGTACCGAAGCTTGGAGGATTATATCATTGGCATAAGAACGGAGTGCATTATGTTATTACCCTGTATAAAGTGAATAAGTTTACCGGAGAATTGAAGAGTTCTGAGGAAGGAAGAGTTTATTGGATTCCGCTGGAAGAGTTGAAAACAAGAGAACTTGCTACAGGTATGGAACACGTTTTAAAGATTCTGGAATCAGAGCAGGTGGATGAGTGCTATATGCATCTGGAAGCAGATGGATATGTGGGAGACTTGTATTAAAGAATTACATGAGAAATGGCTGCCTGCTCATTGGAGAAAAGACAGCCATTCTTTATAAGATACATCATTCATCTATTCTGTTTTTTGCGGTTCGTTTTTGGAAGTGAAATTAATATATTTGGCACGTTGTAAAATTGAAATAACTGCATCAATGCTTTCAAGATTGGAGAAGCTCATGATAAAAGGTTCTTCTTTAAATTCCATGGGTTCGAACCCAGGATTCTGATCTGGATTCTTGAGTATATGGATGGGACGTGCACTTTTCCAAAATCTATTCTACGTTTATTTAAGTTAATCATATTCAAAAATCTCCTTTTTTCAAAAATAGCATATTTAGTAATTTTCTATTATTCCCGAAGTAGGGATATCTTTTAAAAAGTCACTGTTGGAAGTGATCGGAGAATCTATAATCTGAACGCCGCTTCGTTTCATCATTCGGAATTTGAAATCAAGAAGTTCCGGTGGGACTTTCAGTTCAGCAGCAGCCTGGAAAAAGGACATATCAGCGTTAAGCATCTCCAGGACATCTTCATCTTCCAAAAGATAATCAGCGGCAAAGCAATTCGCTTCATATTCACATTGTGACACTCCATCGAATAATTCAAAATCATGAAAACACTTGATCTGAAGGGTTTTCTGATGAAGGAGTGCGTGTCCAATTTCGTGAATCAGGATAATCTGCTGTATGATTTCCGGTAGATCGCTGTTAATGACGATGCAGGTCTTTCGACATTCCCGCATACAGAAGCCTTTACAACAGTTTGGATCAGTTCCAAGCGGAAGCTTCTTAACAATAATATGCATAGCGGCTGCAAGACGGTACGGATCACTTTCCTGATATTTTGTTTTTACTTTATTAACAGTGTCTCTTATACATTTTGAACTCATAAAAACACCTCGATATTTCCAGTAGGAGATACTTAATAATGTAAAACAAGGCGTCAGGCTATGTCAGAAATGACATGGCCTTTTTTTATACCCCAAAACAGGTTGCAGATTTGAAAAAGCTTCCTTTTTAACAGGTAGATGCCGGAAAGGAAGAGCATATCAAGATGCAGGGAAGAGGCAGGCATTATGCCAGATATCCATGATTTTTCGATTTGTCACAAATCAAATCAAAAAAACGACAAATCGGAGGAACAATCATGGAAGAAAGAAAATACACATTTTACGACAGATATCAGAAGGTGAAATACGCTAATATTACTGCAGAGGAGCTGGAAGTTCTTAATATTTCTTATAATAAGGAACATTATATGTTTGATCAGCAGCATCAGAGAAATAATACGGTATTATTTTGTGGATTAGAATCAGAGAAGGGTTGTGCGACAGACTTTATCGCAGATAGCGGACGTGACATTGCATCGGATATCACAACAGAGATCTTCTTCAAAGAACTCTTCAGTGATCTGACAGAGAAGGAAAAGAAAATCGTGAGCGATTATTTTATCATGGGAAAACAGGTTAAGGAAACAGCATAGGAACTGGGCATCAGCACACGACAGGTGAGCAGAGACAAAAACAGTGCTTTGGAAAAAATGTTAAAGAGAATGAAAGCAGCTGGATATGAATCATATGCTGAGGCGGCAGGTGCATTTCTGCAGGAAAGCGATTATATTCCAACACAGATGGAAACACAGAATTCAATTATGAAAAAAAGAACTGGGGAAGTGAGATTGCCATCGGATAACAAGGCAAAAAACTAGATGGATTATTTCTAAATAATAAATATCACACATGGGCCTACATAATCGTAAGCTACAGAAGAGGTGTTGAGTGATGTAGAAGTTAAAAGTTTGCGAAAAGTTAATCCTATGGATTAACTATCAGGTGAGGATAATTAAAGTTGTGGGTACAATCGCATACTATAAAGGATAAAATCTATGAGTAAAAAAGTCTGCATAGAAATTAAGCA
>ERZ1032091.162-NODE-162-length-21920-cov-32.597302_pt1 | contig 21920 bp, 17 predicted proteins | sample MGYA00518165_ERZ1032091 | MGnify/ENA primary metagenome ERZ1032091 (study PRJEB33719, sample SAMN04261302) | wastewater metagenome | biome: rural village; feature: human; material: feces | host: Homo sapiens | place: El Salvador | collected 2013-01-07 ...
TATCGATCAGAAAACTATTGATTCCCTCTTCATAAAACAGATTATCTCCTGTTACAATCGGTATCTGAAGTTCTAAAAAGGGATAAATATCTGATTTTTCCATTTCTGCCGCCATGATGTAGATTCCTTTTACGTCCTTCTCCCTGCATTCAGCAATCAGATTCTCTACATGTTCACACTTTTCCTGAAACAGACGATATTCAAATGAATACCCAGATTTTTCCACAATCGCTTTTATCGTTTCAATCACAGGATGGCGCACCTGGTGGTCCACTAATCCATTACTCCTTATATGCTGATGAGCAGTGATGTTTATAATACAGAACCAGCATCACACTGCACAAGATCCATCCTAATGGGTATCCGAGCACAATCGGAATCATGGATTCTGATACTCTGGACACAACAAATAAGTAAATCTGCCGGAAGAGAATCGAATTTATCATCATAATCAACATCGGTCCTTTCGTCATTCCGATCCCTCTTAACGTACTGTCGTAAACTGAGTTGACACAGAGCGCAAGGTAAAACGGCATTTCTATATGGATAAATAATGTTCCGAATTTTACAACGTCCGGACTTTGGATAAACATGGATACCAACGATTCTGCGAAGAGATTAATTAGAATGATCATGCATATCGCAATCCCAAAGCACATTGTCAATCCTGTCCGGATTCCTTTTCTAATTCTGTCATATCGTTTTGCCCCATAATTCTGTCCGACAAATGTCATCAAACCAAGAGAAAGACTTTGAATCGGAAGCAGACAGAATTTATCAACTTTTCCATATGCTAACCATCCCGCCATTGCCGCTACACCGAAATGATTGATATACGACTGTACAAATACATTAGAGAATGACACAACTGCCGACTGTAATGCCATCGGTAATCCGACGCGTACTATCTTTCCTATCATTTCCGGATTGAGTCTGATCCTATTCCAAACCACTCGATAACTTGCCCGTTCTCTGCTCAGAACGATCATTACAAGGACAGCAGATGCCCCTTGCGAAATAACCGTAGCATACGCCGCTCCTTCTACGCCCAGACTGAACCCTGCCACAAAAATCAAATCCAGGACGATATTCAAAACGGTTGAAAAGATAAGGAAATATAACGGTCGACGGGAGTCACCTACTGCCCGAAGGATTCCAGCTCCCATATTATAAAAGAGAAGCCCTGTTACTCCGAGAAAATAAATTCTCAGATATGCATCTGCCTGTACAAATACCTCTGCTGGTGTATTCATCAATTTAAGCATTTGTGTCCTGAATCCCAGCGCGCACACCGTACAAATCACGCTCATAACAAATGTAAGCCCAATCGTTGTGTTTACCGCAATCTGTACATTCTTCTCATCTTTTGCTCCGAAATACTGCGAAATGATAATTCCTGCTCCTGTAGAAAGTCCCATAAAAAAGCCGATAAACGTATTGATCAGATTATCTGTCGTTCCGATTGCTGCCAGAGCTTCTTTCCCGACATAATTACCTACAATAATACTATCCGCCGTATTGTAAAGCTGCTGAAAAAAACTTCCCATCATCAGTGGAATCGAAAACAGTAATAATTTCTTCCAGATTTTTCCTTCTGTCATTGAAACAACTTTTGTACTCATTTGTTTCTTCACTCCGTTCCTGTTTCTTTCCTCATTTGTTACTGTTCACAGGGAACCTGTGAGCAGTAACCCGCATTTTACTATATATTGACCGTCTTTCCACCTGGCACTTCCACGATCATTCCATCGACATTAATCCATACAGAATCAAATCCTGGATTATATACTTTATCTGCATCAATTGTAAACTTCAAATTTTTTGCAGCCTTCATATAATCCACAATTTCAATATTCGTCGCATACCATATATCTTCCCGATTTCCCACAAGCTGACAGAATTCTTCTATCAGCTCCCAGTTATTATCTCTTGTAAACTCAAAGCTGTGCCCCCATACATACATCATGTATAAGTACTGTGCTTTAAATAATTCAACAAACTTCTGGCCGTTTTCCAGCAGATTGTGATTGTGATGGCAGGTTGCCGTCCATTTCAGATAATTCTCCGGCATACCAAAGCTATCCGTACTTCCTACAGTCCGACAGTACTCAATTCCCAGTCCCGGAAGCAACCCGACAATTTCATCATTGCAGGAACCATTCGGATAAGACATTCCTCTTACCGGATATCCAACCGCTCTCTCAAGCGCACGTCGATCCTCCAGCACCTGCATAGCGGTCTGCTCAATCGGACATCGACTGATTGTCGGATGCAGTACGGTATGGCAGGATACCTCATGTCTCTGATAAAGCGTTTTCCACTCTTCCACCTGGATTCGTTCTTCATCTACCAAGCCTGAATTCAAGTGAAATGTCCCACGAACTCCATTTTGATTCATAATTTCCACGAGACGTCTGTCTTCCACCCGTCCATCATCGTAACTAAGCGTCAGAACCTTATGCTTTCCTTTCGGAAAACATACATAGATATTTTTCAATTTGTTCCTCATAACGCACCATCCCCTGTAATATTTTCCACATTCAATACTGCGCTGAAGAATGCAAGTGCCATTCCCTGGCCCCATCCCTGGATCCATTTTTTCGAAATACCACAGTAACCCTCCCGGTCTTTCATCACCGCCGTGCCTCCGGATACATCGGTCACTCTGCCATCCGGATTTACATGTGCGAGAATTCCATCGATTGATTTCTGCACATATTTCAAATGAAGCGGATTTCCTTTCAAAGTCAATGCAGCTGCAATCCCCGCAGACGCAGAGATTTCTTCATAGGACTCCTCATCATCCAGGATTGTTCTCCAAAGTCCATTCTCTGTCTGTAATAATTTCAATGCTGACAACTGCTCATTCAGACTTCCTACAATTTCAAGATACTGTGGATATAGATAGCATTCCGGCAGAATTCGTCCCACCTGACACATTGTATAAGCTCCCCAGCAGTTTGCTCTTCCCCAGTGGAAACCTGACATATGATCTTTTGTGATGTTATTGTATCCGTGATACCACAATCCGTTTTCTTCATCTTGAAGATACTGGATATGCCAACAGAACTGATTCAACGCATCATCAATCAATTCTGCATCTTCTGTCATTACACCTACCCGCAGCATAAAGAACGCTGCCATAAATAGCGTATCCGCCCAACACTGCTCCGGAAAATCATTCTTTGCAGAAACCGTATGCTGCAATACGTGATTTCCGAAACGAAGTGCATCATTTCTCAGATAGGCAATTTTAAACTGGATCAGATCCATGTATTTCTCTTCACCGGTAGCCTGATACAGCGTGATCAGACAATGCCCCATCGCGCAGGTGTTTACTGTCCAGACAGGAAGTCCAAGTTCAATCAGTTCATCTACCCTCTCTTTTAATACGTTCAGATATTCCTGCTTTTTTGTTGCCTCATATGCTTCTGCAATTCCGTAATACGCGACTCCGCATGGCCAGTCCCATGTCATATCCATACGCATCGTACGCGCAACGATTTTATCCATTTGCTCTTCTAAGTTTGCTTTATTGTATTCTAATTTCCCCATTGTTTTATTCCTTTCCGATTAACTTTTTGATTTCTTCTGCTACAAAATGCGCATACAGTTGTGCTCCTGCCTCTTGTAGATGGACGTTGTCTTCACGATACCATACAGCAGTTTGTTCTTCTCCTGCCTTTGCACATGCTTTTCTTGTAATCCCCAGCATATCCACATATGGAATATTTTCTTTATCTGCAAGCTTCTTCATTTCTTCTGCATATTTCGGAAGTAATGCATCGATTTTTGCGTTTTCTCCCTGTTCATTTGCCAGACACGGACGCAGACAGATTGACGAAATCAGAATCGGATACGCCTTCTTTTCTCTTGCCACTCTTATATATTCCATAAGAGATTCTCCAAATGTTTCCAGCGGAACATAGCGTTCTTTTTTCTCTGCTGCCGCATCATTATGTCCGAACTGTATCAACAGATAATCTCCACTCTTCATCTGATTTTTGATGTCCTCAAGTCGCCCTTCTTCTCTAAAAGATCTGGAGGATCGACCTGCCATCGCACAATTGTCAACGATAATATGTCTGGTTTCATAGCTCATTTCCTGCGAAAACGGACTGCTGTCCCGATGCGCTTCTTTCCAACAGTTTTCGGCTTCCAGGGCGTCAACAAGCTTTTCTCCCCATCCGGTCTGTGGTCTTTCTGACTCATGATAACTCTGTGCCGTCGAATCTCCTGCAAGATACAATACCGGCTTACGTTTCATCTCCGGCAGTACCTGCCTGAAATCCATATCCGAAGCATAATAAAACTTCGTATACCCCGGCTGGTTATAGCAGTTATTCTGCCATGCCACTCCACACCGATACTGCACATCATGCATCAAAGTAAACAATTTATGTTCCGTCAATTCCGTTGAACTATAAATTCGGATTGCGGAACTGTCGCTTGTCCGCAGAAGGATCTCCTCCCGGAAATCCCCGAAGATATCAGCCACAAGACATGGATTTCCTTTGGTACCATTATTTGTCAGCGTATTCTCCGGACGGAGCATCTCGCCGTGTATCATATCACTGATCACTCCTGTTGCAGTTTCATGAAGATAATCCTCGCCGTCCGTAATCTGTGTCGTCAGATCTGATGCCCAGCGAATCGACATATTGCTGCCCGGCGAACCTGCCTCCAAAAGAGTTCCGTGACAGTCATATGTCCCTTTTCCGTTCACCCAGCACTGTAGCCCCCTTGCATTGGGATGAATATCTCCAATCATGCATCTTCCCAGATCTTCCTCCGCATATTCTCCAAACACAACTTCTCCATTTTCCGCATGACGCAGGGCATACCCGTATGGAGCGTTAATCCCTTCTTCAAAAACATTAAAAATCTCCAGCCCCGGACGATCCGGATCGATATCTGCCACATGCATGGCATCTCCGTGTCCAAACTTAGCTTCTCTTCCGTCCGGCAGCATTCCATAAGAACTGTATAATAAACTTCCGTCATGATCGATACATGCTGCTCCGTAAATGATTTCCATACAGCCGTCCCCATCTACATCTGCTGTTGCAAGCGAATGATTTCCCTGTCCCGCAAGTTTACCGTACACCGGATCCTCTCCTTTTTTCAGATGCGGATTATCATGAAATGGATTGTTCATTGGAACAAACCCACTGTCTACCTTCCACTCCGTCTCAAATTTGTTTTCAAAGAAACGATATGCCGTCAGTGTTGATCTTGTGTAATAGCCACGGCATACAATCAGATACGGACGTTCTCCATCCAGATAGGCCACTCCCGACAGGAATCGATCCACACGGTTACACGGTTCGATTCGTTTCATTGCATAATCTCCCCATCGCAGACCATCATCAGTACGCCCGACAGGAAACTCTATTGTTTCCAGTTCCTCGCCATTCCCGGCAAACATCGTCAAATACTCCGGGCCTTCATATATGAAGCCTTCAAACTCTCTCAAGCAATTTTTATCACTTCTTTCTTTCGCATACACATCAATAAAATAATCCGTCAATTGACGCGCATCCTGCTCTGACAGCGGATACTCAAATCTTTGCTCTGTCCCAAAACATTCTTCTAGTGTAGACGGCCATGTACCACTGATAACTTCCGGCTGCTCATGCCAGCTTTGGAATACCTTTACCAGATGTTCATAATAATCTTCGGCCGAACAAACATATGAATCTTCATGCGTGATTCCCGCACACATATCTTTTTCCGGTATTGTGATATATTGTTCTTTTTCTTTGCCTTCGAAGAAAATCGTCATTTTCGTACCCGGTGCCGTTTTCACTGCCATCTCCGCCTGTCCATCTCCATTAAAGTCATAACAGATAAACTGGGTATAATGAGCACCGGCTCGTATATTTTCTCCCATGTCCAGGCGCCACATCAATTCTCCATCCAATTTATAACAATCCAGATAGCAGTGACCGGTATATCCTTTGATCGAGACATCATGGGAGTTGGACGGATCCCATTTCACAATATACTCATACTCTCCATCGCCGTCTACATCCGCCACAGACATATCGTTTGCTGAATATGTAAATGCTTCTCCTGCCGGGGTAATTCCGTCTGCCGGTTTCTGAATAGGAATATCATAATATCCATTTTCCCAAACATTTACACACTCACACCTGGATAAGATGTTTCCATTTATGACAGGTGCCACACTATACTGATCATCCATACCGCCTTGAATATCCAGATAATTCATACTGTCATTCACCTCAGCGATGCTTTCTCCGTTTCTATAAATAACAAATCCGACGCCGTCAAGCCCTCTTCCATCTTCTCTTACTCCGGTCACCTCTGTAATGAACAATCGCCAGCTTAAGAAAACACCTTCCCTGCACGGCACTGCGATCAGACCGCGCTTCAGTTGCTCCAGTTGTTCCTTCTGAATATAATGAACCGGTGTCACGAACAGCTCCTCTGCCGTTTCTTTTCCATCTATCACCGGAACCAGTTTTAGATAATGCGGCCGGTGCGTTGATTTTTTCAATCGATAAACCCTCTCTTGATCTGCCGGAATTTCCCCTATCATCTGATACCTTACTTGCTCTCCCTCACGGTCAGACCAGTAAATTCTGTAGCTTTGTGCGCCAATAGCTTCATCCCACATGATTACTGCCTCGTTGCGGTTGATCTGTGCTAATTCCATCATCTTGTTTTCCTTTCCGCAGTTTCCTATAGAAACACAAAAGGCTCCAACCAGTTTTCCTGCTGAAGCCTTTCTCACTACTCTAATTCATTTATTTATCGGCTTTATACAGCTCGTTTACTTCCTCAACAAGTCTGTCTCCTCCACGATCAAGCCACAACTGTGCTGCATCCTCAAGACCTTTCTTATCGATCTGTCCACAAATGTACTGTGTTCTTGCATCTTCGATAATCTGCTCAATATCTGTACCAACTTCTGCATTCACCTCTGAGTTTGCAAGATATCCCAGTGCCGGATTGCTTACAGCAAATGGCTCGTTATACTCATAGGACTCGTATCTGGCCTTCTGAACTTCATCCATCTCCAGTGACGGGCTCTGAGAAAGAAGGTTCGGAATATATGCTTCTGCCTGGTTCAGACCTGTATTCGGAAGACTTGACATTTCAAAATCACCGCTCTTTTCAATGTTTCCATTCTCGTTGATTGTATAGCTGATATCTTCCAGTCCGTAATCAGCCAAAACCATCATCTCGTCATCACACATTTTATCCAGGAATGTAAGACAGTTTTTCAGATCTTCTTCTGTTTTAGCACCTGCTTTTGTAATCATATAGAAACCATTGTATCCGCTTGTCGCCAGTGTTTTTTCCTCAATAGGTCCTACAAGCTGCATCGTTGCGGTCTTAGAAGAGTCCACTACAGATGTGATGTTATTTGTTTTAAAGTAATCCCAGATTCTTGTACCGCCGTCCATGACATCTACGAATACTCCTGTTTCTCCCTTCTTACATGCCTCCTGGAATGTACCAGAATCAATTGTTGCCCAGTCTTTTCTTACCAGACCTTCATCATAGATTTTCTTCATCCAATCCAGTGCTTCCTGATACTCTTCTGTCTGGTGAACCGGAACCATTTTTCCATTCTCTTCTACCCATTCATTTCCTGTACCAAACCATGTCTGGATTACATCCAAAGGTCCTGTATACTTTGTAAGTTCAAGACCATATGTATCATCTACACCGTTTCCGTCCGGATCCTCATATGTAAATTTGTAAAGCATCTCGTATACATCTTCAATTGTCTTCGGATCTTCTGTGATTCCAACTTTCTCTGCCCAGTCTTTTCTGTAAGAAAGACCTAAACGACCTTTGGCACGCGCACGATATAATCCGATGATCTGACCGTCCACTGTAAGTGCTTTTGAAACTTCCGGATCTGCCTGGGAGAGATTCGGATATGCTTCTGAATCTTCCAGATATGATGTCAGATCCCAAAACGCACCTTTCTTTGCGGCATCTACAATATTTGCACTCAGTTCTACATTTGATGTAAGAATCATCGGCATATTATCTTTATCCATCAATGTCAATCCAAGTTTTTCTTTGTATGTACCGTCATTCTCAAATTTCCACTCTACACTGACTCCTGTGTAATCTTCATATTTCTTGATTACTTCATCAGAATGCTCATTCTGAAGCTCTGTGCCGTAAAAAGCCGGAACCATCATACTGATGACCGGTTTCCCGTCTTCTGTTGTTGATGATGTGGATTCCTTTTTATCGGAAGAACCACCACATGCTGCCATTGACATTGCTGTTACACCCGCGAGGGTAATTGCTGTTGCTTTTTTCCATGTTTTTCTCATAATCTTTTCCCTTCTTTTTATATAAATTGTATTTTATATCATCCTTTTACTGCTCCAACCATAACACCCTTCGTAAAATACTTCTGGATGAACGGATAAATGATCAAAATCGGAATGGTCGCAACTACTGTCGTTGCCATCTTCACTGACTGCTCCGGAGGTGTACCGAATGCACCGAAGTCCATCCCACTCTGTGTTGCCACAGAGGACGTCATAAAGATGATTCTTCGAAGTACGATCTGAATTACTTCTTTCTTAGAATCCGAAATGTACATCATTGCATTGAAATACGAATTCCAGTGCGTGACTGCATAGAACAAAGATACACTCGCAAGTACCGGTTTTGAAAGCGGAAGAATAATCTTCATAAATATCTGTAGATCGTTACATCCATCCAGCCTTGCCGATTCCTCCAACTCCATCGGAAGTCCCTGAAAATAGTTTTTAATAATGATCATATTAAACGGATTGATTGCTCCCGGCAGCCATAATGCCCAGAAAGAATCTCTCAAATTCAACACATTTGCTACAAGAATATAAGTCGGAACCATACCTCCTGTAAAGAGCATCGTTACAATTACCATGTTAATAAAAAAGTTTCTTCCTTTAAAATAGTTTCTTGATAACGGATACGCTAATGTACATGATAAAAACATATTTATCGCAACACCAACCACCGTTACAAAAACCGAATTGAGAAGTCCTCTGATTGTTTCACCATTTGCAAAGATATATTTGTATGCATTCAGTGATATTGTATGCGGGATTATGAAAAATGCCCGTTCTGTCAGTTCTTTTTCTGTCGCAAAGGATCCTGCGATTACATAGAGAAAAGGAAGCAGAGTAATCAGCGCAAACGATGCAATAAACAAATAAATCAGCACCTGCACCGCCTGATCAGCCGGACTTCGTTTAATTTTCCTTCCCTGCATGCCATTTTTTACGCTTGCTTTCATTTTTGCCATTTTTCTCACCCCTTTTAATAGAATCCTGATTCACCAAACACTTTTGCAAGCTTGTTCGCTCCGATGACCATAACCATACTTACAACGGATTTAAACATTCCTGCTGCTGTTGCCAGCGAATAGTTTCCATTCACAACACCTTTTGTGTAAATATATGTGTCAAACACATCCGATGCTGCTCTGTTCATGGAGTTCTGCATCAGATAAATCTGTTCGTATCCTGTATTTAAAATCTGTCCCACTTTCAAAATCAACATAATTACAATTGTTGAACGAATAGCCGGAAGAGTTACATGCCACATTTTCTGCCAACGATTTGCTCCATCCATATCTGCTGCTTCATAAAGTTGTACATCCACGCCTGAGAGAGCCGCCAGGAAGATGATTGTTCCATATCCGGTTTCTTTCCACATGTTCTGTCCGATGATCATCGGAACAAACAAATTCGGATCTGACATAATATCAGGTGCATTTTTTCCAAAAATCATTGTCAGAAAATGATACACGATTCCGTCTGTTGTTGAAAACAACTGAGTTGTCAGTGCCGCCACAATTACAAATGAAATAAAATGAGGGATGTACACCATCGTCTGTGTAACACGTTTGAATGCCATATTTTTCACTTCATTTAATAAGAGTGCTAAAATAATCGGTGCCGGAAAATAAAAAATCAGGCTTGCGATTGAGATTGAAAGAGTATTCTTTAACAGGCTCCAGAAATCCGGTCCCGTAAGAAATTTCTTAAATATGTCAAATCCTACGAAAGGACTGTTTATAATTGCTGATATCGCTGAATCTCCGTTATATGGACTAAAATCCTGAAAGGCCATTGCCAATCCCCCCATTGGAAGATAATTAAAAATCAGCATGTACAACACACCTGGAATAATCATGATATATAACCATATATGTGCTTTCCATTGTCCTGTACGAGATGTTACTGCTTGGGTTTTTGCTTTTGTCTTCATTCCCACTTTCTCCTCGTCCTCTTTTTTATCATGATCGGCTCATGATATCTACGATTGCGGTCCGCTTCCGTGAGCACATTGTACCGTCTCTTTCATCCATTTGTAAATAATCATTTTACAATCTGTTATTATCCTTTTACACATGCGAAAACCCCTTGAAATTCAAGGGGTTTCAGCTTTTATCGCATTCCGGTTATCATGTTCTGACCACACTGTTTTTCTCTTGATAACAGCAAAAAAACATGATTATCCACTTCTTCATTTTTATTTTAATGTTCTTTTCTGAATGCCGCAGGTGTCACTCCGATATGTTTCTTGAAAAAACGGATGAAATTCTGCACGTTATTATACATTAATATTTCCGATATTTCTGCCACCGACATTTCTGTCGTCAACAACATATATTTTGCCTGCATCAGCTTTTCCTCGTTTACCATATCTGTAAACGTGATATTTTTTTCTTTCTTTATTATTTTCCCGATATAATTTGGATGATAATTTAATGTCTGTGCACATTCACTCAGTGTTATATTTCCTCGATTCTCCCGTACAAGCTTCTGGATCTGCTGGAAAATGCCCATCTCATCTCCATCTTCAAGTTTTTGCAAACTCTCAATGATTGGCTGAATCACTTCTTTTATGATTGCTTCCCTCAGTTTTTCCGTATCATAAAGCATTGGAATCCGGTTAAATGTATTATATTGACTATCCATGAATACATCCTCAAGCAACAGTCCATGTGTAACCGTTGTTCCAACAATCACTGTAAGTAGTCTCGTTAAATAGAAGTTTCTCTCCACTCCAATTACACGCTTTGAATCCAATCGCTCAATCATTGTTTCCAGGAGTCTCTGGCTTTCCTCCACATTGCAGTTTTCTATTGCCTGAACCAATTCGCCTTCCATAATTATGTCATATACATTACTTTCACGTTTCAACATGGAATAGTCATCGAACAACACCAGTGTTGAGCCTTCTGATTTGTTTGCATTCGTCTGATCATAAAGAGCTTCATTACATTCATTGTATGCCTGCTGCATATCTGTAAGATGATGAAATGTCTGACTGATTCCACAGGAAACATGGTATAAAAAATGCTCTGCAATAAAATCCTTTACTTCTTTATAAATCACTGCTGTTTGATTCTCCGCTGCATTATCATCCTCACCGCCCGCAACAAAAATCATCTTATCTCCGTAAAACAGAGGTGTAATAAATATTTTACTTTGTATTTCTTCAGGCAATGTTTCCAGAATTCCGGTATAGATTTCTCTCTTTAATATTTCCTTATTATCATTCTCTTTACAAGCCATACCAAGCATTCGATAGGAGCTATATTCTGTAATCTGGTATTTCCCCAAAGCGTCTTTTAGCTTTCCTTCATTCATCTCACCTTTTATAAGATTCGATAACAGAAATTCTTTTAACTGGATATCTCGCTCCTTTACATGAAGTTCCAATTTATTCAATGGATTAGCAAATGCAAGTACAAGTACACGCACAATCTGAATCAGCACTGCAATTACTGCAATCACCGCAAATGATGCAAATATAAATGTCATTCCTATCTTTCGTATCTGATTATGATTAAATCCTACCAAATATGTAAGGCCACTGGTCGCACCACTGGTTCTACTGATACTATACTTTGTCGTCTTTCCGATTTGCAATGTACCTTCTGAATCGAACGCCCCCCAGTCTTTCTCTTCTGAGAACTTTTCCAACCATATTTGTGTCAGTTTCTGATTTGTTTCTACCATTACCGACTGATCACTTAAAACAGAGACACTGTATCCCATATTTTCATAATTCGATGGTAACAGCTGCCGAATTTCTGATTCATTTATTTTTACAACAATAATCCATGCAAGATCACCTGCTCCATATTCTTTTTTTATCACAAGTCGAAAACCACTCAGATCTACCGTATTTTGTTTGCGCAAATTATGATTTCCGTACTTTTCACTGTCTTTAGCTTTAATCCAATAAGCAGATAATGGAACCTCTTTCTGCGCCTCCAGAAATTGCTCCGCTTCCTCTCTATTTTTCAGTTCATCATAGTCGAACATGCCATAATCATCCAATATCCATCCACTTCTGACATTGATAAATTCATATGACTCTACATACTTCTCTACAAAATAGTTTCCCTGAAGACTGTCCTGCGCCCGGTTCAAATCACTGTACATAGAATATGGTGGTTTCTCCTGCTGAGCCAGCCATCGAACTGCATCTTCATTTGCCACTTCAATATAGTACTCTTTCAACGATGAAAACACATTCTCATATTCCCTTGTAATTTGTTCACTATAAGACTGCAGCTGGAGCTCACTTCTAGCAGATTCTCCATTGACATAAATTAAGCTGGAGACAATCCCCATGATAATCATCGGAATTGTTACCAACGCCATCAGTTTTATAAACATCTGCTTTTCATATGTTAATGAATCCAATATTCTTTTTAATTTCAAAACCCACTTCCCCTATTCCATTCCTTCTAGATTTTTCTCCAAAATATTCTAACACAGGCTAAATATGTATAGCAATCACTTTGTTCCATTCTGTCTGAACCTGTCCTTTCTTTCAAACATGAAAATTTAATAGTGCCTGACACCATTGTGTTCAATGCCAGTTAGCTTCTCTAGCTTAACACCTTTTTCTTCCAAGCCTGCTATCCCTTATAATATCAGTAGTTCTCATTTTATACTATTTTTTAGGCTGGCACTTATTTAACATATTTTATATATCTTTTTTTATTTTCCTATTGACATGCAACAAAAAATGTGCGGTCACCTTGTTGTCCATCGGAACAACAAGGTGACCCTTAGTTTATCAAGGGAATTGATTCGTGGGGAACCAATTATTCCCATACTAAGGAGGCACACATTTATTATGAACGATTATCCATCAAATGTAAAACAAAAATTGAACTCTATCATCGCTGACATGTCGGAGCATCACTGGCTCTTCTCAAACAATCCTGGACACAATTTCATGCGTCAGCATCAGGGCAAACTCTCTTTCTACGATACCATGCGTCTTATTATCGACATGGGAAAAGGAACTACCAATGATGAAATTATGGATTACTTTGACATGGTTCCTGATCTTATTCCATCTCAGTCCGCTTTCAATCAACGACGCAGTCAGATTTCACTGTCTGCTTTCGAATACCTTTTTTCGGAATTCTCCTCTTCGTTTCCGGCTACTACAAATAAATTCAAGGATCATTGTATCCTTGCCTGTGATGGCTGCCATGTTGTCTACACTACTAATTCTGAAATTATTGAGGATTACAACAAGCCTCGTCTCATCGACTATAAAGGATACAACCATATGCACTTAAATGGGTTTGTTGATGTGATCAGCAAAGCTTTTCTTGATATTGTAATTCAGCCAGGACAGAAGCCTGATGAAAGGCAAGCCTTTCACATGATGCTCGACCATTTTAGTCCGGACAATCCGCAGAAATATATTGTAACTGCTGATCGTGGTTATGAATCTTACGATCTGTTATTCCACTGTGAACTCAAGAATCTAAATTATGTTTTTCGTGTAAAAGCGCCCTCTTCTTCTAAAAGTCTGCTTTCCTATTACGCTACTGAACTTCCTGACGACCTTGAAGAATTCGATGTTACGATGAAACGTTATTTCACTGACAAAGCTACAAATGTTATGAAAGATCAGTCGGATGTGTACCGATATATTAATCCGAGTAAAAACACACCTCATTTTTATGAGCTTCTTAACAGAGATAGGAGACATCTTTACTTCATGCAGTTTCGTGTCGTAAAAATAAAAACTGCAGAAAATACATATGAGTATCTCATCACAAATCTGCCCCACAGCTTTACTATGGAAGACATCAAGGAATGCTATCACTGGAGATGGGGCATTGAAATTTCTTTCCGTTATCTTAAGCATGCAAATGGGCTTTTGTACTTCCACAGTAAAAAACCCGAATTCCTAAAACAGGAAATCTATGCAAATCTGACACTCTATAATTTCGGAATCTTCATTGCTAACGAAGCAGCTGAAGAAAACAAGAAAAAAGAACGGAAGAATGATAACAAATATCTTTACGAAATCGACATTTCTTCTGCTCTGAAAACAGCAAGAAAGTTCTTTATTCGCAGGGACTCCGATAAACCTATTGATATCATTAAGTTGATGTTGAAATACGTCCATGCTGTAAAAGAAAAATTCCGACAATTTGACCGGCCCCTTCCGTGGAATCAGTGCGATTCATTTCGGATATCGATAGCCTTAGGCTCTACCACTGAAGATTGTCATTTTTGACAGATGAACAGCATCTGTCTTATCAGCATGCCCTTTTTTCTGAATCTGTATTTCCAAGCACCAAAATATCCTCTTGCACATGTTTCAATGCAAATTCGAACAAAACCTCGAACACCTAGTGTATTGGCTTGTTGATATTTAACTAAAATTTTCTGGTAATCACAGCTGTCCTGATGTACAATAAAAAAACGGCGGTGATTCCTATGGCAAGACCAAAAAATATAACATCCATCTTACAGAAATAGAATTGAATAAGTTAAAATCTATTATCCGTAATAAAAAAACTTCCAAAACCATCCGTAGCAGATGCCAGATCATTCTCGATCCGGATGAAGCACATGGAAAAGCTTTAACCCATGAACAAAGTGCCAGATCCAATGGTGTCTGCATGGCAACTATCACCAATACTGTGACGAAATATATCAGTGGCGGCATTGATGCTGTCACTGAATTTAAGAGGAACATAAATTCAGATAATGCCCGGCGTAAGGTTGACGGACGCACGGAAGCCCGGCTGATCGAACTTGCCTGCGGCCCTGTCCCAGAGGGGCACTCCCGGTGGACAATCCGTCTGCTTGAGGAAGAATCCAAAGTAATTCTGGAAACCCCTGTCGGCAGGGAAGCAATCCGCAGAGCTTTAAAAAAAACAAACTTCGACCTCACAAAAACGACTACTGGTGCATCCCGACAAAAGAAGACCCAGAATTTATAGCCTGCATGGAGGATATCCTTGATGTGTATGAACTCCCCTATGATGAGAATCATCCGGTTGTGTGTATGGATGAGAAACCGTACCAGCTTTTGGGAGAGATCAGGGAGCCTTTGCCAATGATTCCCGGAAGCGACCAGAAAACCAATTCGGAATATGTCCGCAACGGCACCGTCAGCATTTTTGCTTTTGTGGAACCGCTCGGAGGCGTTCACCATGTAAGTGTACGTGAACACCGTACAGCCACAGACTGGGCAGAGGAAATCAGGTATCTTGTGGACAACATGTACCCCGATGCCGAAAAGATCCTCCTTGTGATGGATAACCTTAATACCCATAAACCGTCATCCCTGTACAAACGGTATCCGGCAGAAGAAGAAAGGCGTATCATAAAAAAACTGGAGATACATTACACGCCCAAGCATTGCAGCTGGCTGGATATTGCTGAAATAGAGCTTAATGTAATGACCAGGCAATGCCTTAGCCGCCGCATCGCTGAAATAGAACAGTTACGCAGCGAACTGTCCGCATGGGAAACGGAACGGAATACACTGGCAGCAAAGGTCAACTGGCATTTTAGAACCCACGATGCCAGAATAAAGCTCAGTTCACTATATCCCACATTTACTACTGCTTCCTGATAGGGCAGTAGTATTGCTAAATATCATCGTGTCAATACACTAGTGTGCTGACACACATATATTTAGCACAATTGTTCTTTTGCTTCATGCCGTTTCATGATATACTAAAAGAAACGGCGGTGATTCATTATGGCAAGACCTAAAACATATCATATTATACTCAGTGACAATGAAGTGTCAGCTCTTCGTAAGGTTATCAGGGATAAGAAAACCTGTAAAACCGTCCTAAAGAGATGTCAGATTTTATTAGAGTTGGATGAAGTCAGTGGTACTGGTTTGACCCACTCACAAATTGCACATACTTATGCGGTCTGTCCGGCTACGGTTACAAATATTATCCAGTCTTATGTTAAGAACGGTATTACTAATATCGTCAAATACAACATCAGCCCAAATTCAAGTGCGGCATTACGCAAGGCAGATGGACGGACGGAGGCGCATTTGATTCAAATTGCTTGCGGTCCGGCACCCGAAGGACACTCCAGATGGACGATCCGGCTTCTGGAAGAGAAAGCCCGTATTGAACTGGAAACACCAGTCAGCAGAGAAACAATCCGCAGGGTATTAAAAAAAATGAACTTAGACCTCACCTCAATGACTATTGGTGCATCCCGCCAAAAGAGGATGCAGAATTCATAGCATGTATGGAAGATGTTCTCGATGTCTATGAACTCGCGTATGACCCTATGCGTCCGGTCGTCTGCATGGATGAAAAACCATACCAGCTGTTGGGAGAGACAATGGAACCGCTGCCAATGCGCCCGGGAGATGACCGGAAAGTAGATTCCGAATATATCCGTAATGGCACATGCAGCATCTTTGCTTTCATAGAACCTCTTGCTGGGAAGCATCATGTCAGTGTCCGGGAACACCGGACTGCAGTTGACTGGGCAGAAGAAATAAAATACCTTGTTGATGTCATGTACCCAGAAGTGGAAAAAATCATTCTTGTAATGGATAACCTTAATACCCATAAACCGGCATCCTTATATAAAAAGTATCCTGCGGCAGAAGCAAGGCGTCTTATAAAACGCTTGGAAATCCATTATACACCGAAACATGGAAGCTGGCTGGATATCGCTGAAATAGAACTTAATGTAATGACACGCCAGTGCCTGTCACGGCGAATTGACGATATCAATCATCTCCGCAGCGAATTATCGGCATGGGAAACCGAGCGTAATACAAGGGCGGAAAAGGTGGATTGGCAATTTAAAACTGCTGATGCACGAATCAAACTGAATTCGCTATATCCCAAATTTACTGCCACTTCCGTGTAAGTGGCAGTAATGCTAAATATAAATATGTCAGCACACTAGCTTAATGGCATTGCAGGATGGCAGTCTTGACTTCGCTTCATAATAATTCCGTTTTTAACGTAGTTGAGCATCATCACTTCGCCCTGAATCGAATTTTCCTGTGTCTCAAAATTCTTCAGTTCTCTCTCCTGCTTTGCTCTTACACATTCCAAAACTCTCTTTTTTGTATTGGCATTGACTCCCGGACGGTTATTGAGAGCCAGAGATACCGTTGCCTCCGAAAGCCCCAGTTCCTGCGCAATTTCTTTTGCTTTGATTCGCATAAATGCCTCTTTCTCTAATGAAAAATTTCAAGCACTCCTCTTAGTTTCTCCACTTCGATCTGACCGGGAGCCGATATTCTGCCTGCCGCCCCGAAAGTCAGCGCAGAGCCAAATACTTCTCCACAGAGTCTGCTGATCACTCCATCTTTTGCCATAGACATCGTGATGATGGGGCGATCGGCATAGGTTCCTGCCATCTCTTCCGTTGCCGCAAGCAATGTCAGCACATCTTTCCTGCACTGCGGCATCACTGCGATCTTGGGAAGGTCTGCCCCAAGTTCCTGCATCTTCTGAAGTCTTGCCACGATTTCTTCTTTGGAAGGAGTTTTCTCAAAATCGTGATTGGAAACCACCACTTTCACTCCGAAGGTATGCGCTGTTTTTATGAGAGATTTCACCGTTTTCTCTCCTGCTGATAATTCTGCATCGATCAGATCTGCCATCTTAGTCCGGGCCGCTTTTTCATTCAATTCTCTATACGCCGCTGCATCGATTGCCTGTTCTCCGCCCTCCTGCAGTGTACGGAATGTGAATAAAAGCGGAATCTCTCCTGTAATTTCACATAGCTTACGCAAGACATGTTCGACACACTCAAACGAAAATACATCTTCGTACCAGTCCACTCTCCATTCCACTACATCTGCTTTTGCCTGTACTGCACTTTTTGCGTTTTCTAAAATCTCCGGTACTGTTTTTCCCACTATCGGAACACAGATTTTCGGCATTCCTGTGCCAATCTCTAAATTTCTCACTTTTATAGTATTCATCGTTTGTTTTCCTCCCTGGATCACTGTTTTATATCTACTGTATCTTATCTTGAAAAATCCTGCAAGAGCAGTCTTGTTTTTATTTTCTCAACTCTTTTAACTGTCTCATCAGAAGAGGGATTTCAAAAAGAAGCATCACGATCCACCCGATCAGATTCGCCCACGCAAGGCTTACAAATCCCAAGTGGAATACCAGAAACATCACAATGACTGCCAACACACGTCCTGCCATATTCATAAAAGTACTGTACAGTGTCACCTTCAGATCTCCCATGCCACGGAAAAATCCCTGAATCCCATTCGTTATCGCCGGAAGAATATACATCCAGGAAACCAGATGCAGATAAGACCTTCCCAGCGCCACCACCTGTGCATCTTCCTGAGAGGTAAACAATCCCATAATCTTCTCTGCACCAAAATACATCAGAACCAGCAAAATCAGACCATATACCAGTTCAATCCCGATTCCACTCTGAAATCCCCTGCGGATTCTTTCTTTTTTGCCTGCCCCCTTATTCTGGGCAATAAAAGTCGTCATGGCATGCCCGATGTTCTGCTGAGGAATATACGCAAAATCATCCACGCGGTTTACTGCCGTAAATGCTGCCATTACACTGACTCCCTGGGTGTTGACCACTGCCTGAATGATTGTCTTTCCAATCTGAAGGCAGACTTGCTGCATGGCACTGGTGCTTCCATAACTAATAGTCTTTTTCATCAAACTTTTATCAAACACAAACCACCGCTTTCCCAGGCACAAAAGCGGAACCCGCTTCCTGATATACAACGCACAAAAAAGACAGCTGCTGGCCTCACTTAATACCGTTGAAATGGCACTTCCCGCCACGCCCCATCCAAATACTGCCACAAAAAGCAGATCTCCGAGCACATTTAAAATTGCACTGGCAACCAGAAAATACAGCGGCGTTTTACTATCGCCCAGTGCCCGAAGTGTATTGGCAAGAAAATTGTAAATAAACGTAAACAAAATTCCGATAAAAATGATCCTGAGATACGCAAGCGCATCCGGCATCACTTCCTTCGGTACCTGTATCAGCCGAAGCAATGGTTCTGACACCAAGATTGTCAGCACGGAAAAACCGATTGAAAATCCGCAGCCGGACAACAATGTGGTACTGATCTGACGGGATAACTGTTCATAATTTCCCGCTCCAAACTGGGAACTCATCAAAATACTTGCCCCCATACAAAGACCGCTGATCAAAAGGATGACAAGATTCATCACCGGTGTGGATGTTCCGACTGCTGCCAATGCACACTCCCCCACGTATCGACCTACAATGATGGAATCCGCTGCATTATAAAAAAGTTGAAAAAAAATTACCGAGTACCAGTGGTATCGTAAAGCCAATCAGAGGAACGGCCACTGCTCCTTGTGTCATATCATGTTCTGTTCCGTTTTTCATGCTGTTCCCTCCTTTTTCTACATTTTACCACACAAAGTCAAGAACCGGATTTCTGCATAATATGGCGGATAACAACATCTTTTACAACAGAAAACTGCAGCTATGAAAAAAGGGGCTGTCGGGAAATAGATAGTTCCAAACAGGGGTAGATTTGACTCACATGAGTCAAATCTGCCCCTGAAATTTTTCCGTAAAAAGAGAAAAAGATGGCTAACGACAACCATCTCCTCTCCGTTCCATGTTATAATGGAACTATGCTAAAACATGATTATTATAACGAATTTTTTGAATTAGGGCAACAGAAAATTAACTTTAGTTTCTTTGAATTGAGTTTACCTGATGACGATCCAGTCTATACCCTGAAAAAAGTGATGGAGGAGTTAGATTTTTCTGGCTTGTTAGCCAATTGTTCAGATAAGGGAAGAATAGGGTACAATCCAATTATGATGTATGCTGTAGTTACTTACGCAAATATGCGTGGGGTAAGAGCTGTTGACCGTATCGTAGAATTATGTGAAAGAGACCTTGCTTTTATCTGGCTTACCAAAGGCCAAAAACCGAAAAGGGATGCTTTTTATGAATTTAAAAACAAAAAACTAACTGCTGATGTATTGGATGAACTGAACTATCAATTTCTTCGTCGTCTGCAAAAAGAAGGATTCATCACGTTAAAATCTCTATTTATTGATGGAACAAAAATTGAAGCCAATGCAAACCGCTATACGTTTGTATGGAGAGGAACACTGAACTACCATCTTGCAGGATTATTAGATACCGTTGATTCGGTGTATCAGAAGTATAATGCTCTGATTGACGAAAATGAATATGGTATCAAATATGACATTCCCCATGCTCATATGTTTGTGATAGAAGGAATGGAAAAAGTAAGAGATGTCATTGAAAAGAACCGGACAAGGAAACTGACAAAACATAAAAAATTATCAAATAATACAATCATCGAAATTGACAACTGTTCTCCGCTGGAGATTCTGAAACTCCAGAAAAATCTAATGCAGATCGCGGAGCAGGAACACATTACGTTTGTTTATGGAAAAGGAAAGAGAAAATCGGAAATCCAGCAGCTATATGAGGAACTGGAAAGCTGCGGTGAACGTCTCATGGGATATAAAGAGTGTTTTGAAATCATGGGAAAGGATCGGAACAGTTATTCCAAAACAGATTTAGAGGCCACCTTTATGCGGATGAAAGAGGACCATATGAAGAACGGACAGTTAAAGGCCGCATATAATGTCCAGATAGCAGTAGAGAATTATTTCATTGTCCAGGCTTATGTAAGCAATGACCGGACAGATTATAATACATTGATTCCTGTGTTAGAAAAGCACAAAAATGCGTTTGGAGAAATTTTGGAGGAAGTAACTGCCGACAGCGGTTATTGTAGTGAAAAGAATCTTCTGTACTTAAAGAAACATAAAATCTCCAGTTATATTAAGCTGCAGGATCATGAAAAACGGAAAACACGTGCATACACGGAAGAGATTGGAAAGTATTACAACATGAAAACGCAGATATTTGAGGATGAACTTTATTATATCTGCCATGATGGAAGAGAACTTCATCATATCAGGACAGAGAAAAAAGAACAGGCTGGTTATACACAAACCTTTGAGGTGTATGGATGTTCCGATTGCAGCGGCTGCAGACATAAAGAAAAATGTCTCTATAAATATGATGCTGAGAAAGATGCAGAGAAAAATAAGGTCATGAAGATCAATGAACAATGGGAAGCTTTAAAAGAAGAATCCCATGCGAACATCCAGAGTGAGAAGGGGATATTAAACCGTCAGATCCGTTCCATTCAGACAGAAGGACATTTCGGAGATATCAAAGAAAACGATAACTTTCGAAGATTCAACTGCCGAACAGCAGAGAAGGTTTATAAAGAATTCATGCTGTATGCGATTGGAAGAAATATCAATAAATATCATCGTTTTCTTCATGAAGAGATCAAAAAATTTGAAGGAAAAACGAAGGAAAAGACTGCTTAGAAAAAGAGTGTTTTTGAAAATGCAGTTGAGGAGTTTTTGCGCCCTAAAATACATACCGAAAAGAAAAAATACAAATCGCCTGTAGAAGATCAGGTATCAAAAATACTGATTACTACAGGAGATTCGTATTTTAAGATTTAGAAACTAAAAAACGGTATTAACCGATAGCCCCTAAACACGATATCATTGCGTCCGTTTCCATACACAAGAGTAGGTTCTACATAAG
>ERZ1032091.172-NODE-172-length-20831-cov-22.147622_pt1 | contig 20831 bp, 28 predicted proteins | sample MGYA00518165_ERZ1032091 | MGnify/ENA primary metagenome ERZ1032091 (study PRJEB33719, sample SAMN04261302) | wastewater metagenome | biome: rural village; feature: human; material: feces | host: Homo sapiens | place: El Salvador | collected 2013-01-07 ...
AAAGGAGCAGGCACCCGCCGCAACGACGAAGAGCGCGGGCGCGAAACGGCGTTGCGCCTTACAGCCCGGCGTCAGTTTGCCGGGGTGCGAAAAGCGCAGGTGACGGCGCGAAAAAGGGCGGCGCATCCGGAACGGATGCTGCAAGCCTGCCGTTGACCTTGACGTCAGACATCAGACACTAGCCGCCAGGCCCGAAACCGCTTTGCGGGTTCGGCGGAGCTTACCGCGTCTTTTCGCGGTTAGCGGAGTGTGGCTCGACGACTGAACCGCGCCAGCGGGTCAGGAGCCGAAGGTGGCCCCGGAGCAGATTGTGTGAAAGGAAAGTGAGGCAAAGCCAGAGGAAGAGCAGCAGCAAGATGAAGGGTACCGGTCAGGTCAGGTCAGAATTGAGATTCGCCCTGCTCTTTTCTGTACTGTACAACGCAGTACCAGGCCGAAGCCAGGAAAGCAAAAACGGTGATCAGCACGCGTAATTCGTCACCCGGCTCTTTCCCCTTCAGCATCAGCGTTATGATGATGCCGGCAACGATAATCCACGCAATGCCACTCCAGAGGCGCAGCTTATCTGCCACGACATTAATCAGAACAAAAGCAATGGCCAGGATAGCCCCCCACAGAGCCGGAACAGGCTGAAACGGAATAAAAAACAGGTTAATACCGGTTAAAAGCGTCACGGCAGCAAACATCAGAGACATACGCACAGATTACCCTCCCTGGACACACTGAGTAAGAAAATCAATTCTGCTGATCATCGCCCGGTTTATTATATTCGGGTGCATTTGCGCGCGGCAGCTGCTGACTGTTCAGTCGATGTACGCGGAACCGTTCATGGAAATATTCGCGCAGGTGTTCAGGCTGTTCCCGTTCAACAAGTTCCGGCACGACGGGCTTGTTCATGCGCTCCTGCCAGGCAACAGCAGCAGCCACCTTATCGACGGCAACTTTGTCCTGCTCCTCCTTTGAAAAAGAGGCGATATTCCACTTTGACATATGCATCACCGGTCTGCTTTACAGGAAGATATCCCTGATAATACGCGAATTCCGGGGCAACAGCGACTGACAACGGAGAGGAGAGTGCGCGGCGCCGGAGGCGCGGCGACGTCTCTCTCCGGCAGGCGCAGCCTGCCCGGGTTTTCGCGCGGCCGGAAGCGGCAGAGGTTCCCCCCTGCCCTGTGATTTATCGTGCCTTTCCCCCCTGAAGAATGAAATGGCCGCCAATATAGACGGCACACTGACAGGTCATGTATTCGCAGATTTCATCCATCACCTGCGCAGTGGTCAGTTCCCGCTGACCGGCATCGCGGCGGCGGGCATTAATCAGGGCTTTGTACTGTCGCAGGATATCGCGGCTTTGTGGTGCAAGTTTCATGTGCTTTCTCCTTAACCGGCGGGCTTCCCCGCCGGATAGTAATCAGTTGCTGAATACATAGCCTTCATGGAAGACATAGCCGCTGCTGAACAGATCCCGCGCGTAAGCCTCATAATCGAAATAGACGCGCAGGGATTCAGGCACCTCGTTTAACAGGCCGTGATCCTCCACAAAGCCATAAGCAAAATCCTCCTCGCTTTCAGCCTCGCCACAATACGCCTCATCAAAGGCGTCATAGTCGCACTCGCCGGTATAGTCCGCCCAGGCCACAAACGCGGCAGCGCGTCCTTCGTCCTGCGCCTGCCGGAATGCCTCGATAAACGCCCACTTAACAGAGGATTCAGAGGCAAACTGAGACGGGATCCCTTCCCAGTCCTGAAACATAAACTCGGGGTCATCCTCGGCGGCATGCAACGCCCGGCAGGCGTCATAAAATTCGTCTTCGTCGTCGAAGTCGGTTAAATCAAACCATTTGCCAAAAATACTGCCGCCGTTGTACTGGTGATATGTGCCCACGTAGACGGCCGGAACGGTTACTGATGAAGTCATTTTTGTCTCCCTGCGGGGCGGTGTAACCGCCCCGGTCGTTAATCAGTCCAGCGCGGCGTAAATAGCACGGCATTCGGGGTGAAAGGTGATGTGATTCCAGAGCTGGGCATCACGCAGCATATAAAGGCGAGTCAGCGCCGGGTTACTGCTGTCATGATGGGCCGCCAGACGGCGATTAATCGCCAGGCTGGTCAGAATAATGCCCGCCGCGTCGGCGCTGACAGTGCGATCAAACCAGTTTTCGCTACTGGCCAGATGTACCCGGCCACAATCCGGCATCATGTAGCCGCCCCCCTCCGGCAGGCGAATAAAATGCCAGAAGCCGCCCTCATATTCGGGCATCCATTTTTTGGCCAGAGCGTACACCTGTAATTCCGCGAGCATGAAATCCGTGCCGAACAGGTACGGCATAAAAGACAGGCGGTCGGACTCCTCAACATTCAGGACCGGGCATGTATTCACATACTGCATGGATAAACCTCCGTAATCACATAGACTGCGGCACCGGGTTGTGCCGTGCCGACACGACAGCCCGGCGAAAAGCGGAAGATGCAGGGGCGACACCGGAGGCCGCAGCGCAGATATAGCGCGAAGCTGGTCTGGACGGTTTTCGAGCGAAACCTGAGCGAGAAAACGACGGGAAGAACGGCGAGCATCATAAAAAAACTGCGACCGGGCGAGGATGGCGGCGTCAGCGCACCCTTGCATCTGCAGCGGCCGGGCTAAAGTGAAGGCACGGCACAACCCGTCGCGATGCAGGAGGTTGAATACAGGGTTTCTCTCCCCCGTTTTTCGACCACCGGGAGAAAAGCGGAAGCAGATGTCGCAACGCGACAGACGCAGGAATAAGGCCACGGACCGGAGGGATGGGGCCGGGTGAAGCGGAGCCGGCGGCAACGGCAAGCCGGCGACTGCCTTATCCGGGGATGGCGGCGCCAGCGAACTCCAGCCTCTGCGGCTGCCGGGCTAAAGTGAAGGCACGGCACAGCCAGCACACGGCACGGCGATAACAGAGGGTTGTGTTCACCCAAAAGGCCCGGAAACCGGGCCGGGTGGACGCGGAGCCGGCACGGCGACATCCTTATCGCACCACTCCTCCTGTGCCGGCAGGCTGACAAGGGAGGGTCCCCCTCCCCTGACGCTCCGGGCTGTCACTCCTGAGTTCTGCTGGCGCGGGCCTCTCTCACCATTTCCCTTAAAACCCGGCGATCAAACCAGCGCCGGACCGGAGTGTCCGTAAAACGCAGCTGATCAGCGATAACCCCTGCGCTCCTGATAGTTTCCTCCCGCTCGTTAACCAGGGTGAGCAGGACCGGGCAGAATCGCGCATCGCGAATCAGAATGGCATCGAGGACCTGATCCAGCCTGTCGGTTTCGTCTTCGTCCAGGCAGTTATCATGATCATACTCCACGGCCAGCAAGCGCCAGTCACCGATCCGCCTGTCCATCAGACGGGGATTGACGGACGGCGTAAGCGCGGCGGCGATGCGCTTCGTATCCCGGTGGACGATTTCCGATATCTGCGTGAGGGAGGCTTTCAGGAAGGCCAGCAGATCGTCACATTCCGCCGCTGTCAGCCACTCCTGAGCGTAAGGCAGGCGGATAACCTGACAGTCAGCCAGCCGCTCCGGATGCGGATATGCCTGCACCGGAAAGAGATGCAGACGAGCCGGGGTTCCCGCCAGCCGCCGGGCGCTGGCGAGCAACAACGCTGCCCGGCCATACGTCAGCGGCTGACAAAGCTGTTCCGTAAGCGTGAGGATTTCCACGCCACTGAGAGAGCCGCAGGCGGCAAGCCAGCCGGGTACGGTTTCGGGGGCGACGGGCGCCATATCAACAGTGTCGGGCCAGCCAGCCTGGCGCAGCATCCGGTCGCCGTGACGCAGAATAAGCGTGTTAAGGGTTTCTTTTTTCATCATTATCGTCTCTGTCCGGGTTATATCACCCCGCCGCGTGGCGGGGCGATCTGCTGTCAGCTTTTCAGTAATGCCCGCACTTTTGCTGTATCCGCCAGGCGGCGCATTACGCTTTCCGGCACCGGGAGATTGCGATCCCGTGCGGTCCATTCCCTGTCCCACAATGCCTGTTCGGCGGTAATCAGCAGGGTTTCAAGCAGGTCAACCGGCACAGTCACCCTCTGCCCGTTCTCTTTCACCTGGTCTATCAGTGCCATCACCAGGCCGGCTGACACGCCCGACTCAAGCCGTTGTTCTTCCGGTATAGTGTCCATGCGTTCCAGTACTGCCCTTACGTCATGTTCTGAAAAGGAATATTCCATCCCGTCAGCCAGTGCTTCAATATCCGCCGGGGTCCAGATAATCAGGTTCAGCGGGGTTTCTGCGGGATATTGCTCATTCAGCATCCGGCAAAGATCTTCACGGGTTCCGTACATGTTCTCTCCTCAATCCAGAAAGCTTTCATCGAGCATCAGTGCAATATTGAACGCCTCATCCATCAGGACGCTGAGACGTCGCAGACTGATACCGGCAAGCCGTTCCGCCAGTCCGTCGTACCGGTAGTGGTACGTGTCTTCCAGCACTTTCAGGGTGGTTTTCAGGTCGCAAAGATTGTTCGCCAGCCCGGCCACATCGCGGCGCAGGGTTTCGTGTCCGTCGTAATTCATTACGCGGCCTCCGGAAGCCATTCATCGTTCGCCGCCGGGGTATTTACGGCCCGGTGCATGGCGGCCAGTCGTTCGGTTCCGGCCCGGTGGTACTGCGCCAGCATTTCGATGCCGATATAGCGGCGTCCGGCACGGTATGCAGCGACGCAGGTCGAACCGCTTCCGGCAAACGGGTCGAGAACAATCGCGCCCGGGGCGCTGAATGACTCAATCAGCGGCTGTAGCGCCTCCACCGGTTTCTGGTTCGGGTGCAGTGGGTTGCCGGTATACGGAAAAGGCATCACATCCGGCAGCGGTCTGAGGGGCGGCACCGGGCGGCCTTTGGCAAGGACATAAGCCCCTTCATGGCGGTAGTCCACGAATCCGCGACGGTCTTTCGCATTACGGCGGTTGGAAGCATAGGTTTTGGTGAACACAAGCTGGCCCACGGCATAGAACCCCGCCGCCTTCCACGCGGCCATAAAGCGGTCCACCCGGTTCCAGCCGTAGAAACTGACCATCAGCGCGTCTTTTTTCAGCACGCGGTACATCTCAAGGGTGGCAGGCGCCAGCCATTCATCGGTTTTATCGCCGGCAATACTGCGCCCGGAACGGTCCTTAAACCCTACTAAATAAGGTGGGTCAGTCACGATAAGGTCCACGGCACGGTCGGGGAATCCGCGCATCACATCAATACAGTTCCCGAGAATGAATCTGGACATGACAGCACTCCTGTAGTCAGAGGGGGCAGGAGGCATCACCGCGATACCGTTCCCTGCCGCACGCTGCCTGTTCATCGCGTCCGGTCACGGGTCAGGCCGACCGTGGAATACCGCAGCCGTCAGTCTTTTCGACGGCAAGGATATGCCGCGAAAGCGGCTTGAAGGGCGTTCCTTAAAAGGGCGAGGGACTGGCGTACACTCTCAACGACGCCGGGCCGGAGCGGAAAAACCGCCCGTCCCGTACCAGACCGGACGCGAGACACTGGCAGCGGGCGGCAGGCTTGCGTTAACTCCAGGCGAACGGGGAATTACCGGCATACCTGTCCACAAATCCGGGGCTTAAGATTGTGGATAACCTGAAGGCAAACGACGGAGAAGCACGGGAGAACAGACGTAACCACGCCTGTTCTTTTATTGAACAACCAGAAAGTTTGTATCAGCGGTTCAGGGATTTATCCCCGGCCACGGACAGGCCAATATAGACGCCCGCCCCCCAGATGACCTGCGACAAAATGAAAACCCACTGCGGAACGTCGAAAACCAGAAGCGGAAGCAGACATACCGTCACAATGCCAATCAGCCGGCTGCCAAATTTTCTGCGCACCGGTTCACTGCTGTCAACGGGAATGCGGGCGAGACGGAGCACATTTCTGAATCCTGGTGACATGAGAACCTCCCTGGGGATGAAAACCATTTAATTCTGTATATTACAAGATCTGTTTTTGATTTTAGTCACCGAATGCACGCCGCATATTTTTCTTTATTTCCCGGGTATCCGACCCGGACACCGGCGCGGCAGATGCTGCCGGCGTATCCGGTACTGCAGCTGCAGCCCTGTTCACGTCAGCGGTGCCGGCCATCTGCTGAACCAGTGCCTGCAGCTCACTGACCGAGGTGGGCGGTACCGGCATACTGGCCAGCAGGCGCGGCAGTTCCGGCGCCGTCGTGTGGAGGGCAAGACCGGTGATAATCAGGTTTCTCAGCAGATCCCCACGCAGACGGGATGACGCTTCCGTCAGCACACTTTCCACCCGTTCCCCACTCCGGCCATTCTGAAGCGTCAGGGTGTAACGCCGGCGCTGGTATTCTGTCTCCGGTGACACAGGCAGAGCAGCCTCACCATTTTCGGGCTCATCCGGAAGGCCGGTGAGTGAAGACCAGGTTCCGGAGACCAGGGCCATCACGGCGCAAAGGCGGACAGCGCTCAGCTGCCCGGCAAAGAACACCGGGATCAGCGCCGGTAAACGGGCATCCACCTGGTATACCACCGCCCCGGCGGTGGCGGCGGTACGGATGAACTCACCGCGCAGGGGCTGTGAGATGGTGCTGATGGTTGCCATTGCCGCGATGTCGGTGCGATCGTCGCTGTGCAGATAGAAAGAATACTGGCCGTCCGGCACGTTTAGTCCTCTTTATTGTAAAGGGCAATCTCCCTGGCCAGCGCCATCTGCGGATCGCCGATAACCTCGATACGGTCAGGAGCCAGAGGCCAGGCCTGACGGATAGCTTCTTCTATGAGGGAAGCCCCTCCCCCGACCAGGAATACCCGGTTAACGTTCCTGAAGGCCGTCAGCTCACTGGTGACACGCGCCCCCAGGGAGGTGATCGCCTCTGTTATTTTGTTCCGAACCTCGTCGATTTTACCGGCATCGTTGATCACACGCTGCAGATACTGACGATCATTGCGGTTGCGGATGATAGTGTCAGCGATGAGGGCGCTGGTTTCGCTGTCTGCCGCCCGCAGCGCGCCTGCAGCTGCGCGGGTGACCTGTGACACGCCGACAGACGGATTACCGTGCACCGCACTGATATCATCAAACTGGCCGACAATCACACCGGCATCGAGCGTGGTGCCACCGAGATCGATAATCAGGGTGGTCTCCGCGGGGCCGGGCTTCAGCTCCGCGAGACGGGAAAACGCCGCCGGCAGTGATTCCGGCATCACCTTCACGTCCGTTACGGTAAATGCCCTGCCCTTATTCAGAACCAGCTCACGCATCAGGTTTTCCCGTTTGCGTCGTATGTTCTCCTCGTTCCGCTGGCAGTCCCCGTCGTAATACTCACTCAGGGGCAGCGTCACGGTCAGGCTCACCGGCTGCGGCTCCAGTCCGCTGTTCAGCAGCGCATGATGCACGGCCAGCAGGTTGAGATCACCGTACTGATATTCCACGTTTGTTGTCGGGATGGCATCCCGGCTGACGCTGTCCCAGGTGTATTTCAGCGTACCCACCTGATAGTTGAACGTTGCCGCACTGAATTCCGCCACTTTCCAGCCATGCCGGAAGGAGTTCGCAGAAACCCGGGTCTGAAGCTCATCACCTTCAAACCATGCCAGCTTAACATTAGTTGAACCATCATCGCAGTAAATATTCATCATTATGCTCCGTTAATTACACTCAATTTGATACTAATTATACGAGCAAAATGAAAAAATCAAAGCAATATTTCTCAATATGAGCAATATAAAAATATCAAAATGATTAATTTAAGCATTTTGAACACCTTTATTTACTCAAAATGTTCTTAAGGCATGCGATCTGGATTATCGTCACGCTGTTAAATATACTGTATATATAACCAGTGAAATTAGAGTATCAGGAGGAAAGATGAAGCTACAACTTTTCAGCGCCGGGAAAGAACTCCCGCCACAGGCCCATCCATTGTTTGCCGATCTGGCCTGCTGCGGTTTTCCCAGCCCTGCTGCTGACTATGTCGAGTCCGATCTGGATCTCCATGATTACTGCATACGGCATCCGAGCGCGACTTACTACCTGCGTGCCAGCGGAGACAGCATGGCCGACGGCAGTCTGTACAATGGCGATCTGCTGGTTGTGGACAGTGCTGAAAAGCCGCGGCACGGCGATATCGTTGTCGCCAGCGTACAGGGGGAGTTTACGGTGAAACGGCTTCTGCTGACGCCACGGCTGACGCTGCAGCCCATGAATGCCTCCTGGTCGCCGATTTATCCTGACCCCGACGAGCTGGATATCTTTGGCGTCGTCACGCATATCATCCATCGACCGAGGGAGATGTACTGATGTTTGCCCTGGCCGATGTGAACAGCTTCTATGCCAGCTGTGAACGTGTTTTCCGCCCGGATTTGAAAGGAAAGCCGATAGTCGTCCTGAGCAACAACGACGGGAACGTAATCGCTCGCAGTGCCGAGGCGAAGCCCTGGATCAAAATGGGGATTCCGTGGTTTCAGATAAAAAACGAAAGGTACCCGGAAAAAATATATGCATTTTCAAGTAACTATGAACTTTACGCCTCGATGTCAGCGCGCGTGATGAACTGCCTGGAGGAACTGGCACCCAGGGTGGAACAGTATTCAATTGATGAGATGTTCCTCGACCTGACCGGCGTGGAGCATTGTATGGAGATTGAGGACTTCGGCCGGCAGCTTCGTCAGCACGTGTATGACTGTACCCGCCTGACTATTGGCGTGGGCGCCGGACCAACGAAAACCCTCGCAAAATCAGCCCAGTGGGCCTCAAAAGAGTGGAAACAGTTTCGTGGCGTACTCGCTCTGACCAGGGGAAATCCGCAGAGAACGCGGAAACTGCTTTCACTGCAGCCAGTTGAAGAAATCTGGGGGGTGGGTAACCGTATTGCACGCAAGCTGAATGTGCTGGGCATAAAGACCGCACTCGATCTGGCTCTGACGAACCCGGCCTTCATCCGCAAAAATTTTTCTGTGGTCCTTGAGCGAACGGTACGTGAACTGAACGGGGAAAGCTGCCTTTCGCTTGAGGAAGCCCCTTCGACTAAACAGCAAATTGTGTGCAGCCGCAGTTTTGGCGTGAAGATCACTGAGTTCGAGTCGCTCCGCCAGGCTATCTGCCAGCACGCAGAGCGGGCCTCTGAAAAGCTGCGTAAAGAGCGCCAGTATTGCCGGCATATTTCCGTTTTCATCAAAACGTCCCCGTTCGCCGCTAAAGAGCCGTACTACGGCAACGTGGCCACGGAAAAACTGCTTACCCCGACTCAGGACACCAGGGACATCATTGCAGCCGCCACAACGGCTCTGGAGCGTATCTGGAGGGATGAGCACCGGTATGCCAAAGCCGGAGTTATGTTGAATGACTTCACCGGCTCCGGCGTTTCGCAGCTGCAACTGTTCGACGAACGCCCGCCACGCCCTCACAGTGCTGAGCTGATGAGGGTTCTGGACGGGATCAACAACTCAGGGCTGGGTAAAGTATGGTTCGCGGGGCGGGGTATTGCCCCGGAATGGCAAATGAAACGGGAGATGCTTTCTCCTGCTTATACGACACGATGGTCAGATATTCCTGAAGCGAAACTGGCGTAAAACTTTGGCGATTTCACCTTGAAATTCTCAACCTAAACTTCTTAATTACAACAAGTTAGATGTGAAATCGCCATGGCGAAATTATTGACTCAAATTTCTTTCAAGGACCTCATTGATAGCCTTGTCCAGTTCATCCTGAACCACTTTTGACATACGGCTAAACTCATAAGTCAGCGTGCGCCCTTTCACACGCTTGCGCGCGAACTTGTCCTTTTCTTCAAAGGACCAGAGTGGGGAAACCACTGACTTTTCCTTGGGAGATGGATCTATCAATGCCTGAGATGCCTGAGAAATCAGCTTCAGTATACTGGCTTTCTGTTCGTCTTCTGGTCGCTCGCAATCACTTAAAATTGCATTATGCCGATCTGAGACAGACTGAATGAGTTCTTCAGGCGTTAAGCCCTTTTCACTGAGTTTTTCGTTAACTTCTAAAAGCATTTTATAGTCACTAAATGACAACTCCGACTGAACCGGGAACAGAGCAATCAAGTCTTGCGGTACTGCCGCCGCCTGCAGCGACCTGGTGACCTTAGCCTGAGATAACCCCTCCAGTTCAGCAATTTCCTTTTGATTGAATCCGGACTCTTTAAGAGCTATCAGTCTCAGGCCTATTTCCCGAAGGTTATGTTCTTTAGCTGTCTGGATATCTTTAGCCAGTTGGCGAGCTTCATCAGCTGATAAATGTTCATCGGTAACCATGACATCAAGGCCTGTGCGGATATAAATCGCCGAGGCTCGCCGTCTTGAACCATCCAGTATCTCAATCTTTTCACCTTGCTTAATACCAATACAGGGGAAGAACTGCTGAAACTTAATCGTCTGGATAATGGATTTCAGAGACTCCCTGGTTAGAGCAAGTTGATCTCGTCCATTGTTCTCCTGGTTTACGAAGGTCATACTTTCAACGTCAGCTGCAGGTATCCGAACAAACCTGAACGTTACCTTCCTGCCGGTTTTTAAGGTAAATACCTGGCTTCTATCGGTGTCAGTCATCTCGACCATTGACGCCTGAGTATTTAACTGTCTGCCGATGGTTTTTCTTCTCTCATTCGACATCACATACCTCCGTTAGTACGAATGAACTCAATGCGATCAAATACTGCCTTCGCAAAGTCCTCCGCTGCTGATTTTGCGCTTTTTAGCGCCTCTGTACTTCCATCATAGGTTGCGGGATTTGCTGAAATAACGGTGTCAAAAGTCTCCCCACAGCGTTCGAAACCATCCAGTCTCGGCAGAACCATATCGAGCATATCGGCACCGAAAACCTCTTTGGCCTGGCTATGACAAATTTTGTGATCAGACTTGTTCAGGATTTTGGACATGAAGCCGACGTTACCGATGAGATTGCAGGTATGCCCGTCCATTTCGATCGAATCAATGAGGGCAGGGAGGCTGGCCACAAACTTCAGGGAAGAATGAAAATCAACCGTCGCCGGTGGAAGGGGGGTCAACATCAGGTCTGCCGCACCAATACAGTTTTTCAGGAATGCATCAAGGTGAGGACCGCTATCAAGGAAAATAAAGTCGTAGTCATGCTGGAGCTTGTCGATAATGTTCTCTTTAAGCACTGCATGAATATTTTGCCCTGGCAGATGTTCTTCACACAGCCCCTTCCAGCCTTCAGCAAGGAATGCATCGTCAATGGAAGCGGGAATGACATCAACACCCGGAATAATCGACGGCACTATAAAATCGGAAAGTAATTCTTCACGAGACACGTTCTGGAGCATGGCCTGAGCAGCCGTATTTTCAACCAAGCCCACTGAATTCTCATGGCTCAGGAACATTGTCAAAGATGCCTGCGGATCGAAATCGATGGCCAGAATACGGAGGTCTTCGAACAGAAGCTGAGGATGAGCTCGAAAAGCATGTGATAATGAAGCGGTAGAGACTGTCTTGGAACCACCGCCTTTAAGATTACAAACAAAAATCGTGAAGGCTTTATCGAAGCGATCCCTGTACTTGGGCACTTTACGATGGAAATACAGATCGATGACATTCTGAATCGTCATCGCGTATTTCATCGTATTGCCGGAAGGTTTCTTTTTAAAAATGTAGCCACCGGCTTCCATTTCGGCCACAGCATACTCAACACTGCCTTTACTGAGTTTAGGCAGCTTATACAGGGCGGCTTTGCTGTATTCCTGATAGAACTCGGTAAGTTTCAATTCCTCTTTTTGCTGGCGTATATTTTCGCTCAAAGATGTCAGAAGCTTACCTGCACGTGTGGCGACTTTCCGTAACTGCTCAATATTGTCCATTCATCACCTCATGACGTTTTTTGTCATTTTGAACAAAAAGAGTCATGTTGCAAGTAAAAAATCATGTTGTTTTGATTTCGCTCTCAACAATTGGAGGGTTTGGACAAGCCAGAAGGGTGTTCCACTCAAACACCGTTCTGAATCGCAATTTTACGCTCAGGGGCTGATTTTTGTTACGACCGTTCAAAGATAGCTTTTCTGTAACAGTGCTCGCCGCAGCCATGAGACCGAGCGTAGCGAGCGAACTGGCGAGGAAGCAAAGAGCAGCCGTTCAGGCAGATAGCTCTTACGCCCAATACATGAATAGGTTTCCATCCTCTGTTGGAAACAGGTCAACTTTGCAGGCAGCCCTGACTGTGGGATACGGGTCAGGCCGGGTCTGCGGGAAACACCCCAAGCGCAGGCACACGCGCAGATAGCCTGTTAAGGGCAATAAGTGTGACAATCTGCCCTCATCAGTTATGACGAGCTCGACCACTGCCTCAGGCCTTGCGACTAAAGGGAAGAGGGAAAGAGGGGGAAATCAACTGTGACAAACTGCACTCATTTAACTGCGACAAACTGCCCTCATGTATTGTGACAAATTGCCCTCAAACTTGGTTTCACTACCGGTTACAGCCAAAAAAGTATTAATACGCGCAGGCTGCCAGGGAGGGAACCGCAAAACTGTGACAAATCACCCTCAACCTGCCGGATCAAATGTGACGAACCACCCTCAAATCTGTGACAGATAACCCTCAAACTATTCCGTTGTCAGGGAGGTGATATCACGGAAAGAGAATACGATATGAGTTGTCTGGCGGCCTTTCTTTTTCTCGATGTAAGAGAGGCGCATTGGTGTCCGGCTGTTGATCTCATCAACACTTGCCTGCAGGAAACGGCGGCGAAAGTCCGGCATACGCTGGTAACTTTGAGGTAGCTGGTAGCGCTCCATGATCCAGTCGATTTTCAGGGACACGACACCTGAGCCATCAGGTTTACGGTACTGACACAGGGATTCGTATAAACGCATGGCATACGGATTGGTAATCTCTTTTGTTTCACTGAGCCGGAACTGCGTAAACCGGTTCTGTAGCCCGATGAAAAAGGGAATGAGATAGGGGTTGATATGTACGCTGTAAAGCCCTCTGGATGGACTGTGGGCACGTTTGATAAACCAGGGAAAGGATTCATACCCTTTTTCATCGCCGTCATCCTCTTCAGGGCGATAAAAAACCACTTCCTTACCCGCAAAACCTTTCAAAGCCTGTCGTATATCCTTACTGGCTTCAGCGGAGGTCAGCCCGAATGTTTCAGCGTATTTAGCAACATGAATTTCGCAGATGCCGTCATGTTCCTGCAGCGAACCATCGGATTTCCTGATCTGGTCAACGAACAGATACAGCATACGTTTTTGATCCCGGGAGAGACTATATGCCGCCTCAGTCAGCTCATTTGACTGGACAATCCGCGGGCTATTTTTACGTTTTTTGTGGTTTATAACCGCTATTTCCGCCATGACAGATCCATGTGAAGTGTGACAGGTTTTCAGATTGTCACACTTCATAAAACAGAGTCAACAGGGATGGATAACTTTGTGAAAAGCAACGCCATCTGAGGGCAATTTGTCACAGGGTTAAGGGTGATTTGTCACAGAAAGGACGGCAATTTGAGGGTGATTTGTCACACTGAAAGGGCAGTTTGTCACAGTACCCCCTCTGAAACCCGCATGGATAAAGGCCTGCGGGCATTTTAAAAATAAAGATCTAACAACTATAAAAAAAGATCTTATAAAAATATCCCGGTGGATAAGTGGATAACCCCTGGGTAAGGAAATTTTTCATGCATTGAGCGTCAGCAGAATATGAAAAGTACTCTCCCCTGGTGCTTCCTCGCTCACTCGGGGCTTCGCCCTGTCGCTCGGCTGCGGCGAGCACTGCTGGCTCGATCATATCCGTGGCCGGAAGATGCTACTCCTCCCCCTAGTCGCTCTCCAGTACCCGCTACAGCGAGGCAAGCCGCACGAAGATTTCTATCGTCCCTGCAGGCATATTCGAATCGTTTTATTACCGCTGGTTGCCGTCGTGACAGAACACTACTTCCTGTAAAGGGGGACTAAGGCCCCTGAGTCACACACCTGAAATTAATAATGCGGAGTTTTACGATAATGACCTTGCTGGAAATTTTCCTGACCGCCTCTCCCGCTTCTCAGGGGGCAACAATCCTGTTCCTTGCCATGCTGATCTACTGGCAAAAGCGATAAATCCATGCGAGCTGGCCTTTGGCCAGCTTCACTGTGTAAGGGGAAAAATGCGGCACATCCAGACATTTCACTGGGCAATTTGAGTTCAGCTATTTAAGCTTGGGATCCGGACAATATGAGGTAACAAGATAAAACTTGAAGCTATACAGATAGATAAGACCGTAAGAAGTAGTCTTACTTCTTTCACTGACGGGGTGATTATTCGTGATACAAAGGTATTGATCACGCTCAATCTCCCGGATGGTTGGAAACCCACTTTTGAGGGAGAATGGCGGGATATGTCGGACGCCGACAAATTGTCAGCTCGTATTAAAATGCTGCAGCATGCGATTTATGAGCGGTATAAGGGATATAGTGCAGATATTCCCGCCAGCTGGGCCAGATAACTTCTGACAGACCTCACCGGCGAGCAGGACGTTCGCCAGCATCATTCTCCTGAGTAATTAAATATTCCCTTTCAGCATGGCTACCGCATCCGCTTCGGGCATCTGAAACTGAACTCGATGCCGCGCAGCAACATCAAGTGCGAATACCTTCGTATAGACTTCCGTCGAGCTCAGTGACTTGTGTCCCATCAGGCTCTGCAACACTTTCAGCGGTATGCCAGCATACAGCATGTGCATCGCGTAGGAGTGACGGAACGTATGGGGGGTCACCGGTACTGAGAACGTCACCCCGTCGGCGGCAGCTGCGTCAACAGCTTCATTCAGCCAGGTACGGACGGTACGATCGGTGATTTCCCAGATGCGTGCCTTCTCCGTTCGGCCGGTGCGCTTGTTGCGACGTTCGAGAGGGATTTTCAGGGTGGCCACCATCATCTGCAGCTGGCTGACGTAGTGGTGATCGGAAAGGGGAACCAGACGATGGATCTTACTGCCTGCGGGGGCACGACCTGCCGTCCTTGCCGCTTTCTCGGTGCGCTGCTTGAGCGTGGCCAGTTGCACGAACGGATATGGCGGCGCCAGCGAAAAATCCCCTCTTGTCAGCGCCAACGCTTCATTAATTCGCGCCCCGGTATTCCACAGAGTGGCCAGCAATATCTTTCTGTGCAGATCGGGGACGTAATGGAGCAGGGCGCTCACTTCGGGCGCCAGCAGGTATTTCGGCAGTTCATCCTGCACCAAAGCCATCTGGCGCAGCGCCAGTGCTGCCTGATAATCGATAGTCAAAGGCAGTTGTGTTTGCTTTTCTTGGCTAATAAATGTTGAAAGACCAGTCAAATTATCCATTACTATCGTTTCTTGCCATTTACGTTTTTGCGATCACAATGCACTAAGCGCCAGTACCTTTTTCTTGCTTTATGGAGCAGGAACAACACGCCCTGTTTACCTTTTAAATGTATAGAATCCGGCAACCCAACCTCACGGCGAAGCTTGGCGGCCAGAAGAAAAGCTTTAATTGCCTGAGTTAAGACATACACACGATCTTCATAGTGAAAATACATATAGCCAGTATCTACAGTCTCTGGCTTTAATGTGAGAAGCATTACAGCCAGATTGGCATCGAACTCACGAATTTTGAATATATAGTTTGTATTTAGAGTACGCCAGTCACCGGATACACTTGATAAATTCAAAGTGGGTATCTTTTCTGCCTTATAATGGAGAAGACGCTTTTCAGTATCCACTTCTAACCATTTAATCGCATAGTACTCCAGCAAAAAGACCAACTCCGTAGCAATAAAAAGTCGCTCACTGGCCTGCTGCGCAGCAGTAGCTCTTTCCTCACGTCTGCGGGTGAAATGATGGGTCAGGCTGACACCGCCGAGTGCAGCTCCGATTGACGAAACCGCCGTAATGATCTGCGGCCACAGACTGGCGCTGTCCTTGACCACCTTCACGCCCTCAGTCGCAATAAACCAGTCAGCCATATGTGTTCCTTTATTGATAAATCCCGCCAGTCATATTCATTTAGCTACTTAGCAGCACCAGTCTGGTCTGGGCGGTAGTTCTGAATAATTTGCACAATCTTCAGTACCTAGGGTGATCGACGCATACTCGAAGCCATGTGAGAGGTCATATTCACTTGCTCCTGCGGGTACGTTCGTATATCCCCCAATCACTGAAGAGGGAGCCTGCCATGCTGCGCAGCCATCAGAGAGCCAACGCCATGCAAGTTCGTTTCCTTGCGAGTCCAGTAACTGAACCATTTCTTTTCCGTAACTATTCGCAGTTTGATATACCCAGACGGAATTCATGGCCTTGCTAATGAGATCCCGAATAACTTGATCAATATCCATTTAATACCTTATTGAATAGTCCCACCTCGTAATCATCACCCGCTGACGCACCTGACCGTCACACCGGATGACATTCGCCTGCGAAATCATCACTCACATGATAATAATCAGCCATATAACCACGGAATTAAATTACCGGATGGCCGTTCCGTCCGGATCCGACTTTTATCGCTATGCCAAGTTTCCGGAAGTATACCACGGTCAGGGAATAAGCAAAGCGTCCTTTTAGGGTGGTGAGCGGCCGGTCGCGGGGCAGGGGAGAAACACAACATATAGCGTCATTATCAGCTGAGTACACCGCTACATTTTGTGCTGCCGGGCCGCTGCGCGCCGGCGGGGGCGCGGAGATCCGGAACAACCTTTTTTCGGATCTCAAATGACGAAATAATTAATACCGAAGAAAATTCAATAATCAATAGTTAAAAACTATAAAAGGTGGGGTGAGAACAAAACTTGCACAACTTAACGATTTAACGTAGTCTATAAAGCATGAAATCGAAAAGGAGGTTTTATGAACACATCAACTCAAAAACGAAACGGTAATGATCGTTCCTCCACTATGCATAATTTTTTGGACAACAGCATTGCTGCAGAGCGTCTTGAGAATTTTTTTCAGGATCTGGTAGAGGAAGTTCGGTCAGGTAAAACACCGATTGCTCCTGAAAGTATGGGGAATACCGATGCGGTTTTTACCATGGATGTCATCCTGAAGTTACTTGAAAATCGCGCAGTTAACAGCCTGACGCCTGAAAAAAAACGTCAGCAGCGACGTTTACACAGTAAGGCCCTTTTCCTTCAGAGACTGGAAAATGACGGCGGGGTTTACACCTCAGCTAAAGCTGCAGAAATGGTGGGCAAGAGTAAACCCACAGTTAAAACCTGGAAAGATACCGATCAGTTACTTGCTCTTGATATTGACGGTGAGTTTTACTACCCGGTGTTTCAGTTTACTGATGAGGAAGGGATCTCGGACAAAGGCGTGCTCCGGGGTGTGGCCGAACTGCTGACTATGCTGAGCAGCTTCAGTGACCGAATGAAGTATTCTTTCTTTATGGAACAGAGAAATACTGTCCTGGATGGGCTGAACCCTGCAGGGCGTTCGTTTACCGTCGCCGAGGTTCTGAAAGGCAATCCGGATGAAAAAGTGATGAATGAATTACGCCGGCTGGCTCGCAACTATGGCACACAGAACGCCGTTTAATGAAAGGGGGTGCTTGCCCCCCCTTTATCAATTATTCCTCAACAGGAATTCCCAGGTCATAAACAAGAATATCTGCCGCTTCCTTACCCTGATACTCAAACTGACTGAGACTTGTCTGGCTCCGGGTTATGGCCATCCCGGTTCCGGCCGGATCGTCATGCCATAGCACAAGGCATGGGTCACTGGTGACATTTGACGGAAACTCCATTCCATCAAACCCTGCTGAATGAACTTTTTCAGCCAGTTGATGAGTCACTGCACGTGTTGAAGTTGTTACATCATTCAACCTTAAATCACTGCATTTAATCAGCTTACTGACCTGAAGGACCCGAATATCTTTCTCAATGACTACTGTACCCATTATGTAATTATCGAGATCTGATTCCCTGAGCCCTGTTTTATGCTGAAAAACTTCCTTCATTGCCGTGTCGGGAGTTTTGGCCACGTACATAGAGCCATTCTCACCATCATTAAGACTGTAACGGCAATCCTCGCCATTACGATTGAAAAAGACACTGCTTCCGCCGTGACTACCGAGCTGAAGCCGGAACACCTCAGTTCCTGATGGCACAGTCATTCCGCACCGCTGGAGCTGTTCGTCCTGTAACTTCCCGATTTTATCGAGAGATGCCACGTCCTGTTCATTCATGCCTGCATTTAGAGAAGTTTCAACAGTCTGATTAACTTCGTCGTTTGGGTTTACCCCTGATTTTGAACTCATATTTTCCACCACCTTTCATATAAGGATTAACATAAGCCATAGGCTTAATCTCCATCGTTTTGATGTTTTGTCCCCCGGACAGAATGCCCGGCTGGACGATGTATCTGTCGCTGTGCTGACAGACCCTCAAAGCATAAACGATTGAGAATGTTAAACAACGGCTTGTAATGCACAGAGGGGCAGAAAAATTACGGTATAGGGGGACTACCATTCATAAAAGAAGACGTGCGGATCCGCTTAAGACAATTTTCGGATCTGCACGGCGGGAAACGCGCAAAGGATATGATAATCAAGCCAAGTACATAAAATCATACTGAATGTGATATTTTTCATTAATTATAAAATCATATCTGATATGATGTTTTCTAAATGTGATGTAAATTATACGAAGTATGATTTTTGATTAAACCGGACATGTTCAGACGGAGTGTGCAGGATGTATGAAGATATGTTGTTTTCGCTCAGCTATGAGCAGATGACGCAGATGGCAGAAGAGGAAATAAAGCAATGCGATTTTCGCAGGGATGGCACCCATTATGTCTGGGAAGTGAACAAGGCTCATGACATCCTCCGCTTCTGGTATCTCCTGGCGCTGCGTGGACACACTGGCCTGGCCACAACACGGGTCGAAGCAGACTATAAACGGCTTAAAACGCTCATTTCCCAGAGGAATGAGGGACAATGATGCGGGAAAAATCCCGACGTCCGTCGCCGCTGCAGCGCCGGGTGCTGATTGTGCTGGCCGCCCTTGATGCGAAACGGCCGGGCCCGGTGGCGACGCGGGATATTGAGCGGGTGCTGGAGCAGGGCGGGGACGCCCCGGTGTACGGGCCGAACCTGCGCGCCTCCTGCCGGCGCATGGAAGCCGCGGGCTGGCTGCGCACCCTGCGCGCCCCGAACCTGCAGCTGGCCGTCGAGCTGACGGAGGCCGGTCGCTGCACTGCAGAACCGCTCTTCCAGGAAGCACGCGAGGCTGAAACGGCACGAAAACGACTGACAGACGTCCGGCGTCTGCCGTTACGCCAGACGGCTGCCGGTGACGCGGTGGAGCTGCAGCTGGATGACGGCCATTACACGATCAGGGAAGCGGCCTACGTGATCCGTCTGGACGGTACCACCTGCCTGCAGCTGACGGATGCCGGCGGCATACGCCGGATAAAAGAGGGCGATCCCCTGCAGGTGGCCAGCTGGTATCAGGCCTGTTTTGATGCAGGCCTGCCGGTCACCGTCCAGGTGAATGAGAGCCGGGACTGATCGCCACCACACAAGGAATATGAGCATAAAATGAAAGTCACTGAACCCGGGCTGAATAAGCTGATCGATAACCTGAACACCCTGATTTGCGAGGACAGCCTGCTCACGCGCCAGGAGCGTGAAACGCTGGTACTGGCCGTCGCCGCTATCGGCGCCATGAAAGCGCGCGTCGGCTTGAAAAAAGGCGATGCGCCGACCGTTGCCAGACGGGAAAAAAGGGAGAAAAAAGACCGCCAGCCTGATCCGCGTTTTCCGCGAGCCGGTCATCCCTGGCAGGAAGACGAAAAAACCTTACTGAGTGATGCGCTCGATTCGGTACCGGACGAAGAGATTGGCAGGCATCTGTTCTGGCTTTCCGAGAAACTGGGCAGAACGCCTTTCAGTGTTGCTTTCCAGATCGCGGCAATCAGGGAGCTGCAGGACGGCTGGGAGGAGCAGTTCAGGGAGATTTCTGATAAAATTCGCTTGTCCGGCCTGAGCATCAGTGATTATCTGAAGCAGAACGGCACGGGCCATAACGCCTGAAGAAATTTGCGTTACAGAAAAATTATATAACTGAGGGGCAGTGATGAAAACAGCGATATGGGTGGTGGTGTATTTAACGATGTGTTTTCTGCTTTTCACCGGATGGATGTTCGCCTTTGCGCAGTATGCGCCCTATAACGGGCAGGAACACGCGTTTTCTCTGACGTATCTGCTTAATTTATTTTTTCTTCATGTTGTGATGGTACCTTACTACGAGTTTTTTCAGACTGAAACATACAGCAATGTATTAATGAGTCTGGCAGATGAATCCGGTCAGATGATACGTTTTCATCACGTGGTACCTGTTCTCCGGATATATAGTCTGTCCGCACTCTTAACTTTTGTGGGTTACATCATATATGCAAAATGGTTCACTCATAACTGGCTGAAAGGAAAGCTTCTTCCAAAATGAAACTACCGGGACACCTAAGGATATAAAAAACCAATGACGAAACAGGAATGGATTTTACGACTACGGCGCTGTACATCGAAGGAAACCCTGGAAAGGATTATAGAAAAAAATAAATATTCTCTGTCAGATGATGAGCTTGAGCATTTCAATGCCGCGGTTGATCACCGGCTGGCGGAGATGACGATGGGAAAGTTGTATGACCGGGTACCGTCAGGTGTCTGGAAATTTGTGAAATAGAACAGGAGACCTTATGAGTTACGGCTGGCTCTTCGAAAGTCCGGATGATGACATTTCGGGTGATAATCATATCAATCTGGAACACCTCCCTCCTGAGCTAAAACAGGTTGCTATCCAGATAGGGGTCGCCTCAGAAAACGGAATCTATGGTCACTCCCGTTTTTGCAACACCGATTTTGACGACAAGT
>ERZ1032091.186-NODE-186-length-19271-cov-6.045431_pt1 | contig 19271 bp, 17 predicted proteins | sample MGYA00518165_ERZ1032091 | MGnify/ENA primary metagenome ERZ1032091 (study PRJEB33719, sample SAMN04261302) | wastewater metagenome | biome: rural village; feature: human; material: feces | host: Homo sapiens | place: El Salvador | collected 2013-01-07 ...
TTAGACAAAGACGAGATTGGCAACTTCTGTATCACAAAGTAATCATCCGCTCCATTAAAAGGTACTCAAAACTGAGTACCTTTTCTTTTTGCACATTTTACTGCGTTCAAATTTAAACACAACATCAATCAAATCAAAACATTTTTATAAAGCTTACAATTTAATTGCAGCGGGAGAACACGGTTCTCCCGTTGCAAAATAATAACTACTTTGTTTCATTTATATATTATTTGACTGAATTAAAATCTTACCAATCAAAACTTTTTCTTCAACTTGGCAAGCTTTTTTTCGGCATCTTTATATCCGCCTTTGACGGCTTTTTCATAGGCTTTTACAGCTTCTTCCCTATTGCCTGTTTTTGCATAATATTCACCCAAAGCGAATGACGCTGACGCTATGCCGTTATCGGCGGCAAATTTATAGTACTCCATTGCAAGTTTCGGATTGCGGGTAACACCTCTGCCGTCCATAAGAATATCTGCAATTTTGGACGCTCCATTCGCACTGCCAAGGTCTGCGGCTTTTTTGTACCACATAGCCGCCTGTTCGGGATTTTTGACACCGTTCACGGAAAATTCAGCCATCCACAATACGGCAGGAAGATAATCGAAATCGGTTGCAAGGGTATTCATTATATTTTTAGCACGGGCAACGGTTTCAACGGTCGGATTTTTCAAAAGCCGTCTTGCCTTCATGTATTCAAGCTCGCACATTTCTTTTCTGTTCTGAACGCTTGTACCGTGCAGAATCGTGTTTACATCGCTCTTAAATTCACCGTCATTCGGTTTTTCAGGGGGCTGATATTTTTTCATTTTATCAAACAAGCTCATAACTCTCCTCCTTACCGTTCAATCCATACTTCAATCCATACTAAGATTATAAATGAAAACTGCGAATTTATAAATCTGTTTGGGCATTATATTCAAAAAGCATATTGATTTTATTCTTAAATTCAATTATAATTTACTTGTAAACATAAAAACCACTTGTTTTTTAAGGAGATAACGATGAATATATTTGACAACATTGCCGCTAATCTTTCATTAAAGTATGAAAATTCGGAATTTTATAAAAACAAACTCATCAAACGATACAAGCCACTCATCACACCGGGTGTAAAGTCACAGAACGAGCTTATCATTTCTCTTGAAAAGCACTTTGACCTTGAACTGACCGACAAGGCTGTTATGAGCAAGACTTTTCTTGAACTCTGCGTTATGGGCAATATTGATTGTGATGAGCCTGATATGATTGATTTTGAGATTTACAGGGTTGTGAGAAACTCAAAGAGCGAGGCGCTTTATGCTTGCGAAAAGTATGACCTTGACGATGACGACATTTTTATAATCTTTGAGGAGCATAACAACTTCTTTATCAGTAACTCGCAGATCGTCGAAATGCTGCTTATCATCAAAGAGGGTGTTTCTGCCGAGGACTATGAGAATGAAACTCCCGAATTTCTCAACTACATCCGTGTCTGCCGCTACTTCTGCCAGACAAACTTCTTCAAACTCAACAAGGCTGTTACATATGACGAGTTCGATATGATTGACATTCCCGAAGGCGAAAGCAATTCTGACGATGCCGATTATTTTGACGAATCTGAAGATGATACAGATGACGATTTCACAGATGCAATTGAGTTTTAATTTTTGAATTTTCACTTTTTAACTCTAACAAAATAGCAAAAAATTACGAGGAAGGTTTTGTACCTTCCTCGTTTTTGTTATAGTTCTATGAAACACCACGAAAGTTTATCATTGCTGTCAAAATAAAATCTGATTTTATGTCCTTTTCCGTAGTAATCAATGTATGTCTTACATACCTGTTCAAACAAATCATGAAACCTTACTTCGGCTTCATTTTCATCATCACTAAAATAACATGGTCTATAATATTCATCTGTACTTATATCTACTGTACCTGAAATACCGTCACCATACACAGCTTTCACGGCAGATTTGCTTGAACCAGTGCTTATATTTCTGTAAGTCCAATAGTCCAAACCATCATCTGTAATTGAATCGGTGTAGTCGGCTATATTGTTTGTATCATCAAAGAAATAAAAAGTTTCGGAATCATGTTCCTGCATTCCTTTGATTGCATCTTCCTCTGTTCCGTCCTCGTAGTATATGATAAAGTCTTTATCAGACATAGGAGCAATTTCTGTTTTAGCAGATTTAATGCTTGCAGTAACACAAACCCTGTCGCCATATTGCCATAATGTATATGTTACACCGTTCTTTTTAAGATTAACAGGCAACATGCCTGATTTAAAGCGATGTTTTCCCGATGACGGAATTTTTGAAAAATCATCAACTGTAACCTTATTAAAGAGTTCAACTATTAAATCTTTTCCCTTTTCCGGAGTTTTGATTTTATTATCAATTGAATACGGTAAAACACCAAGGATACTGATAATTGTAGAACGATAATCAGTGTAATTATTCATAAGTTGGTCAAAGTCAACATAGAGAGTTACCTGTTTCATATTATCATTAAGGCTGTCATTGCCGTTTAATGACATAAACACTTTTGATGAATCGCTTCCGTATCGGATTTCAATCTCATCTCTTGATAAATATGAGTCACTCATAAGTGTAAGTCCATAGTCATTTTTTGTTTTCACATCTTGCAAATATACATCAAAAAGTTTCATATACTCGTTTGGCGAAAGTAAAAATTTATTTTCATCAAATATCTTTACGGCACTTGGCGGTGCAGTTGTAGGCTGTACTGTTGTCGGGGCAACAGTTGTAGCCTGTTCTGTAGTCTGTTGTTCTGTCGCTTTTGTTGTTTCAACTATACTTTTATCTGCTTTTGACGAATTTTCGGAACAACCGCAAAAAAGCGATAAAATTGTCATACTTACTGAAATTACAAATGATAATAACTTTTTCATGCTTATACTCCCTCATATCATAAACTTAAAAATCCTATGTCAGACGGTGAAATATCACTGCCGTCCATAATATCATTTAATTTATCAACCAACTTTTCAAATGCTGCCTGAGAACAAGCAGTAACTGCATCTTTTTCACTCAAATTACTATTTATTACAGTCGATCCCAAGCTTCTCTCAAATGTCAAAAAAACAATCGGCGTGTTTTTGGTAATATTTTTTGTATCAACAAGCATTTCGCCTTTGTCACTTACTGTTACGGATATTGAATCATAATCAATGTTATATAAACCTACCGCCGCATCATTTTTAATATCATCACCATCAAGTTGAATAGAATACATAAACATTGAATCACCAACCGATATATCACTATCGACTTTTGATGTTGACAATCCATAAATACCACATGAAAGTCTAATATAACTGCCATTTGTCTGCATTAAAACATAATTATAGGGTTTTGTAAAAACCGTATCCTTTCCTGCTTTAAAACTCGAAGTATTCATATCATATCTTTGAGTAATCGTATATGATGTTCCGTCATCACCTAAACTGCCATTTTCTTTAATGTAATCAATCAGCAAATGTCTGTAACATAAAATAATTCGATTTTCCGAGTCTTCATAATCAGGATTCTTTTTCAATTGCTTGATAGCATCATCATATTTTCCGCTTTTCTGCAACTGGATACCTATGTTATAATCGCACTTCACGATGTAATCACTGCTTTTTTCATAATTACCAAACTTTTCAAAAGCAGTCCTTGCTTCTTCATATTTTTTACTGTCAAAAAGTTCAACGGCTTCGTTATACTCACATTCCTTATATAATTCTTTGCTGTCATTATAACCAGAAAGCTGTTTAAGCTCTGCCTTTGCTTCACTATAATTCTTTTGTTCCATTAAAGTTTTCGCATTGTTATATTTTAGCATTGGACTTATAAATACAGAAAATGTAATAATAAACACTATAATTAAAGCAACAACTGATGAAGCAACTATAATTATTTTCTTCTTTGATTTTTTTATTTTATCAAAAATCAAATTTTTCTTTTCTGTATTTATCGAATCAATAACCGCAAGTTCCGTGCAAGTTTCTACCGTATCTTTTTCTAAAGCAACACTATCATTATGATTGTCACAATCAGCACTTTCACTTTTCTGCAATTGTTTGACTTCTGCTTCAACCCGTTCTTCGGATATTACCGCTTCATCTATCTTTTTATCATTTCCACTCATAATTACCTCTCCTTAAGGTATTTTTAAGCATATTGCTTTGTAATATTTTATGATATCACTATTGATATCATCATTACTATCACATCATAACATATTATAATGTCTAATGTCAATATAAAATAGTATTAATAAACAAATTTGTCTTAGGAGCTATGAAAATGGATAAGTTTAAAAACGATGCGCTGGTGATTAAAAAGCGTGGCGAGGACGGTTATAAACTCATCACCGTCAGACTTAAAGAAGATACATTATCTAAATTAGATAAAATTGCAGTCGAAACAAACTATTCGAGAAACGAACTGATAAATGTTATTCTAAAGCACGGAGTAGAAAACATTATAATTGAATAATCATACTTTTTCGAGGAAGTTTTATAACTTTCCCGTTTTTTGTCGGCAATGTAGCTTACAACCGTAAGAGCCGACAGAAAAAGTCCTGTTCTTGTACTGATTTTGATTGTTCAGGGATTCATAAAATAAGTTAATATATTTCTTTAAAAGCAAAATCCCGACAGTATGTTTTTGATACTGTCGGGATTTTTTATGTCCGCATTTATTAAATTTACTTTTTACGATTAAACTTTTTCACCTTTTCGGAAAGCTCGACAAGCTCTTCTTTTGAAAGTTCGGGAAGGCGCTCAAGATCATCAAGAAACTTTGCACTGCTTTCGTCAGCACGAAGTTTTGTGCTTTCGACATAGTAGCTTGTGATTACGCCCGGAACTACTGCAATGATAAGAATTGAACATATCGAAAGAAAGATTGAAAGCACTCTGCCGACAAGCGTTGTTGCAAGCACATCTCCGAGTCCTATTGTTGTGGCAACGCTGAAACAGTACCATATGCTGTCAAAAAGCCGAGTTATGTTCGGTTCAAAAATCCATATTGCAACACTCACTGCAAAAAACACGATAACATAACTGCACAAAAGCTTAATTGCACCCGTCCGTTTGAGAACAATTTTCAACAGTCTTGTCTTTTTCAAAGCACCACCCCATTTGTATAAATTATAGCAATTAAAATTACCTCCGTCAAGGCGGTAGATATGCGGTTTTGAGGATAAAAACCTTGAGGGAGTAACTTTTTTGTTATATGACACACTGAGCAGCAAAACCTTTTTAAATATCATTTTTCTTAGCTTTTGCTTGACTGATTTCAATGACAGAAAACTCATCTTTGAAGATATTTTCATACACACCAATCTGCATTTTGCAAATTTTCTAATATATTGTGCGAGGTAAGCAGGAGCAAATCACAGTCATTTCCTGTTACAGAAAAAAACAACCCCATAATCAACTTCACTTCAGCAGTGTGAGTGCTGTTTGTTGTAGCAATTTAATTATTATGTTATAATGTAATCATCTGTTTAAAACCGTAAGCATCTGAAATCGGGAGGAATTTTGTTATGATAAAGATAATGTTTGTGTGCCATGGGATGACTCACGAACGCTTTTCAAACCGCAATATATCTTTGTAAACCTCGGCAAATCACGGTCAGTTGAAAAGTACAAGACTACCAAAAGACTACTTTTCCCCTATTCTATATGGCTGACACAGAAAATGATGGCTACATTGTATGATGTAGGAAAAATACAATCAATTATCATATTAAAAAAATATTCGAGGATGAGGATAGTGAATCGCAGGAAGATGCAGTTATTCGAAAATTTCGAATAACTGATCCTGACGGAAAAAGTTACAATACAAATCATTATTCTTTGGAAATGATTATTGCGGTTAGGTTTAAGACCAATTCCGAGTGTGCGGTGAAGTTTCGTAAATGGGTGAATCAGATTACAAAAAACTACACCATCAAAGGTTGGATAATAAATGATGAGCGTCTGAAATGTTCAGTAAAAGAAATGCTGAGTCATGAAAAGTACATAGGCATTGAAGTAGTGAATGTGGATGGCGAAGATGGTCAGATTTATAAGTTAAACTATTATCATCAAGCCAATATTTCAAAAGAAACCCTCATCACAGAAAAATGTGGGATAATCAAAAATAAATATTGAAAAAGAGCATAGGAAGATCCAAAATTGTAGTTGATAAGACAAACAATGTAGGAGAGAAACCTATGCTCTATTTAGATGATATCAAAGTCGAATTTTAAAGTCAAGGATTTAAAGGAACACATATAGGAATCAGCCCTAATAAAGATAAAAGCGTACTGTTTCTGGAAAGCGTAAAATCAACGCAGACAGTCCGTTGTCCTTATTGTGGAGGCAGTGTATATATTTATGAAAATGGACAAGTCAAACTCAAAGATATTCCAATATGGAGAGGCACTACACACATATGGAACTTCTTTATCCATAGATATCAATGCAGCTGTTGCCACGAAACATTTACAGAGGAAATACCTTTCAAATATCCAGGAACACGGATAACATACCGAGCTGCAAACTGGATCAAAGGCTTTTTGCAGCAAAAAATGTCCATCAAAGCAATACAGGAATTGACTGGTATTCACTGGGACACGATTCGCAAAGTACAGCGAGAGATTATGGACGAGGCGATTTGGAAAAGAGAAAAAATGTTAAGAGAGGAAGGCTACAAGCCGAGGATACTTGCTGTTGATGAATTTGCAATCCATAAAGGACACAGTTACGCAACCTGCGTGATGGATTTGGAGCGGGGAGATATCTTATGGGTCGGAAAAGGCAGAGCGATGAAGGATTTTGAAAAGTTCTTTGAAGATGTGCCTTCTGACTCCTTGTCAGCAGTCATCGCGGTAGCGATGGACATGAACGCATCTTACAACAAGCTTGTAACAAAGCATTTGCCCAAAGCACAGATTGTATATGATCGGTTTCATATGCAGTCGCAATTTGGCAGAGATTTTCTCGGTGTTGTTCGTCTGGATGAAGCTCGCGGGCATAAAGCCAAAGAAAAAGAAATCCTTGCCGATATCTCGGATGATACCGACAAGGAAACTATGAAATCTCTTAAACAAGAAGCTAAAGCCGAAAAGCAGGAATACAGCCAACTCAAGAAGCTGCGTTGGCCATTACTCATTAACTCAGATAAACTCTCCGACAGCAAAACCGAGCAATTACAATCTATCCTGCAAGATCATCACGACCTTGCTGTTTGTTATGCCATGAAAGAGGAAATGTGCAGACTTTATGAACTGACAGATTACCAACAATCAGTCACCGGATGGACAAAATGGTTTCAGGCGGCGAAAGAAAGTGAGATTCCCGCATTGGTACGGTTTGCAGTTTGAAAAGAAAAACGGCTCCCCGGCTTAACTGCCCATGCCATCTACTCAATCAGCACCGGCAAGCTCGAAGGCTTCAACAACAAGATCAAGGTCGCTAAACGAATCGGCTACGGTTACCGTGATGATGACTTCTTCTTTACCTTGATTCGCTATCTTTCTATTCTGTCTGTTCACCATCCCACAAAAAATCGTGATGAACCTATTTTTTTCATTATCGATAAAGCTTTTTTTGAATTCCCGATACAATCGGGGGTTTTCGTTGCACAAAAGAACAACACCGACAGGTTTGAGTAATAAACTCCCTGTCGGTGTCGTTTTTATTGCTTTGATAGGTTCTATTTTGAATTATAACAATGATTCATTTACAATGTCCTTTATACCTCAGTACGGGCTGATATAAGAAATACATGTATCATCGTATAAGTCACCGGAATATGTATCAAGAATAGTCATTTTTATGTATGTAGTATTAATAGTTTTTTCGAATGATACTTTTTGTAAGGTACCAGAATCAGAAATATCTTTTGTAACTAAAGAACCGTCAGAAAATTCAAACTGAATTTTCTTCACTCGACTATTATCGTAATACGATGTGGTACTTTTAGCATATCCATTTATTATTTGTATTCCCGATACGCTTTGTAATTCATTGCTTGAAAAAGTAATGTATTCGCCATTACCCCTTCCGGTAACTCCTTCACACCAACATGTACTGTCATTGTACCTAAGATTCTCGGCACCATAACTAAAATCGCCCTCCGGTGACAATGTTGATGATGCTGTAATCGAGTTAAAATACATGGAATTACTATTGACCTTTGTGTAACTTACTGTACTTTCTTCTTCATTCCCCTTTGATACATATAGTATTATCGTTTCACCTTTATTGGTTTCTCTTCCTGAAACCGGGAATTGACTTACTACATAATCTTTTGGAACAGAACGACTTGAATCGTACTTAATGTCACACTTTAATCCGATATTTGTCAGACTGCTCTTTGCATCATTAATATCCAATCCGACAACATCAGGGATAACTATCTGCAACATACCCTGTGTAGTAGATTCGGTTATGGTAGTCGGAACAATAGTAGTGCTTTCAATAGTTGTAGTTTGTGATACAGAATTTCGCGTTATCCCGTTCTCGTTTTTTTCAAGCGCATTATTATATCTGAAGAACACAAAATACACTACACCTGAAATAATCAGCACAAATATCAGAATTAATATTATCCACAACCATTTTTTTGACTTACCTTTTTGAGTTTCTGTATTTTTATCTGAGGCTACTAACCGATTTCCGCATTTTTTGCAAAAATTCATGTCTGCAGCATTTTCTGTTCCGCATTTAGGACATCTCATTTAAATTACTCCTATCAATAATAGTTTCCGACATAACCTTTATATATATACCAATTACCTCTTTCTTTTATCATATAAAGGTCATTTACAGGATAATTAGATTCTCCTAATGAACCCTTTGTTTTTATATCCAACTCAACCTTAACAACTTCAGAAATATCACTTGAATCATAATTATAGGATTGTTTAACATACTTTAAAAACTCCTGATATTTACGGTCGGAAAGCTTATAAGAATCGGTTATATCATAGCTGATGCTCATATCATGACCTGCTACAGATTCATAAGAATCAAGTGTAGCCGAAACATCCTTGGAAATAGACTCCTCTATTTTATTTGAATCCATTCCGTTATAAGCAATATCGCTGGTCATAGATACAAGTGTGTTAATATCATAATTTTTAAAAGCATTGAAGGCTGTATTAACAGCACCTTTGTATCCTGTAAAAGATGATATAATATTAATTGCAATCACGGCAACTATAATAATAGCTACACCTAAAGCGCTCAACTTAACTATCAGTTTTATTTTTTTCTTTTTTTCCGGAGCCATAGTGTTTACTCCGGAAATTTTCACAGGCTTTGATCCTTTCACCTCAGTTTCTCCTGAATATGGAGTTCCGCAATTACCACACACAAGTGCTTCATCATCCATTGGTTTTCCGCAATTTCCACAAAACTTAGACATTTGTCATTATCCTCTCTTAATTAATTTTATTTTTGAATTTACGCTTTTTTCTTATAACCACAAATACAATAATTATAAGCGCTATCACAGAAACACCTGAAATTACTATATACCAAATATATGAATAGTCGACTATTTCACCATTACTGTTTGCAGCTGCTCTATAAACAACATCATATTTTCCGTCACCGTCTTCATCTACATTCAAAACGGTATGGTCCGATACATTGGCTACTGTATCTATTTCAGTACTTCCGGTAATTCTGATATTCTTAAACTTTCTGAAATCGGTATATTCCCCGTTTTCATCCATAAAGCCAATACTGTAATCCATTCTGCCTCTGCCTGTTCCTTCTATCTTTACATCATAATTATCTCCCTCTTTCAATCTTAAAATTTTCACTTTATCAGATTTCTCGTCGCTTAATTCGTTTTGAGAATCATACTCGCTTGTACTTACGGATGAATTAGTTTCTTCAAATGTCAATGTACCAAATGAAGTTCTCGTGTTCAGTTCATTATCCGATGAATTCAGCGTCTCTCCGTTATATTTAACAGACACTTCAACAGGACAGGCTATACGCACATATATATATTTCTGTCCATTTATCTGGTCAGCTATGTCGCCAAAGAAAAACACCAAACTGTCAGCATCTGAAACCTCATAGTGGCAACCATCATTTGCTATTCTTTCTAACAAACTTTGAGGAGCTGTTTTATCATCGACACTTTCAAAAAAGCCAAGTGTATAGATATATACACCTTTTTCTTTCAACTCATTTGCGTATGAAACAAGTTCATCTCCCTCTAAACCTTCGTTAGGTAAACCGTCACTCATAAGAACAATTATTTTCTTTTTAGCCTGACTTTGCTCAAGCATATTGTTGGCAGAACGCAACCCTGCTTCCATATTTGTTGAACCTGATGTATTTAAGTTATTTATTACATTTTCAAGAGAATTTTTACTTTTGGTAAAATTCGACTTAACATCGGCATCATCGCTATAACTCACTATGCCTATGTTTGCATCATTTTCAAGAATTGTATCAACAAATTTATTTGCGGCTTTTTTAGTTTCATCAATCGGTGTTCCGTCCATACTTCCTGAAGTATCTAGCACCAAGACAATATCCCGTTCGGAGGAAGTGTTATTTTGGTCCTTTTCAACGGATTTTTCATCCCATTCACAAATAAATGTTTTATCATCTCCATTTGTTCCGTTTCCAAAATTACCATCATTCCATTTGTAGGCAGATGATTTATGATAAAACATAGCATAATTTTCATTACCACCTTCATTGTTTGGTTCTCCATCGCTCCAATTAGTAAATTTGGGTTGTTCTCCGTTAACTGTCGACCATTCTCCTTCGTTTTTTGAATCTGTCAAACCAAAATATGCGTTATCATATCCTTGTTTTTTCATATAATCATATAGGTAAGCATTTTCATCATTATTTTCTATTATAGAAAGATACCCGCCTAATGATTCACAATAAGATTCTGCATCCTCCCAAGTGTCACAAACATCGGAATAAATATAATAATAATGTCCGTTACATTCAAGTGCATCAGTAGGAATTTTTGTTGAAACATTTTCTGAGTTGTCGTCGTATGAATTATCGTTGTCATCAAAAATATCATTGTCAAATCCGGTAATATTAAAATATATTTTATAACAAGCATTTACCAGTTCTTCAAGATTTTTAGCAAAACTTTCATCATAATTTAAATATCCCTTAAAATCATCATATGTAGTCTTGTTCTTATTCGAAAAAATATTTTTAATTTTATTTGCAACTCCATCAAAAAGTATTGATGAAACAAAACCATATGTATTATCTGTTGCATATCGTTCGTATTCCAGATACTCCATATAACCCTCAATAAGAGCTGAGGCATTTTCTTCCGAACGGTCAGCCTCATAAGAATCGCGCAATGAACGGACTGAATCTGAAGCATAAGATCCTATGGTATATAATAGCATCAATTTAAAATTATTATCTGACACATCATCGCTGTTGAAAAGCCAATCAAGGCCTGCTGAATAAATATTAAGGCCGTCAATGATAATCTTTAAATCAGAATTTAAATCTTTTAACTTAGAAAAACATTCCTTGACACCAAACTCGACCATTACCTGCTTACTTTCTGAAAAAGCAATGTTTGCATATGACGATTTGTAAACTTTAATCACTTCATCTACCGCATCAACAAAATACTCGTTATCGTTTCCCGCTTTCTTCATCTGTTCAAGAAATTTTATTCTTTTTTCATCTGTTTCTTTAATAGCAATAGCTTTAGAAAGATTTTTATAGTATTCAGCAGCTGAATCGGAGATTTTTTCTATATCACCTACAAGTGTATAATACTGGTTAATCTCATTTATAAATCCATACTTATTTGAAAACTCAATAGCATCTGATAACGATTGTTCTTTAATTAGTTTGTCAACATTATCAAGATACTCTGTGTTAGCATAATCAAATACATTTTTTACAATATCCTCTGTAATTTCAAAAATTTTCTTTTCAAAATTATCACTATACTCATCGCTTTTTACAGAGAAATTAAGATAATCCATTATAATTAATACATATAAATCCTTTTGCCAATTAGCTGTCTTAACCAAGTCTCCGCTTAAAATATTTCTGAGATTTTTCCAAAATCCACTGGTAAATACAAGTAAATCATCACCAATTAAAGCTTCGGATATGTTTTTGTAAGTATATTTATGCATAAGTGCCAATGACATCATAGGAATGCCGTCAGATTTACCATTTTTTCCTATAATGCCATTCATTATACAATCAGCCACATATAGCGTTACATTATCGTACGCAAATGAAGAATTGCCTTGATCATTCATATTCTCAGCAGTTACCGTTATGTTCAAGCTACTTAATATGCAAATAACCAAAAGCAAAGATACAAATGATTTCATTATTCGTTTCAATTAGCCCCCTCCTCTGCTACCAATTTCTGAAGATTCGCAGGATTGAATTCAGACAAAGTTTTAACCTTTATAACCGAACTTTTGGGATTTGTCTGATAAAAAGTATTTGTTTCGTCATCATAGCTCATTAAACTATCAGAGTTAGATATTACCAAACTAAAATTATTTTCATAATTAAAAGATACAGGTTCTGCCATCAATACATCATTTATAAGATATAAATCCCAAATGTCACCGTTAATATCAACATAACAAGATTTGTATACTGGATGTTTTGTTTCAGAAAAGGGCTCAATATCAGTAGATGTCCCGACAAAATCCCCTGTTTGAGAATACTCTGTCATGATAATACAATCAGTAAAACCATAACTTTGAAATGTTTTAAAAGCATCACTCTCTGTCAGTACATTTGAAGAATCATTCAAATTTGTTTCTGATAATATTTCTGAATATTTGTTGTAATAAGCTTTTGCACTTATCTTATTTCCTTCTGAACTATTTGAAACGATATTATAATTCAAATATTCATAAACAGAAATTTCTCCATAATTATTCGTAATTCCAAAGCTGTAAAAAATATTGGATACAAACGGTATTTCGACCACATTAAAATATACTAACACCCCGGTTATGGCGCTCAACAAAATAGCAGCAGCTAAAAGAATTATCACGAATTTAATTATAAACCACTTAATTTTCTGACCTGTTGATCGCATTACCTTTCTCGTTACTTTTTCTGCCTTTGCCTCAGCTTTTTGATTATATTTATCCGCAACAGTTTTAACCTTATTTTCGGTCTTTACCATTATTTTTGCCGCGGATTTTTCTGACTTTTTTTCGGCTTTCTGATTAGCTTTGGCAATAATTTTGTCTGTTTTTTGAGTGCATTTCCTTTTTACTTTTAAAGTCGCTTTCTCCGCCTTTTCTTTAGCCTTTATTTCTTTTTTAGAAATACCCGGTGTTCCGTTTTGTACGCCATAATCAACATTTTTGGCAACTTCATCATTACCGCCAAAAGAAATATCAACCATATTTTCATTACTTTCTGCAATTTTATCTGAATCACATTTAGGACAAAAACCATTGTCATTCAATGCAGAACCACACTTACCACAAAATTTAGGCATTTTTCACCCTCCTGTTTTATCATTTTTCTGATTTCTTAAATCAAAATAAGGACCATTAATTTGCTTTATTGGAATACCAACTTTATTTTTCTTCCACTCAATCTCTGTGTAACCGTATATATTTTTAAATTGAGATAAAGCCGAATCATATATCATACCTGACTTTTTTGCTTTTTCCTTTTTGTCCCCTATTTTATACGAACCCGTAAAATAAACACAATTATCATAAGCGGATATTTTATATACATAATCTTCTGTTGTCAAAATTTCATTTTCATCTCTGTTATCGAGATAGATTTTATTTATAGTTATAGAATCAGCACCGCTCTGCCCATATTCACCTATAATATAGTACAATATGTTATTTTCTACGTCTATCGTATAATTGTAAGCCCCGCTTTCAGTTAAATATTCAAAATCAGAACCATCGGTCTTAATTCTGCAAACTCTGCTTTTTCCTTCTTTTCTATAATCAATAAAATAGAGATAATCATCATATACACTCATATCACCGCAAAGATTATTACAAATGGCAGCATTGGCATATGTATATGAACCATAACATTCATAAAAATCGTCCAAAAGCTTTACCTTATTGCTGCCATCGCACTTCATTTTATATATTCCCGCTTCGTTACGATCAATTGTATATCGATTGTTTTCTTTATCTCCGGAAAAATGATAACCGTTATTATAAAAATAAATCAAATCATTTTTTATTGTATAATCAGAAACTATTTCATCCTCAATTAATTCTAATGCAGAGCCATTTTTGCTAATTTTCCCTATGCGATAAAAATAATTATAATTACCAGACAAAATAATCGAGGGTACATAATTGAAATATATATAATCTCCGTAGGAATGCAAATTTATCAGTTTCCCTGCGTAAATATCAATTCCACCTTTTTGTTCATCATATAAAACACTTTGTTTAAAAACATCTTTATCCAATAATTCCTCTCGTACTAATTCGTCTTTATTCTTAAATGTAAATTTATAAAGTATGCCTACACCACCATCCTCAATTATTGCAAAAATATTTGTACCATCATAAGTAAAAGAGTTTTCATTCAAGCTTACGATTTTAAGATCAGTATCATTTTGGTCATTTTCATCTATATATTTTACGGGTATAACCGAATCATCGTTTTCAATTCTGACCAAGCACGCTCCACCAGCATAATAACTGTTTCCATTATTCTTGAAAAATAACTTTTGGTTAGTTGATTCACAAAATGATTTCTCTCCACCTGAAGCAGATAAAGCCGAAAAGTCAATTATTTTAAAACAAACGAATCCGCAGATTGCAAGAGCCAAAGCGGTAATCATAACAAATAGTAACAGCTTACGCTTGTTTTTGACTACCTTGTTTTTTTCTTTTACTACATGATTATCAATACAAACAGAACATTTTCCGTTTGCATCCAGCAAAGAACCGCATCTACCACAAAATTTAGACATTTATATTTCTCCGTTCATAATACAAATTAATATACATCAATCAAGTTCATAGTACTTAAAATTACCATCTATAAATACTCCGTCAACAAAACAATATCTGATGGTTTCAATATTCACATACTCGCTACCGTCTATTTCACACGGAGTACTACCGTTTTCTGTCACTTTTCCAACTCCTACGAGATTGGAATTAACGCTTGGATTGCCCAAAAAGCCCACATAGTAAACATCATTCGAATTTACCAAATCAATTGGGAATGACATAAATGTAAAATCTTTACTGTCAATCTGCGCTTTTTTACCGTTTTCGAGATTATATATATAGTACTTTTTATTACTCAAATCGACGGAATCAGTATATATTACAGTATTTTCGCCAACAATAGTAGCCGGCAAAGTAGCGTCAGGAACTTTATTTGAATTCTTAACTGTTCCATTTTTATCTATCGTATAAATATACTGATCATAGAATTTACTTTTATTGGATTTGAATGAAATAAAATGCAGCTTATCATCGGCTAAAACACTGCCATTCAGTGTACTTTCCGTGGCAACCTGAGTGATTTTTTCTGTATCAAGGTCCATAGCATTTACGGTATTATTTTTAATTAATTCTACATTCTGCGACACAATGTCTGTAGAATAATAAATTTTATTACCTAAGCGGTACGCATTTTCTGCTCCTGCAAGTTCACTTTTAGATTTGCTTTTTGTATCATACTTCTGTAAAGTACCGTTTTCAAAAGCCTGATCAACATAATAAATGCAGCCCTTGTAATAGCCAACAAAAAATATTTCGTGATCTGCACTGAACACTTTTTCCAAATTACTTCCGTCAATATTTACTGAATAAATATCATCCTGATAATATATCTGACTACCGTTTCCGTTTGTTAAATACATTTCGTTTTTATTACCATCTGCATCACATGTATTTGTAACAGAGAAATAAACTGTATTTCCGTCAGACATAAGGTGTCCTGAATTTGTCTGATCAACTATTTTTTTACCACTTTCAAACATTGTATTTTTGTAATAAATAGCGTTGCCGTCAGAGCAGATGTACTTATCGTCTGCCATAACAAGGTAATTATTGGCCACATAATCGTGTTTGTTTGCAGATACAGATAACTTGGTTTCGGAATTGCCGATAATTAACGGATACACTTCTTTATCGTCTTCATCATCGGCTTTTTCGTAATAAGTCTGAAAATATTCATACTGGGTTTCACCAAGAAGATTTTTTGCATTTTCAAATGACTGACCGATTGTCTTTGAAGTCATCAAACTCTTAACAATATTCTCCATAAACAATGGACCGTAACCTTTTATGGTATATTTTGCCTTGTTTGTTTTATCAGCATTATTTTCTCTGAAAATGTTGACCGAATTATGGAAACCGACTACTGCACCTGCATCGGGAATACTGCTTGCCAGGTCATAATCAATTTCTTCATTTTCACCGAAAGCTAAACAGCTGTCAATCAATACTATGGAATTCTTAAGACTACCGTCTCCGTAATATGTTGAAAAGAAATTTGGAGAAATGCAATAAACCGTTCCATCAACATAGTTTCTACGAATAATATTGTGCTGGTTCAAATCAAATTTGTAACTCTTGTCTTTTTCTTTCGTACATTCCTCATATGTACAAATTATAGAATATGTATTAAACGGACTTTTTACCCTGTCTCCGTGTGCGGCAATTAAAACAAGCTGTTTTCCTGAAAGTTGCGTCTTGTACTGCTCTACTGTTGGGTTAACAGCTAAATCTGTTTTCATTCCATCAGATGTCCATTTGTTCTGATAGTCTTTGTAGAAATCAAGTATTGCGTCATTATCTTTATACCAATCGTACATAATGACAGCATTCACATTATCTCCGCTGTTTTTGGTCTTTTCTTTGCTTGTTTTATTTTTTATATTTGAAGTTGTCAATGTATTTTTCACAGAAGTATCAGCCACACCGCCGTTAATCATTCCGTTACTGTTGTCATTCATTTCAACACTTACGCATCCCATACAACCGTTTGAGTATAAATAGGAGTATATTTTTGAGCCTTCGTCAAATTTAATCGAATCCTGTAAAATTAACGAACCGTTTTCTTCTGAAGATAATTTTTTCAGAAGTTTTTCAACTTCCTCCGCTCTTTGTTCAATTGACTTATTCTTAAAATTCTTATCACTTAACAATGTCTGTATTTCTTTGTCAGCATTATCCATTGCTGATAGCTCATCATCACTCCAATCATCTTTTACTTGTATTTCAATGGTATTTGACACATAATATCTTAATCCATCTTTTAATACTGCATGGTATTTTAATGTTTTATTTGTATTTTCTTTGATATTTGCAGACGCAACAAAAAAATTTTCTTTATTATCCTTGTCGTTATCTGAAAAATCAGATAAATGTGTATCGGGATTTTCGCAGTATAATTCCAAAGATGAAAATTTGATTTCCGGCTCACAATAAAAATTAACGACATTTTCTTTATCATCAGAAGTGAAAACAAAAGCTTTGTCAGATTCAATATTGAACAATCCGGATGATTTTATTCCTAATGATTCACTTATCTGAGTTGGAATTACATCAAAATAATCCAACGAAAAAAAAGCTATTGCTGCTACAAACACTACTGCAACAACTATTATAGAAATTCTGACTATTGACTTATGTTTTGCCTTTTTTCTATTTTTATTAATTTCTTCCTGAATAATTGTTTCCTTATCACATTGCGGACAAAATCCTGTAATCTCATCAAGTTTCGAACCGCATTTTCCGCAAAATTTTGACATTTTTCAACTCTCCCATACACAAAAATTTATAAAAGGGGATAGTGCGTACCATCCCCCTTCTAAGTAATTACATATACTTATTTATTAAATTGTCAATCATAGGTATAACAATTGTTCCCTGATTAAGTGATTTAAGTCCTAATATAATAAACAATACGGCTTTTACAAAATCAAGAGCTCCAATGATAAATCCTACAATTGAGGATATAAACGGAATAGCAAAAGAACCGCCGAATATTTCACAAAAACTGCTTATCAATGTTATAAAATCGGGTATCAGACCAACAATTGATGATACAAGGGCGAAAATAATGTAAAGAACTGCCGCCTTAACGCTTGTTCTTCTGAGCCATTCATTATCTTCGACCAAAAGAACATATCCCACCATGATCATTATCAACAGCAAACCATTAAACAATCCTGAAAAATAGACCGCCGCACCCAATAATCCAACTGATATTCCTAATTTTGTTTTCTGCATTTTAATCTCTCCTTAATTTATTACTTTAATATTAATTTGGTGCCACATTCGGTACAAAAGTCAATACTTTCATCAGCCGTTTCAAAACCGCAGTTTGGACAAGTTTTTGTCTTTTCAAATGTCTGGACAACTTCTTCGGGTGTCGCCAAATCATTACTATCATTCTGAACATCAATCATTTTAGTTCCGCAGTTATTGCAAAAGAACACTTCTGAATCATTTGATGTGTATCCGCAATTCGGACACTTTTTATACGACTGAAGTTGTTGTTTACCGCTCTCAACAACTGTTTTTTCTTCATCCTGCGGCATTGGATTACCGCAAGATGTGCAGAAACGCATTCCCTTTTTTACATACTTTCCGCATTTATCACATTTTATTGTATCTTCATCATATGTCTGAACAGGTACTCGTTTAGGCATAGGTGCACCGCACGAGTTACAAAAAGCAGAATTTATGGATACTTCTCCACCACATTTCTCGCATCTGACAACGCCTTTAATTAATTGAACCTGCTCTTTATATTCAACAATTTTCTTTTCTGACTGACGAATAGATTCAAGCATACCTTTGAAATCATCTTCACAATCATTACCGTGCATAGACACATAAAGCTTACCTATCTGATAATAGTTATTGTTTATGCTTTTTTCTTCATCAGAAATCATTGAATTGATTTTTGCCACTTCTGCCATATCTTTTGTCTTTTTAACGGCAGATTGTCCTGTTTGTGCAAGTTTTTTTCCTAATTGATCAAATAATGCCATTTTTATTTCCCTACTCCTAATGTAAATTAATAAATCAATGTCAAGTATCCAATAACCAATAATAAGTAAATTATCAGATATTATGACATATATCACCTAATTCAAATTGCTTAACAGAAGAACATATAATACATTCTTACTTATTACTGCCGTTTGGTTCTATGTAACACAATCCACTTTTTGAATTACTATCAGAATTTCCAACAATTTTAAAGGAACACGAAATATTATTATCCTCATTAACAATAAGTAAATTACTTT
>ERZ1032091.189-NODE-189-length-19022-cov-28.744345_pt1 | contig 19022 bp, 33 predicted proteins | sample MGYA00518165_ERZ1032091 | MGnify/ENA primary metagenome ERZ1032091 (study PRJEB33719, sample SAMN04261302) | wastewater metagenome | biome: rural village; feature: human; material: feces | host: Homo sapiens | place: El Salvador | collected 2013-01-07 ...
GCATCTGAATAAGATGCAGTAGTAATGTTAAATATCAACGATACATCACACTAGAAACATTTTTTCGCTTGTTCCGTCTCCGAATAATCGGTCATAGAAATCATTAAAAACCTTGCATTGCGCCCTCGTAATCTCGGACACTTTTCCAACTTTCGGTACTTTTTCGGATTCCTCAACCATTTTTTCGTAGCAGCCCTCGAATTTCTCCATAAAATCTGCGTCTGTAAAATCGATGTCTGTTTCAAAATTATTAAATTTCCACTGGCTCATTGGCTCACTCTCCTATTCTTTCCTGTGTTTTTTGCCACCTTAAAATCGGCGGCAGCTACTCCCCCATGTAATCACCCTTAGTGTAAGTGACTGTCTTAGATGTAATATCAGTCTCTGTAACATATCCTTCCTCGATTTCTGACACAGCTTTTAGGGATCCACTGTAAACCAATGCGTCCGTTCCATCTCCGTCAGAATCTGGGATAACTGCGTAAGTTCTCTTTGTCGCAAAGCACTTATCGCCTCTCGTATTTTTCTTGTAAAAATCCACTGTGACAACTTCCACGTGCGCGTCATCCGCTACTTTCTCTCCATCATGAATTGCAGCAATGCGATCATGTACCGGATTGCCTGTATACAGGTCAAATGAGTATTCTGTGGCCGGAGCATATCCAACTACATCTGATCTTTCGGTGCTTTCGTCCACATATTGACGTGAGTACTCTTTTGGATTTTTTCCGTTTGTCATACTGGTAAAATTGGTCATTCTCTCGAATTTTGGCGAACTACCTGTTGCATCCGTGTTTAAAAACGCCACTCGCAGGTGTCTGCCTACTAATTTTGGTGCTGTTCCTGACATACTTATACCTCCTGTGTATAGATTAAGCGGCACTCAATACGATACTTAGCTTTTTCCTCATTGATATCGTACAGATAGCCGCTGTTTAAAGTTTCGATTGATATTGGGTTCTTCTTTTCTCCGAGTTCCGGAAGATTGTCATTAAAACTCTGCTGTTCCAACCACTCTTCGAAGCTCTGGAAGAATCCACTGTTTTCGATATTGATTCTTGCGTCCTGATCGTATTCCTCTTGGCTCGTAAACGCAAACTGGAACTGTTTCTTTGACCCACCGTCCATGTATCTCTGGATAATCGGGTCGCAAGGGAGAGGGTCAACAGAGTACCCCATATCCGTTCCGATATAATCCACATTTACACGTCCATCACTTAAAAACGGACATGTGAGAATGTATGATCTGACGCTGTCAATGAGATTTGACATACTTAGCCGCTCCTTTCAGAATAGAGTCTTTGTGTCGGTTTTTCATGCGCTCAAACCATCGTGATTTTTCCTTATGCTCGTAATACTGTCTACATGCATAAGGCGCAATCTGGTTGATCTCACCACTGCCGATCACGCTGCCAAGAGTCGCTGACTTATCCAGTGCACCTGTCCGTCTTGGAGTCTCTGGTTTCATGCGCCGGATGCACTCAGAATCAACAAACTCCTGTGCGTTTGCGAAACCGGATTCCATATTCGGTCTAAAGTTCGGATTCCAGTCGAGTCTCGCTATTGTCCTTCCTTTCAAATTTCCCTTGGAAATCGTGTAAGTTGATATCTTACCTCTCGGCGTCTCAATCTGGAATTTTTTCTTTCCTTTTGCCATTATATTCCCACCACCTTAATATGCGGATTGCCGCCAAAAGTATTGTAGTTTGCAGATGTGACTCTGGTCTTATCCAGCCCATCCAAATCCTTGATGGTCTGCATGTCAACCTTACAATCTCCTTTTACAAGATAATCATCTTTTTTGACAGCCACGCTCGTGTCCGGGATTCTGACGGTGTAGGTGTCTGCTTGCTTTAATCCATCTGTCGTGATCTGCGACTTTTCGTTTTTGTACCACCATATCTCCGGGATATACGTTCGCTCCCACTCATCCAGTCTTGTTTCCGGATCATACTGTCTGTGGTATATCGTAGCATCTGTATTGGTCAGCATTCTTCCACCCCCGCATAGAGCAGACCTGTCGGTTCCAAGTATAGTTCCGCCGCCTGACACGCTTTCCGGCATGACAATTCTTCTGATGTCTCATCAGCTAATTTTTCTTGTACATAGCTTACGGAATATCCATCCGTACTCTCCGATGCGATCTGTCTGCCACTGTTATTTTCTCGGCTTTTTTCATCCGAAATCAGTACATCACAAACTGCACATACAGCAAGTTTCACCTCTTCCATTTCCGTGCAGTTGTCTGCACGCCCAAAGGTAATCCTCCGAACGTGGGCACTTGCTTTCACGATCTGCCTTTGAAATTCTTCTTCTGTGGCTTTTCCCTTATACTCCGTCATATAGAAGTTATAGTCCGCATACAAATTCATTCAGATCAACTCCTACTCCGCAGCAGTGTGCACATAGATGGCCACTTTTTTGTTGTCTTTCGCCTCTGCGATACCTACGGTACGATATCCGAACTTCCAAGCATCTGCATCCTGGTTTGCATCCGGTGTGATAATCTTAGATACAGTGTGCTTCTGATTCTGGATTACTGCATTCTTGTCAACAATCAAGAAATCAATCTTCTTACCGCCTGTTGTTGTAAAGCCGCCGGCTCCAGATGCTGTCAACGTGACTTTGTCGAAAAATCTTCCCTCAGGAACTTCAATCACTCCAGCCCAGCCTTCCAGAACTTTCTTGGATGCCGTTGTATCAAGGTCCTCAATATCCCCTTTGAGTGCGGCAGAGATATACAGATAACAGGTTTCCGGCTTTGCCTCCGCATTTTTAATAGCAGTCTTGCCTTTTCTAATTGCTGCAATTCCGGCTTTCGCATCTGCAATCGCTGCTGCCACTTTATTAGCAGATGGTGCGTATCCTGCATAAGATGCAAGTCTCCAAGCGTCAAGCTCCGGAACAACCTGTGTTCTCAAAAATTCTCCAGAAAGACGTCCGAAGGCAACACCTGCAGACTCGATATTGTCCATAGCGTCCACAGTGAACATACGGCCTCGATCATAAGTACATTTCTTGGTCTCGTACTCAAGTGTCACGTCACCTGCAACATATCCTGTCTGCTTATTGTAATTTGCAAGACCGGACATCGTCATTTTCGGAATCAAAATTTCATTTGCGTTTGCACCCTCTCTCACAAGCTCATTCGGACCATCCAAAACCGCTGTCAAAGATGCCAGCTTGTAAACTTCGTCCAACATCGTAGAGTATGCTTTTCTTAATGCAATTGTGTTCGCCATATCTTATTACCTCATTCTTTCAAAATTATTTTTCTGCCGGAAGCCCCATGGCCGCTCTGATTGCTGACATATTATCTCCGCCAACATCAGCACCGCCTCCTGTTGCTCCGACTGCGTTCATGAATGGTTCATTAGAACCAAATAAATAAGCATCAGATTCCTTTACGGTTTCCAATGCTTTTTTGATGTCCTCAGACTGGTTTTTCGATTCTTTCAAAGCATCCATATCAAGCATAGCCATGACTGCTTTTTCGTTGCGACCGCCGGCTGTCTTGATCGCTTCTTTGATCGTGTCGGAAAAGATGCGATCCGCTTCTTTTTCGGCATACTCAGCATCCTTGTCTTTCAGCTGTTGATTCAGTTTGTTGATCTCGCCCTGCATAGCTGCTGGATCAACATCTTTAAACTTTTCCAGAGATTCCGTTGCAGTCTCAAGCTGACTCTTGTAATTGTCACGCTCACCCTCTGCTTTGGTTGTCTTTGCCTTTTCAGCGGCAATGTCTTTCCCGTTCTCTGCCATGATCTTATCAATAGCATCCTGTTCCAATCCGAGTCCTTTTAAAAATTCTGTTTTCATGTTTCCGATCTCCTTTCGCATTAGGTAGTTTTAGGCGTGTTACCAACCGCCACGAATTGACTGTTTAAGGTCTCATCTACTGACCAAAAGGCATAAAAATAACACATATCTCTATGCGCTAATCTCCTACTTATTCAATTTTTCCGCACTTTACACAACGCCTAACATATCCCTTTGTAGTCTTGTTGTAGTGCTTGCAATACTTGTGTTTGCAGAATTTCTGCTTTAACCATCTGATAAACATATCTACTCCTAAAGTAACGCCTGTACCTGCTCTTTTAAGCTCTCCGGTACATCATCAATCGTCAAGTGTCCGCCTTTAATTCTGTTCGCCAAAAACTGTGCCATCATTTCACCTCCGCTTCCATCGTTGCAAGTATAAGCTCCTGCACCGCCTGATCTGTGACTTCCTGTGCCGCCTGTGTTGCTTTCAAGTCTTTCTGCAATTTCCCGTAGGCGCTCATACCATCATCCACTGCTTCATACTCTTTGATTACGTTCTCTTCTGTCTCCGTATATCCAACAAAGACAAGGTTGCTAAATCCCTCTGGTTTTTCCTCCTTGAGTGGCTTGTAGCCCTCTTTCTTGATGGAGCTGATTCTTACAGTTCCGTTTTCCATGATTTTTGCGTAGTTCATATCATATCTCCTTTCGATACGTTACTTTAATATCTGGGTCAAGTTCCCCTCCGTCCACTGTGATGACTGTGGTAGGGTAGTAGGTTTTTAAGGCTCGGATAGCGTTTTGTTCGGATTGTGGGAGGGGGATGAATTGCAAATCCTTAGTCTTATAAATTACAACAGGTCTTTTTTCTAAAATCCATTTTTCGAATTTTTCTAAATCCGAAATATCTGAGGTGCTCCCAAATTTAAAATACAAACAGTTCCCGTCTCTTGTTGAAAGTGTAAAAGAACAAGTATCCCCAGAATCATAGTACGCCTGAATATTATTAATGAAATGTGTGCAATATGAATTATTTACAGAGAACGAATCTGAATAATCAGGGTCAATAGCTTTTAGCACATTAACTACAGCTTTATTTTGGGCGTTATGAAAAAATTTAAATCCTTCAGCGTCAGTAAATTGTAAAATTTCACTTCCGTACAACCACCCAATCTCTCCACCCTGCTCTACCAGTCTGTCCCACTTTGTGAGAGGTCTGTCGGATGTGAGGGTGAGGGTTTGCTCTTTGCTCCAATTCTGTTCGGCGTTGGTAATTTTCACATCCACTTCGTACTTCTGTTTCTCCTCATTCCATTTCCCAGAGTTTTTGATTTCCTGCGGATATTCTGGGGATGGGGATGGTTTACCACCTGTGTAGGGTTCGTAAGTAGTTACAGTAGTGCCCAACTCAACTTGCAATTCTGTGTTTTCTTGCGCATCATAAGTCACAGAGAAAAAAAGTTTTTTGCATTTTTCGGGATTGTTATATTTTTAAATTCCGAATAGTTATTACTCCCGGTATCAAACACTCCGGTGATAATAGTATCTGTCTCATCAGTGAATACATATTTTTTTCCTGTTTTTTCTTTTGTTCTGACTGACACTGAAACGTTTTTCCCTTGCATAGAACTTACTTCCATATTTGTTGTGAATGATTTTTGCATTTGAGTTAACGATACTTTATCACCAGCATTAACGCTTGTTAGATATCCTTGTTCGTATACATTGGCGTTTGCCAAATTCTTCCCACTCGTCTGCACCTGCTCCGTCTTCCCACCAAGCTCCAACCTCTCGAGCGGCGCATCCAAGCTATTCGGCAGCACCAACATTCCTGTACCCTCTAGCTCTACCCTGTCATAATTCGGTGGCTGTGGAGTGGAGATTCCCAGAGGGCAGATCATATCCACTCCGATGATTCCTGTTCCGTCTACCATTTTAAACATTGTACTTCCACTCCTTTTTCCGAGGTTGCTGTGGGGATGATTTGGACTAGGTTACTCTTTCCGCCACCGTAGGAACCGTACTGTAGCACCTGTGCAGTCTGCGACGGAATCAGTACACTTTGTTCTTTTGTCGCGTCCCTTTCCAGAGATGCGTAGATATCACCGTCCGTGAAATTCTTGACCAGAAATTCAGATGATGCCACCTCAAATTCAAAAATCAATGCCGCTTCCGCTGTCGGTTGTCTGATTACTTTTACTTTACTCATTTTCTACCTCCTAAATCGTTTTGGTACAGGTGCCACTCTGCCGCGCATATCGTAATAGATGCGCTCACGCTCTTGATGCAGCCCCATTTTCTTACAAAATCTGGTGTACTCACCAAGCTGTCCTTGATATTTCGCTTTCGCAAGCATCACATCATCTGGGTCAGCTCCACCTTGCTTTAATAGCACAGCCTTTTCTCTCTGCGCCCTCATTGCTGTTTCCATTTTCCTCAGTTGCTGTCTGGCTTTGTACAAGGTGTATTCCTTGCCGTTAAATGTCTTAGGTATACTTTCCTTGCGGTTTTGCTCTGCAAGCCACTCATCTGTCCAGTTACGCTCTGAAATGCCTTTTACGAAGGGGTAATATTCATGGTAGCAGTTCCAACCAAGTAGTCCAGGACCAGTACCAAGCCCACAGACAGTAACCAGTTCTTTCTTACTCCAAACTTTACCTTGCCAAACCGCATGAGAAGGACGTGCCCCGGAATGCCATGCAACCTCGAAATACTCTGTTCCGAGATTCTCAGCATTCATATCGGAGATTTTCCAGGTAAGCTGTGAAACACCCATCATAACTGCCCTTCTGGCAGCAACATCCACACGATTATGCCATCCAGATGCATAATCAACATATCTCAATCCACTATTTGTAAGCTGCGTGACTACTCTTCGAATCATGGTATTATAATCAAATGTACCGTAAACCACTCCTGCAATAGCCTGGTCAAGATAATTCTGGTAAATATCTGCAAGTGGTGTCATAACAAGTTTGCCATTTCCATAATCCACATAAAATCCCATCGATTGCGTGATATCTCGAAGCTTATCATTACTCTGCTGGATAAAGCCATCTGTAAGCTGTTGCAACTCCTTATTATCCTCGTAGGGGATATATTCCGCATTGACCTGTTCGTATATGTCTTTGTTGCGGACATATTCCCAGTCGATAACCTTGTCATACAGTTCAAACACTTCCGGATAGGACAGGTTCAGTGTGGTTTTTATCATCTTTTCGATGTCCTCAGAAGAGTACCCGATGATCTGTAACCGGTTAATCTGCCAGTCTGCCGTGCTTGTGATTTTTCCGGCTTTTTTAATTCTGCGAACAATGTCCTCAAGAATCATCTGTTCCAAATCCAAAAAATGCTTTTCAATCTGTCCGGATAGCTGCTTTTTGTAGTCTTCCCTCAATTAGATCACTTCTCCATCTAAGATTTTTCTTGCTTCGTCTTTTTCGATTCCAATCGCTGTCGCGATCAAATTCACTGCCTGTCCCTCTGTCAGCTCTCCGGCTGTGTATTGAGACATAATAGCAATAAGACTCTGTGTTTGAGCACCATTTAACGTTTTACTTTGTACTTGTGCCCCCCCTAAGTCTGAAAACATCTGATCGTCCATGACTTGGTTCTGTTCCGGCAACATCTTTTTCGCTGTGGCTTCGTCCTCGTTGTACCATTTCATTCGGTATTCCAAGTGCGACATCACGCCCATGCTCACGTCCTGTCTATCCTGCTGACGCTCTGTTTCCTCATCTGTCAGAATAGAGTCGTTGAATTTGCAAGAGAACTCATATCCCGAATTAAGCATACTGTTGTAGAATGCAAGCCCTGCAGCAAAATCCTCTAAGCAATCGTATAAGTTATTCTGGATTGCCGTTACCCTGTTGTACTTCCGGTTCTTTGATGCTTTAATCTCCGTGGCTGTTTTCGCTACTTCCTGCGCATCTGACAGGTCTCCATAAGCAAGACCTACAGAAAACTCAATCTCTCGCTTGTACTCTTCCAATCCACGCTTAAAGGCTTCATCCCTCATTTCTGGGGAGTATTCTTTTAAGAGTTCTTGGTCTTTTCCAACGTCCAGATTCATTCCTCGATACAATTTATTTTTGAGTTTTGGGAGTCCAAACTTCCCGGTTGCCTTATCTTGTTTAAGTGCTCTATTATCCACATGGATAGCACGCTCTCCAGATTCGTATTCCCAATCAAGTCTTGCTCCCTGTGTATCCGCTTTTCGAATCAGTTCAGTGGCTGACTCATATACCGATACACCACAAGCAGAACCATCCACCTTGTTTTTGATTGGATTACGGTAATACCCAAAGTCCATACGGTTCATTCCTGGGTATGTAATCGGTCCGGGTAGGATATTCTCCCATTCTTCCACAGCTTCTAGGCTGCATGGAAGACCGATATCATTCGCTGTCTGAGAATGGAAACACTTGTTTTCTATGGTCAGATTCCCGCCAATGAAATAGTGCCGTTCAAGCCTTGTGAAATAATCAGCGTCCCCAACCTTTTTTACGGTCAGAAAAGCAATGTCATTCGGCTTTCCATCATCCCCGAAACTAATCGGTATGATCTTGTCGGCTGAAATAAATTCGGCAGCCGATTCTCCCAGTGGTTTCAAAACAAATGACCCAAGTGCAAGCCCTTCCTGCAGGTTTTCATTCAGACTCGTGATATTCTTCTGATAGATCTTGTCCAGACGTTCATTACTTACACTGGTTTCCATTTCCACAAGCGCGCAGTCCGCAAACTCTCGGCAGATTCCATCTTCGATTCCGAGAGAAACGATGCTATCTGAAACCCAATCTGCATCACCATTTAACATCTGTCTCCATCTATTGATTGCATCTATCATGTCGTTGGATAGCGCGATATCCTTGCCGATGATCTGTTTTAATGTCGTGTGCCCAAACATCCTCATGATTCCTTTCCATAGTCTCTTAATTCCATCAAACATCTTCCACCTCTTCGATTAGGTATTTCATATCACGTTCGATTGTGTACTCAAACGCATCCAAGCTGTCAATGTCGGTGCTGCCGTCATCCAGACGCTCATCTTTCCCAACAGCTTCTTTGTCCCAAACCGCATCCGAAAAAGCAGTTTGCAGAGATTCACAATCTTTTGTAATAAAAAACCGCCCAGCTCCCATAAGCTTGACGGTGCATCTGATTCTGTCGTTGATTGGTCTTTTCTTTGCCGGTTTGACAGCGATCCACGGAAACTCCTTTTCCACAGCATTACGGATAGAGTTCCCAAGTACTGTCTCCGCATTGTCCCAGAATACGGATTCTACGTTACAATACTGCACATAGTCTCCGCTCTTCACGCATACCGAATATTGTTCTATTACTTCTCTGATAAATTCGCAAAACAACTCATTCAACCTATTGCTGTCGATGTCTTCTTTTTCATCTTTCGCCGTGATTCTACGGGATTTTAGCGCAATTACATCTCTGTAATTATCCGTATATCCTCTGGCAACGAACGAGTGACCAGATTGATTACCACCGAAGTCCAAACCGATCTCGATTGATGTAATATCTTCCTTTCGGAACTGCTTATACTCTGAGTCTGGAGAGAACTCATCCACAATCTCGCATCTAAATGATTCCGGATTATCAGCAAACCGCTTATAAATTGCCCCATCTGCTCGTTTCCATAAGCCAAGGATGAGGCGGTCATAATAGATTGTACCCTCATATTCCTTGCAGAGTTGCTTGACAAATTCTGGATCCAGAAATGGATTATCGAATATGGTGTACTTTTGGAGATAGATGTCCAGCTCTGCATTGTCAATGAACTCTTTGAGCCAATGCGTTGGATGCTCTGGGTTGCAAGCTCCATCAAAGCAGGAGTATGTCTTATCGAGACGGGATTTAAGCATCTGGAACACTTCTTTGTTCCATTTTGCAATCTCATCGCCGTAACAATACTTAATGGACGCTCCCTGTATCTTTGCAACTTGACTGACCTTTTCCGCACCGAGACAATAGACATCCTCGCCGCATACTCTTGCCACATTCCGGTTATTGATGTTCCCGATCAGATCACTGGTATAGATTTCTCTCATCGGTTGCAGGACATTTCGTTCTATAGACTCTTTAGAGACTCCCATAATGACATTCAAGCCGGGCTTTCCAGCTCTATCTCGGATTCTTTTCGGAACAATATAAGCAGTATCGACAAAAGACTTTCCGGAACGTACCGCACCGGATTTAATATTCCATCTGTGCGTAGCGTTAATTATGTACTCATTCTGCTTTTTGCTTAGCTGCATTGTCATGCAATCCTTTCAAGATTTCATCCAGCTTCTCAATCGCTGTCCTATCTTCATATTCCTGCTTATCTCTCCATTTGTCCGGTTTCCGGTTCTTTAACCAGAAGATCTGGGCTGTAGTGTCCGGTGCTACTTGCTTTGTGACCTTTTTCGTAGTTTTCATTTCATCGAGTTCCGGTATGTATTCTCTGGTCGTTTCCGTGTACTCATATCCAAGCGCACGTTTTAGCAAAGCATTCTCGACTTGACGATCAACGACCTCTTTTCCTCTTTTTAGGGTGTCCGAAATGTCCGAATACTTGTCTTTCCAGCTATTTAATGTGCTTCTGGAAATCCCGATATTATCTGCAATCTGCTCATCCGTCAAGCCATCTCTCGCCCATCCCTCTATCTTCAGCAAGCCTTCCGGCTCTAGCCACTCTTGATATTTACCTTTTGCCATCAGACTCACCACCTTTAAAACATAATAAAAGCACCCATCTCTGGATGCCAAGAATGTAGGACTACTGCTGAAAGAATTAATAACGCCAACAAAAACCAAAATAACCAAATACACAATCAAAATTTATAAGAAAAAAGGAGGAACCTTGCAGTAGTCCACAGCGGGTATAGCAGGATTCGAACCTGCGACACATCGGTTAACAGCCGATCGCTCTACCAACTGAGCTATACACCCGTAGGATGCCAGTTGACATCCTTTACCCTATCCGCACTCGGGTACGCTGATTACACTAAATATAGATTGCTGAATCTATATTTGTTTGCTTTGCAGATCTGCGGATATCTGCGTTTTGTGATATCACATGTGACTCTACTGCTCCCGGTATGCAGCAACATGTCACAACAGCCGTGTACAGGAGTCGAACCTGTCTGCCCTACATTTGCCACGGCATAAAAACACCGCCAGACGAGAAAGGGTAAAGTCCAGCGGTATTCCGAATGTTTGGAAAGATTGTTTTAGAACAATATACAATCGTTCTAGAATAATTATATCATAAGTAAAATGTTAATTGTGTTAATCTTTCAGATATTCGCTAATTATTTGTGAAATTCTTCCTCTGCTATATCCAATGATGTCTGCAACCTCTTGCTGCTTCTTACCTTCCACAAATGCCAACTCAAATATCTCTTTAATCTCCGGATCATCAATCCCATTTATGTAGTCTTCAACTTCTTTCTGCTCCTTCAGAATCCGCAGCCTGTCTGCTTCTTTTCTTCTGATCTGACGCCTTACATTCTCTTCTTCGTAAGGGTCATACATTTGTACAGATGTTCTCACTTCGGTGTACGGAAAATCTGCGCTGGATCCCGTTACCTTCCCCATGACAACAGTCGATTCCCGTTCACAGAGTTCTTGTATCTGGTTCTCAATCCGGATAAGTCTATCTTTGTTTGGCTTATACTTTTTCAGTGTTTTCTTGTCCAACTCTATCACCTCCAGGAATTGGCTCTTTTATGTTGTATTTCTCTGCTATGTACTCCACAGCGTCCTTATTCGCCCTCTCGTTGCCTTTAAAGTCACAGGCAAAGGCTTTATGTCCCTTTTGCTTTAAAGCTGTCTCACAGGGCTTTCTCGTTGCCATCTTGTGTGCTTCTATCTTTCTCACAGTGTCTGCCGTCTCCCTTCTGCGCTTCATGGTTTCCCTGTTCATTCCGTCACCTCAATCTCTTCTCCTGTCAGCTCTTCCAACTTCTTCCGCATTTCCTCCACGGTCATTTTCTTTGATTCTTTGCGCTCCCAGATGAGTTCTAAATTATAGTCCGAAAGCATATCTGCAAAGTTGTTATATTCTTGGATTGCGTAGACACCAACAATATCGAGATCTTTAAAATATCTGTATGTCAAATCTTCTCGAAAGCAGTTTCGATCCGAATATCCATCTTCTCCGATTAATGCTTCGCTTATCACCATTTTCTTGTCACCATTTCGATGTTTCACTACCATCCCATCTTTCAGATCCGCCTTGGTAAATTCTTTGTTCATATAATCGCCCCATTCTAAGATTTTATAATTGTACTTTTCTGCAAAAACACGAGACGAATATTCTCCGTTTCCGTAATAACACATTCCTTTGTTGTGCACATTATAATTTGTATTTTCCAAATAACTTTCTCCGTTACACCATTTCATCCCTTGTTCGTGCATCTGCCTGCAGAAATCTTTTGCTTCTTCCTCAGTCTTACAATGCACCGCAATCTTATTGTATTTATTTTTAAATTCTTTCCATTTAAACTTTTTCATCTTCCTACCTCACTATCTTTCGCACAATCCAATCCAAAAAAACCACAAATAGCAGTATCGGAAATCCCGCGGCCAGAAGGCAATCTGCTCCTTTTGGTTTTACATCCTCTTCCAATCCTGTCTTTAAAGTAATCACGGTTCCCAGTCCCAATATGTAGTAAAGGGTCAAAAATGCGATTGTGATTAAAATGTCCATGTTATTTCTCCTTGTATGGTTCTGGAAGTGGCTGCCAGGCTTCCACCTTTCCGTTTGGCACTCCTGCAAAACTTTCCCATGTTCCATTTTCGTAATGCATAGTGTGGATATATACAAATTCATCTGATTTGTTATTTGTATGTACAACCCTTGCTACAAATTGTGCTAAAACTTCTTCTCCTTCTTCCGGCAACCTTTCACTCACCGGAATCCATCCGGCACTATTATCCGGAACATTGTCCATGTGTGAATGAATGATTTCTTTTACATATTTCCTATCCACATAATCTTTGTAGTACGGATCTTCTAATCTTTCTATCTCTTCCAAAATCTTCTCTAATACGTTCATTCCACATTCTCCTTGTCCACATACTTCTCTACAATATCTACTGCGCAAGTCAGCCCATAAATATAGCTTTCCAGTTCTTCTGCTGTTTTGCTCGCTCCGTGTCTTTTCTTTTCTTCCTTCAAGGTTTCGTAGGCGTCATTTTTCATGGATTCGATTTCTGTAAGCACCGTATCCAACCTTGGAAGGTATTCCGAAAAATCATACTTCTCTATGTACGGCACCATGACATCGTTTATCTTTTTCTTCAGTGCCTTTTCCGCATCTCCCCATCTAAACGCTGATTCTATTGCCGATTCTATCGATTCCTTAAATTTCTTTTTGAGTATTTCCTTTACTTCTTCCTCGGAGAGACACTCCTGTGCCATTTTTAATAATTCTTCTTTCATTTTGCTCCTCCTTAATTCGAATTCAACAGCTGCTCTTCCAGAGAGTCCATGTCGTATCCTCTGCGCTCGAAGTTATTTAAGTTTCTGCTTACTGGCGGTTTTGCTGGCACTTTTTCCGTCTGCTCTTGGTTGAGATAAACATCGAAATTACTGCCGAACAGGGTTTTTGGTCTTAGATATATCCTCATATCATTAACTCCGCGCTGTAATTCCTCTTTTGTTGGCTTTCTGCCCCACTCATGGTATTTTTTATCAATCACCGTCTTAAAGTCATTCAGAGTGTATCCTTCATTGAATCTGGCTTTTATTTCCTTCTGGTTACTCTTAACATCCCACCTTAGTTTCTTGCCTGTCTTTTCATTCAGGTAAGTTATGATCTCTTTGTACGGGACATATATATTATTATCTTTTTCTTTATCTTCTTCTTTATCTATATCTGAAACAGCGACGTCAGACGTTCTTTCAGACGACTTGTCAGACGATTTTTCAATCAAAGCTCTTTGTTTGGCTCTTCTTTCCTCTTGGTACAGCCTGTCACGCTCTTTTTTCCGTTCATAAGCATCCAATGTCTGGTGCTTATTCCAGTTCGGGATCGTGATTATTCCCTCCACTATCTCAATCATTTTAAATTGCTCAAACGCGTTCAGAGCCAACTTTACAGTGGATTCATTCATTCTAAAGATTGTAGCCAGCATCTTGTCTGTGTAGGGAATCTTGTCATTCATCAGGAATACACCACCGTTATTCTTTTTCCCGGCAAGGCATAGTAGCTTGAACCAGACTGTTATAATTGCATAAGCATCTGGCAAACCATCTATCAGCAATATCTTTTCATCATCAAAGATATCCGTTGCTATCTTTATCCACTTTACTTCTGCCATCACTCATCCTCCGTAATATAGACCACCACGCAAGGCTCATCAGAATACACTTTTTCGATTTCCAGACTGGTCACCTGCTTATCATCCGTATATGCAACTCCATTCAGTCCATCCAAAATGATTTTTGCGATATTATCTAAGTCTGGCTTTTTATTTGGCTTTATTTCGCCTTTTAAAGCTTTCTCCTTATTCTTCTTAGACCAGCTCTCTGGAATCGGAAATTTCGCTAAAATTCGAACTCTCAGAGGTATCTCTGCATAAAGAACGCCTGCGCTTTGTTTATAAATCCTCGCAACTTCTTTTTCGTACTTCTTGGTTTCTGGTGGTGTGTATGTAATGACCTTAAATCCGGCTCTGCGAAATTTCGGTCTTGCCTTTCCAACGGGTTTGCCCGGAATTGTAATTATCATTCGTTCTCCTTTCTGCTCCCGGAATTACCGGGAGACAATGAATCTGGCTTACTTAAGGTATTTGTGACGTACTGTGCAGCAGCCATGAACGGGTTACAATTTATAACAAGGCTCTCTACCCCATTATCTCTTCAATTCGGACAATGATTGACGGGATTCCGCTTGTATACTCAAACTCATGCGTTGTATTCACGACATGAGCCGGATCATCATTAACAATCACATCGCATTTCTGCAATGCGTCTTCAATCACCTTGTCCGCAAAACTGAAAACATTCATTCTGTCCCGTTTATTGCCCTTTTTAGGCTCTTTAAACGTATAGTGAAGAATGATAGGCTTATCTGTTTTAAAACGCTTTAAGCCAAGCCTGACAGCGTTACAGGCTATCATCTGATACTGTTGCTTCATTCGATTTCCTGCTTTCGGGTTCTTCCCGATCTCATGTATGTAATCATTCAGACCCGGGAAGCAATGTCCTTTGTAAAATTTCCCTCTGATTTCAAAAATATGATTGTCCATATCGTTCCCTAAATTCCTCTCGTGTATGGTTCTGCTCATAGATTGCCTGTCCTACCATCTTAGACAATGCCATGCTTACACTATTTTCGTGTATTTTCCCGTGACAATCACTGCACACAGGAAGAATCAACTTATCCTTTGTTCCGTTCTGCCTTCTCCCTCTTCCACAGATCAAATGATGTCCATGGATGTTGTATGGTTTTCCGCAGATCAAGCAAAACTCAACGTATTCTGTCACTATCGTGTCTGACTTTTTCATCTACACTTCTCCTATCAAATTATCTGGCCAGATTGGTGCTTTTAGTATTTTGGTGTGCTTACACCAGTCACAAACTTCACAACGTATTGGATCGATCTCTCCGTTTTTCAGAGAGAGAATCTTTGACACATTCATCTCCATTCCAGACAAGCAATCATTCATCCATTCCTGCGGAATCTGGATAATCTCGATATCTGGAACTTTCTCCTTGCTGGCTGCTGCGATATAAAACGGCAATCGCTCCCCTGTATTGATCCTCACTACCTCTTGGTATACGGCAGCTTGTATGTCATAGCCCCAAAATCTCACAAAGTCCATCAATCCCATGTCTTTTGCGTAATGCGCTTCTCTCAGGGATTTCATTACTTTCAAATCAACGATGCATTTACCGGGCAAATAGCTGTCAAGCTTCACTTTCCATTTCGCTCCAAACAGATCAGCTGTAAAGATTTTCTGCTTTTCTCCACTCATAAACATCATAAATAAAGGGTCTCTTTCGATTCGGTTTATGATTTCTTCTGCTTTTCTGTACTCTGCCTTTAACTCTCCTTTTTTTGTAAATATCTCAGGATTCTGAGCCTTAAACAAGTCAAGCGTTCCTTCGAAATGCGAATCCACATAAGAGCCAACCAGAAGAGCTGTTGTTTTCTCCAATTCCCAGTCACCATTCAGCTTTGCAAGTGCCTGTTCCTCGCATCCAACACGTCCGATTGTTCCGCAAAAATCCTTATACTGCGAGACACTGAGATACTCCTGATTCGCTTCTTTACTGTAATAATTTTCCTGTGTTAAAATCATTCAAATACCTCCTCTGCTTCTTGCACTGCAGCTTCAAAATCAAACGGGTTTTCTACAGTTTCTCTCTCATTTTCACAAATGTCCTCCGGTTCTCCCTCAACGTGCATTCCCATAAGAGCATTAGGAATATAGGATCTGGCAAAATACGCCGCTGCTCTATAGCTGAGCATCTGCTCCGGCATGGTTTTCCATAAGCTTCCCGGCTTGTCATACCATTTCATCTCTTTGGCCATTCCTATTGTCACTGTAGTTCCAATCGCTTTCGTTCCATCACTTTTGTATTCCGCTTCAACTCTGCATCCTCTGCCGTCAGTGTTCGGTTCTCCGGAATATACCAGACGGACATTTTTAAACTCTTCACTTGCCCGGATCATGCTCATACAAGCCTGTCCACTCCATGTAGGCTTACCTTTTACAACATACAGGTTCTGCATGACCATCATAGGGGATACCCCCATCCGATTAGCCATATCTACTGCAATGGTGCAATCCATTGGTTTTCCTTGGTAATTCTGTGGCACCAACTGCGATGTAGCGAACATTTTTCCGATGTCAAAAATCTTTTGAAAACTCTGGCTGTCCGCAAATGGACTCAATTCGTGCTTTTCTTCTCTTACAATCATCTCTTCCATATCCATTCTCCTTATAATTCAATCACTGTCAGATCTTCTTCATCTGTTGTTCTTGTTGCGATGAACTGTAATCCCTTATCTTTGCACTTCTGATACAGCTCTGTCCGCATTTTTGTAGACATTTTCTCTACTCCATCAATCAGGATGATCTGCAGTCCATTCGGTTTTTGAATCGCCACATCAATACAAAGATCAAGTTTTTCTCCGTCTGATAGATTGCTGATCGGTAGTCCGTGAATCAGTGGAACTCCATTTACAACCGTAAGACCAGAAATTGGAATAGTTGCAGTTTCTAAAATTTCCCCAGGAAGAGACCGTGCCTTTTCGATTTTCTTCGTAAATTCTTCGGATTCTGCTTTTAATCGCTCCACTTCGTTCTGTAGATCAACCATTCGACGATATTCATTCAAGTGGGATTTCATCTCTTCCGCATAAGATGCCTGATTCTGCAATTCCGAATAATCCTGTACTTCTTTTTCTGACAATTCTTTATACTCTTCTACAGAGCTGTCATATTTCGCAACATTCGCTTCATATTCTTTTACGATCACTTCTGCTTTGTCCGCTTTTCTCTCTTCCATACCAGCAAGCATTGTTTGATTTTCTCTCAACTGAGCCTGCAGTCTTTCATTCTCTTTCAAAAGCCGCTCCCGCTCTGCGGTAAATGACCTTTCCAATGCAGATAATTTAATCTCTTTATCCGCTTCGAACGACCGGACTTTATTATCTCTCTGCTCGATGAACCGCTTTGCTTTCTCGATCTGCTCATTTTCTTTTCTGATGCGCTCAATTTCCTGATACAGCTGTCCAAGATTTTCATTTTCCCATTTTTCCGCATCGTATCCAGACGGGATAGCATCTGCGATATCCTCAACAAATGATTTTTTATTCCGGATATCTCTATTCACATCCTGCCGATTCCTGTAATACATGCCGTTTTCCGACTGTATATCATTCAAAACTTGTAAAATATTCTGATCGTAAGATACCCAATCTGGAATTTCACCAAACCATTCACGAATTGTCTGCAATGACCAGTCATACTGGATCATATCAAGCAAAATTGCATTCTGCTCTTTTTCGGATTTCTCCATAAATTCAACCGGTGACAGCTGCAGTGGAGTAAAAATATCTTTCAAAAATGTTTCCGGACTCCCCACCTCATGACCGTTCTGCTTCACGCTCTTGTAATCCGCTTGATTCGTTCTTGCCTTCCGATTGATTCTCAATCCGTTATCTGTTTCAATCAGAATTTCCCCCTCTGTTTCTCCATTTCTGACGACATATTTACGGTTCGACTTATTTGTAAGTGCGTACCGAATCGCATCAATCACAGAAGATTTACCTGCTCCATTTGTTCCGGAAAGCTCTACACTCTTTCCGTCTCCTTCATATTCTGTAATTCCATAAAGATTTTTGATCTTAATTTTCGTAATTTTCATTTACAAACTTCTCCTTTTCGTCTACAATTTAAATGATTTAATTTCTTGAGTGCTCGAGGGTTGCCGCCCTGTGACAGCACTCTTTTTTAATACCCAAACACCAGATACCACGACAGTAGCACCAGCACAAACCCGATCACAGATGCTGTAACCTTGTGCCAGTAAGGCTTGTCCTTTGTTTCCGGAAGCTCAACCGATACAGACCGGATATCCCAACCGTTTAATGCATTGGGCTGTTGAGTAGTCTGGCAATGGTAAGTTCCTTTAACTTTCATAGCTTGTCCTCCCATCTACCGCCTAAGCGGTTTTTCTTCTTTCGAATCCTATATTTTTCATTGTTTCATCTAATTTTTTCTCCAAAATCTCGGAAAATTCTTCCTTGCTTAAGTCCTCCTGGTTTACCCAAGAACCATTGATTTTGATCATGCTTACTACTTCGATTCCTTTCATTTCACCACCCCTCTTTACTGTATGCAGGTTGATCGTCCTGCGTATGTTGTCCTACGTTTTTAATTAGCATCCGAATCTCTGACGATCACATGATATTTCTTTATCTGTCCATCGCACTGTATGTATGAGATTTCTCTTGGATATCCATTGTCTGCATACCACTGCTTTACCATCCCGATCACTTCCGTCAGCGCATGCGCTACTTTGCGGATGATCTCTTTTTCTTTCTCACTCACGCTGTCACCTCTCTTTCTTTTCTTTTATTGCCATTTAATTAATTTTCTTCTATAATTAAAGTGAATATTTATACTCGTTTCAGGAAAGGAAATATCTATGAAAGTAATTCTTCTCATTTCAATAATTATTTTTGTAAAAACACAATAAAAATCTGATTATCCGCTAAAACACAGTATCTATCAGCATTTT
>ERZ1032091.202-NODE-202-length-18137-cov-6.211149_pt1 | contig 18137 bp, 1 predicted proteins | sample MGYA00518165_ERZ1032091 | MGnify/ENA primary metagenome ERZ1032091 (study PRJEB33719, sample SAMN04261302) | wastewater metagenome | biome: rural village; feature: human; material: feces | host: Homo sapiens | place: El Salvador | collected 2013-01-07 ...
GGAATAACGCCGAAAGTCTCAACGCCAAACGACGAACTTAATTTCGACAAAATCGACGCCGTCGCGTATTTCGGCGAAAACAAGGATAATCTGAAAACCGTTGTCGAAAAAGCCGTCGAAAGCGGCGTGAAGCGCGCGGTTTACGTTGCGAGCGCGATTTGTTACTTCAACAGGCGCAATCACGGTCAAAATCTTGAAAAACATCCGTTTGTGAAAAATCAGACCGATTGCGAAAACGCAATCCTTGCTTTTTCGGACAAAATATCGGTGTCGGTTGCGGAAATTCCTTTGGCGTATCCGCTTCCGAAAGAAATATTTACAATCGGCGGCGTACCTGCGCTGAAATTTCGGAATTTTTATTTGACTTTTGACGGGGGATATCCCGAAATCAGCGACGAAAGCGCGGCTGAGAGCGTTTTAAGCGTGATATTGAACGGCAAAAACGGCGTGATATATCCGCTTTGCGACAAAAACGCGAAGTTCAAGGCGATGCTGAACGAAAAGTATCCCGACGTAAAGGTGTACGAATTTCCCGAAGAATTGTGGTGGGTGCTTGCGTTAAGGGCAAAATCGTCGCTCAAAAAGGCGGGGTTGACCGCAAAGACCGATATAAAGACGCTTTACAAAAAAGACCTGTATACAAATTACTTTTTCGACGATACGGAAGTAAGAAAGGCACTCGGCTACAAATAAGGGTTTGATTGCCGAATAATTGAAAAATGCCCGAAAAGTGTCCCGTTGACACGAATCGGGCTTATTTTTGTCGTAACATGTGTCAACAGGACAGATGAATTGACATGGCGCACGCTTCGCTTATGATCAAGCATTGTCGCTTCGACGATTGTTTGGTCATAAGCGCAGTTTATGACGCGTGCCAATCTCCCGGAAGGGCTACCTTGTGAAAGAATGGTGATTACCAAACGATTGCAATGACATAAAGTGCGTTGCACGGGATTGCATAAAATGCGTACGGGATTTTTGTTTTTGTCGGGTTTTGCGACGAAAATTGTCGTTTTTTACAACTGTCGAAAATTATTTTGGTTTCGTTTGCGGTTTTTAACGCTCGGAAAACACAACATATTGTGGTCGGAAAAATTTTGGAAGATTTTCGGTATTTTTCGTAGAAAAAAGTAACAACATTGTATTGACGGCGGGCATTTTTTCTTGTAGAATATAATTATCTATATATGTGAAATTGTGCAGGCCACGTTTCACGCACGCATATGTATGCGCATAAGGAGGCTATTATGAAACGCAACTCGATTTACAAGAAAGCGTTAGTGCTTGCGGCGGTGCTCGCCCTTGCGCTGATTCTTCTCGTAGGTTGTGGGCAAACGACGAGCGGGGATTCCAACCTCAATCAGTTCGTTAAGCCCGACACCGGTTCGCAACAGCAGACCGAAACGGTAAAGACGGCATTGTCCGGTAACGCTGCCAGACAACTGTTGCTGACCTCGATCATCAATGCAAAGACGATCGAGCCGAATTCAAGGTACATAACGTTCTCGTTCGCACCGTACGTTTACGTCGAAAAGGAAGGCAAGACGGATAAATACACCGTCAGCGTCAAAGGTTCCATCGACACGCTCGGCGGACGCGAAGACAAACAATATCCCGTCAACGAAAGCGTGATGTCTTTTGAAATAATAAAAGGCGAAGTCGACCAGCAAGCGCTGATCAACAATGAGGTTGTTGAAAAAAATGTTGTCCTTGGCATTTACGCAAAGGGCGGCGATATGTATATCGACTTCAACGACTATGCAACGGGCAAAGCGGTGCATCGTTACTACGTGTCCGATTCGGATATCGCATACGTAGTGGGGCTTTTCAAGGATATTCTCAACCAGCTGAAAATCGAAGAAGTGTTGACGGATTACGACCTTGGCAGTCTTATTAACGACGCAGGCGTTAAAAACCTTATTTCCACCATTCTCGGCACGAAAAGCGACGATAAACTCACGCTGTTCAATATCATGCTTTCCCTTATTTCCGAAAGCGGCAGTTACTCCGTAACGAACGCCGACGGTTCGGTCGATCTCGTGATGCCCACGAAACTCAACGCGATTTTCACGAATAAGACCTTGCTTGAACAAGTCGGCAACGTCGTCAACGGCTTGTTGGGCAAACAATCCGACATTATCAAAGGCGTCGTCAACTTCCTTGTCGGCGATATTTTGTCGGGCAAAAAGACGCTTAACACGGCGTTTGTCGCGAATATCAGCAACAACCGTTTCCAGAAACTTGCTTTGAACGTCGTCAGCACGAAAGGCGGCGTCGACAAGACGATGGAACTCGGCGTAGGCGGGCTTTCCAAATCGGCGGACTTCGCAAACGAAGTCAAAAATTCCATGCCCGAACTTGTCAAAGCGGACAGGAAGAATTACAGCTTCACGACGCTCAGTGCCGACCTTAACGTAAATCTCGACATTGCAAAACAAGAGTATAGCATCGAAAACATCGACGGCGCCGTTGGCGGCGCGATTGCCAAAGCCCTTGAAGGCATTACCGGCACGGAAATTTATAAAAAATCCGATGCTATTCAGATTCTCGAACCGCTCCAAATCAGCCTCCATCTCAAATTGCGTGCGGAAATCAACCTTAAAGATAACAAGAAAACCCGTGCAGTCATCGAACTGAACGGAAAAGATAAGAAAGGCAACGACAGGACCTATCTCGGTCTTTACTACATCGGCGCGGACAACGCGCTTTATGCCGATATGTCCGGACTCGGCGGCGGCAAAGCGATGATCCCCAATATCAATCTTAATCAGATTCTGAAAGACCTTATCGCGGCGAAAATCCCCGAAATCCCCAGCATAATGGAAATTATCGGTGGCAAAGGTTCGGGCGCGGCGTCGGGCGACGTCATTAACGCAGGGCTTATCGAAGCGGTTCAAACCGCAATGGATAACGGCGAACTTGTCGTGACGCACTACGGTCTTGCGGCGGGCGACGAAGATTCGGCTGCTGTCGAAGAAACGGCAAGCCTTGACATTATGGCGCTTATCGGCTGCTTGAATATCGTCAAAGGCGACTCGACTCCGCTCACGGTGGAAAGCATTTCCGCAAGCCTTACGAAAGACGTAATCGCAGGTCTTATGGGTACACTCGGAATGAAACTTCCCATTGACCAACTTGACCTTAAAATTTACCAAACCCGTGAAGATTACGAAGCGGGCGAAGAAGGCTGGAAAATCGACGTCGCCGTCAATATGGCGACCGAAGAACGCGGACAAATTCTCGGCGCGAACGTCGGATTGTTCCTTAACTACGGCAACCCCGATCCTTCGCTTGACGGATATCTCAAAGGCAAGGAATTCAAGAGCGCCGAACAAGGCGGCGAATATATCAACGCCGGTAAATTAACCTACAAAGACGGCGAATTCGACTTTGACCTGTGGGTAAGTATCGGGCTGGAACTCGAACTTGAATTCAACGTCAGAGAAAACAGCGTACTTGACCTTTCCGCACTCGGAAAGCTTTTGTACAATCTTGCGTTGAAAGTGCAGTCTCCCGACGGCGTCAACGCGAAATTCAACCTTAAAATCAACGCCAACGCCAACGTAATGGCGCTTGTAAACGCGATTAAGAACGGCGCGGACGTTGCAAAGATCCTCGGCGCAGTCGACGCGCGCATCGACATTACGACGGGCGAAGGACAAAACGCAAAAACGGCCGTTTTGCTGCTTGAAGACGGCATGCTTTATCTCAACAGCAGCGACGGCGAATTCAGAAATTATAAAATCAATATTTTGGAAGCCCTTGGCGGAAACTTCAAACTTTTCGGCAAAGACGTTTCGGGCACCGGCAGCGCACTCGCATCGGGCGAAGGCGATACAACCGAAGGTGAAGGCGGCGACGCTCCCGCAACCGAAGAAAAGGCGAAGTTCGATATCGTAGGATTGCTTCTTGCAAACATCAACTGCTTTTCCGTAAACCGCGACAGACTGGAAGTTGCGATTGCGGATACGCTTATCACCGCGCTTCTTAACGGTCTGGGCGTCGATACGGAAATCGTGAAAGAGCTTAATTTCTCAAACAACGGCACCGCGATTTCTCTGGAATACGACGGACTTAACCTGTCGAAACTCTGGCTGAAAGCAAACGTAGGCATTCAGCAGGGCGACAATGCGGCGCTCGGTCTCGGACTCGGTCTCGGACACATCGTGCTTACGGTCGGTCAGCGCAACCTTGCCGCACTTGGCGAACGTAATATTCTGGAAGACGAATATCAGGATCTTTTGAACGGCGGCAACGTATATCTCGGACTCGGCGCGGAAATCGACGTCGCGCTTGACGACGAAACTTACGTTCTTGAAGACTTGCTGGGCGCGCTTGTCGCGAACTTCGCGCTTGGCACGACAATCGATATCAAGGACGAAATCAAGGGCGGTTTGACCTTCAACATTGTTGCGGATATCGACATTTCCAGCAAGCCCGACCAGAACGACTCCCGTATTCTCATCGAAATCAGGAAAAAATCGAACGGTAAAGTCTTCCTTGGTCTTTACTATGACCAGAAAACCACGACGCTGTATCTCAAAACGGACGACGGCACGATTATTCAGCCCGTTGCGTTGAAATTCGACCTTATTAGGCTCCTTGAAGGGCTTATCAACAAGGGCGACGGCACGGCGTCTGCGGACATCGACTTGTCCGAACTCAACCCCGTAATTCTCCTTGGCAACAAAGGCTTGCAGATTAAGGTAATGACGGGCGTTATGAAACTCCTTGTCGGCGTGCTTGTCGGCGATATGAACGATTATATCGAATACAATGCGGGCGCAACGAGCTATAAATACTACGCTTACGACGCGAACACCGATTATACGATTTTGCAAAACGCATATCCTTTGGCAAATCCCGTCGGACAAAAAGACCTGTATCAGAGAAACGTCGATAAATACGTTTATGAAAACGGCGAATTCACGCTTAATAACGATTACGTCGGCAATGACTTCTTCGTAAAAGCGAAAGAAGGCAGCTTCTTCTACGTATTGAAAGACAATGCTACGGGTATCGACGAAAAATACTTTGAAAAGAACGCCGACGGAACTTTGAAAGAGTTTGCAAACTCCGGCAGAAAGTTCACGCTCATCGACGCTACTAATAAGGATATATACGCGAGCGCGCCTAAGTACTATCAATCCGTATTCAAACGTGCGGACACTCTCATGTTCGATATGGATAAGGACGTGATGGAATTTACGAAAGGCTTTATCCCCGCGTACAACAAGACAAGCGGTCTTACCACTTACGTCAAAGTGGACGCTTCCAGACAGGAAGTCGCTCTTTACGAAGTCTTCACGAAAGGCTCCACGATGAAAGACGTCTTTGACAAAGACGGCAAACCCACGGGCAAAACCACGGAAATGAAACTTAAATTGCCCGAACTCGGCGCATCCATCGTCATCGGTCAGATCGAAGACGGCGACGTGTCCGTGGTCGAAGGCGGCACAAAATTCAGCGGTATCGGCATCGGTATCTTCATCATGAGACAAGGCGCAACCGAACCGTTCTCATTTGTAAAGATTGCGGCAGACGAAACCTATACCGGCACGAGATACAACCTCGTCGACGGAAGTTACGTCGAGGCAGTCGACGGCGAATACAAGAAAGTGTCCAACACCGCTGCAAACGTCGCAATCAAACTCGGCAACATTCAGCTTTCCGAAAAAACGTTCAAGGAAAGCTACGGCACATCCCTTGAACAGTTCATCGACGGTCTGAAAAACGAAAACCTTCCCCAAGCGGACGCAACGAATATCGCGGACCTTACCGTACACGTCAACGTGGAAGCGGGCATCGAAATCGGCGCAATCAAGACGGCGGCGGGCGGCGACACCTGGGCGATCGGCGGCTTGCTTTCGGGCATCGTCAAAGGTAATGAAAAAGTCCCCAGCGCGCTTGCAAACTTCCTGAAATCGTTGCTCATTAAGTTCAACGTTCAGGACAAATTCAAAGACGTAATCGGTCTCAGAATCGCCGGCAACGTGAACCTTGGCGCGCTTTTAAACTCCAACACAAAAGACACGATGAAAATCGTCAAGGCGCTTTTGGAGAAGAGCGACCTTGCGGTTGAACTCACCGACGACTATCCGTGGGCGGCAACGAAGAAGACGGTTGTCGGAATTTACGTCACGGAAGGCACGATTTACATCAACATCAACGGCGACAAGACCATCAAAGACACCAAACTCAAAATCGGCGTAGATAAAGTCCTGGGTATGGTGGGCGGCGCGTCCACGGGCGCACTTGCATCGGCGGATGTCAAAGGCGTTGACGGCATACTTTCAATCGTCAACAACATCGTCAAAGAAATCAGCATTTACAGAAACGACGAAGCGTCGGGCATGACGATTTCTCTCAGCAAGAACATGCTGGGCGCGATTCTGAAACTCGTTGCGGACATCGACGGCGTTGACCTGAAACTCAACGAAACGAACAGCTTTATCGAACTTAATACGAAAGTTACGGATAAAAAACCGTACCTTCTGAAACTTGGCGTCGGTATCGACCCCTTGGTACTCGGCATTGCTCTTGGCGGATTGAAGATCGGTCTTGTCGGTCTTGATGCAAACAACGACGTACTTAAAAACCTTAATAAAGCCGACTACAAAGGGCTTTCCGAAATCGAAACCATGGCGCTTGACGTCGAAATCGGCGTTGACCTTGGTCTGAAACAGGGCGAATTCCCCATCGGCAAACTTGTTTCCGGCATTTTGCAGGCAACGGGTACCGACCTTGAATTCCCGCTCAATCTCGATATTCAGAGCGAACTTGACCTTGACCTTCGCGTAAGGCTCGCGGGGAACCTTAACCTGAAAGATTTCGGTAAATCCGACATTATGTTGCAGGTGAGAAACGCAGCCACCGGCAAAGAAAAGACCATACTCGGCTTGTACTTCACAACCGAAAAAGACGCAACGGGGAAAGAAACTCCTTGCCTGTACGTCGAAACGCAATTTTTCAGCCAGAGCGCACCCGTAAGAAGCAAGGTTGAAAACTTTGACCTGCTCGGCAGTCTGCTCGGCAAGACGGTCAGCGGCGTTGTGGAATACCTTGGCGGAAAAGTCGAAGGCACAGGCGCTGCGCTTGCTTCCGACGACGGAGCCACGACAAACGAAGCGGAAATCCTTCTGGAACTTGCGTCAAAGAGCATTCAGGTGAAGATCGCGGAAGAAACCGTGAAAGGACTGCTTGAAGCGCTTGTGGGCGACAAGGTCGGCGACGACATTATCGAAATCATCAACGGTCTGGGACTCTCCGCAGAAGTCGCGGTGAACCTGAAAGACGAAAACAAACCTTTGCTTTCGGTCGTTGCGACGTGCTCGTATCTTGACCTTGGTATTCTTGTCAATAAGGTAAATCTCAGCACCCAAAAACAAGATATCTTCGGAACGACCATTACGGGCAACGCCTGGACAAAGACAGAAGACGCAACGAAGAGTGCGCTCGGCGTACAATTCGGCGTCGAATTGAATTACGACATCTCAAACGGCAAGCATAGTCTTGACGCAATCCTTAGCAACGTCGCGTCGGCAGCGGCTTTCGAAAAAGACGCTACAATGGCAACTGTCGGCAGTATTTTGAAAGCGTTGACGGCTGACGCAATCATCAAAAATACGCACGGTTCAATCGGTATCGACGTCGTACTTAACGTCAAATCCGAAAAAATGACGAAGTATCTTGTGCCCGCAGGTCAGGCTCTTTACGAACTCATAATGGGCAAAATCGGCGCGGAATACACTGCCGGCAAGGAAAAATACGATCCGCTTGAACTCCTTAATATGGTTGAAGCGTTGATCAAGATCAACCTTAACGGCAACCCCGTTTTCGTGAGCTTGAAGGACGGCTACGTTTACGTTTCGCTTTCTGCGGTCGGCGGCGACAACTTCAAAGCGTCGCTTAAAAACATTATCGACCAGATCAAAAAGACGTCGGGTAGCGGTTCAAGCGCGCTTGCGACGGGCGAAGGCGACGGCGAAAAAGATAACAAGAAAACCGATTACGTGCTTGTCAACAAGATTTTGCAAAATCTGCTTGCAAGCGCAAGCATCAGCGATACGGGACTTGACCTTGCTCTTGCTCCCGACCTGATGAACGTATTGCTTGAAAACGTTGTCGCGAAACTTCTCGGCGACACGTTCGGGTTCAACGACGACGTGAAGGCAATGTTCACGCTCAGCAGCCCTTATGCAAAACTTTCGGACGGCAAAACTTCGGTCGACGACGTCCTTTACACTGAAAAAGTCGAAGAACGTTACGTCCGTTACAATGCGGCGTTCGAGTCGCAACAGGGCAGCGAACAGTACTTCTTCGACGCGGAAGCAAAAGTTTACAGAAAACTTTATAAAGCGGACGCCGTTGACGCGACGAAGTACGTCGTTTACACCGGCGGCGAAGTCCAGACGTTGTATTATCTTTTGGGCGCGGGCGAATACGTCGCGCTTACCGCGGAACAGGCAGCGGCAGCCAGATTCGTGAAGTACACCCACACAAGTTATCTTGCAGTGTACGACTCCGCCGACAAAGCGACGAGAAACGTCGTGAAAGCGGCAGGATTCGTCGCGGGCACGACGGTTTACGACGCGAACGGCAACGCTGTCGCGGAAGATAAACTTTTCGTCAAAGTCAAACACAGCGGCATCGGCTGGACGAAAGAAAACGGCATAAGCATCGACCTTGTGTTCGACAACCCGAACACGACCAAAGCCCCCGATTTCAGCATCGGTCTGGGACTTGACGCAACCCTTGTTTTGCAGGGCGAAGCGATTGAAGTTATCCCGTACTTTGTGAAGAAAGCGGGCGCGACAGCTCTTGACAATCAGGAAGTCAAAGGCTACTTCAAGGAAGGCGCGGCTCTTGTCGAAATTCCCGCCTCGGAAGTTTACACCGGCACGAGATACGACAAGGACGGAAACGTTGACGAAAACGGCAAGTTCAGAAAAGAACTTGTTCCTGGAACGGAAACCGATCACGACCTTGTCCTTATCGGCAATACGTTCCCGGAAGTATCCGAAACCGTCGGCGATGAAAAGATTTATCTCTCGATGGAACTCGGGCTGACTCTTTCCGGAACGAAAGGCACAAACGACAGTATTCTTGACTTTGTCGCAGACATTATCGACGTCTCCAACCGCACCAGCACGACGATGAAATACGTCGAGTTTGCAGAAGGCGAAGATAAAGCAACATACGAAGGTCAAAGATATTCCAAAACCGGTGCAATGGCTTATGCACAGGATGTAAACGGCACGTTCAAGCGTGGCGCGTACTACCTTGCTGAAAAAGAATTCGTCGGCACGAAATTCGTGAAAAATACGGACGGCACGTTCACAGTTGCAGACAACGGCGCATATAAGTTCGTAGCGGACGATTCGGCAAAGACTTACTTCCCGATCCTTCCGGAAGAAGCCGAAACCTATCCTGCCGACAAGAAGTACAGAGAAGACGGAAATGGCTTTGTGACCGACGCTAACGGCGATTTCAAGGCGGGCGAATACTCTGTAACCGACAGAACGAAAGGCGGTGCAAAATTCCGTCTTAACGCTGCAACGGGCAAATACTTCGTCTATGAAGCCACCGGCATAACCCTTTATAAACAAGGTAACTACTACGAAATCGACAAAGACGAACTTGCAACGTTCAAGGGCGTCAGATTCGACTTTGACACCGTAAACAAAGTCGCAACCGTCAACGAGAACGGCAAATATCAATTCGTCGCGGAAGAAGGCGCATATTATCCCGTGCTTGAAAACGACGGCTACACCGGCAAACTGTATCGTGTGTCCGAGGCGTCAACCACTGATAATACGATTTATATCGAAGACGTGATTTACAAATTCACCCCCGCGTTCACCGGCAAAGACCTGAGAGACCTTAACGCTCTTGCGAAGCTCCTTGTCAGCATCGGCGAATTCGAGGCGGAAGCGCGCGTAAAAGTTACGGTCGGCGCAAACGTTGCGGAACTTGTAAAGGCGTTGTCCAATACCGCAAACATTGACATTGCGGAACTTTTGAAACACGTCGAACTCGCAATCGAGTCGCTTGATTCCAAAGGAACGGTCAAAGGCGGTATCTATCTGTATAACAGTACGTTATATATTAAATATATCAATACAAGTCGCGGTATCTTCTCGATGCCCGTGTCCGAACTCTTCGGCGCAATCGGGTCTGCAAGTGCGGATGAACGCATGCCTTACGAAGCGGCAATGCTGCAACTGTGGGTTGGCGAATTTATCAAACTCAACGGCGTGTACACGACGGGTATCGCGGTTCAGGCAACGACAAGCCTTGTCGAAACGCTGCTTGAAACCTTGCTCGGCTTTGACAAAGGCACGATAAGCCTTAAAGCGTTCGGCGCGGTCGGCGTGGAAGTCACCATCGTTACGGCGTCTCCCGTCTTCCCCGAAAACGCGGACGGCGAAGTTTATGTAAAGAAAGCGTATGACTTTGTAGCGCTCGCGGACGGCGAAGTTTACGACGGCGAGAAGTACGTATTGCTTGCAAACGGCGAATACGGCGAAATCGCAAAGGGCAGCGAAGCGCAATTTGCCGGCAAGACGCTTTATAAACGCGTTGCAAAGGCGGAAGCAGACGTATCTTACGTCAAACTTTCGGAAGCCGGCATTCTTTCGGATTGCGAAGGCTATGATTCGGCATACGCGGAAGCATTGACCACAAGATATACGAAGGTCACAAAAACTGACGGCACCGAAATTTTCGAAGAACTGAAATTCGGCTTCGACTTCAACTCGTTCGGTATCGGCATCGGGCTTAAAATCGGCCACGTCGGGTTCAACCTTAACATCGGCAAAATCGATATCGGATTGATTGACGGAGCGAAGTCCATCGTGCCTTTCGAAGTACAGAATGAAGGCATAGAATATAAAGTTGATACAAGTGGCACACTCAAATTCGTAGCAGATCCGGAGGCAGCAACATACTTCCCGATTGTTGCGAACGAAGTATATGAAGGCGATAAGTACGCAAGGCGTGAAAATGGCGAGTTCTACAAAGATGAAAACGGGACATTCAAACGCGGCGCATACAAAACAATCGCAAAAGACGAAGACTACACCGGCACGAGGTTTGTGAAAAATGTTATCGCAAAAGAAACGGTAATCGACCTGAGCATGGAAGTAAATCTCGGCTTGGAATTCATGGACAAAGAGAACAAGTATTCGACGACAGGATTCGACCTCGGTAAATTCGTCGATAAACTCGGCGTGCTCACGGGTGTGACGCTTGGCGAAAACTGGCTGAAACTCACGGTGCCCGAAGGCGGCGCGGAAGTCAGATTGTCGCTTCGCGTTGCGTTGGCGCTCAACCTTACGAACGTCGACCACTCGGTTGCCGCAATCGAAATCGTCGGTCAGATCTTTGAAGGCAACAAAAAGATAGGCGAAAAAACCCTTATCGGCGTTTACTACAAAGAAGGCAACGTCCTGCTGAACCTTGCAGGACTCGGATTTGACAATATCCGCATTTCGGGGCTCAGACTCAGCGATTTGCTGGGCGGCTCGAACGGCGTCGAAATCCTTAAAAAACTGCTTGGCGGCAGCGGATCTTCGTCAGCGCTTGCGTCCGAAGTCAACTTCACGGTTGTAGGAAACGACGAATTCGGTTCGCCGGCGGCTGCGCTTATCCTTGACAGCAACCGCATCGCGGTTGAAGTCGGCACGCTGTTCATCCAAAAACTGTTGGGAATCGCGGCGCTCGGTCTTGACGAAAACACGCAAAAACTCCTGGGCGGTCTTGACCTGAAAGCACTTGTCGAAGTCAACTTCGGCGAGAAATTCGTCGAAATTCCGGCGGGCGAGACGTTCAGCGGCACGAAGTACGCATACGATAACGAAACAAAGAAATATTATATCGACGAAAACGGCACGTTTAAGCGCGAAAGCAACATTTCGCTTAAACTCAACGCGGAAGCCGCAGAACTTCTGGGCATAAACGTTGCGGTCGAAAATATCAAGATCGGCAACACGGGCGTTGAAGAACGAGTCAAAGCAATCGATATCAACGATTACGTCGAATTCATCGAAATTCTCTTTGGAACGGAGAAAGATGAAAACGGCAACGAAATCGTCGACGCAAACGGCAAGCCCAAAAAGAAGATAGTCGGGTTCGAGCCGAAACTGGAAGCACTCACCTTGTCGCTTGACCTTGACCTTGGCGCAATGTTCACCAACGGTATGGCGATGGGCAGATCCATTCTCGACAGCGAAGGCAAGATGGTTCTCACCAACGTATCGTCGGTCGGCGCAATCGGAAACGGCAACATGGGTATCCGCGCGTCGGTCAAACTTGAAATCGCCTTTGCGGCGCTTCTCAACAAACTGCAACAAGGCTTCGATTCGTCGGATATTTTCGCGGCGATCGAACAGGCATTGCCGCTCATAAAAGCGCAAATCTCGATTTACGCACAATCCGACGGCGACGAACTTATCGGTATCTACATCGCGGACGGCAACGTATACCTGATGCTTGACGGACTCGGAATGCCCAACATCAAAGTTACCGGCGAATTCCTTATGGATATCATCAGGACGGCAATGGGTTCGGGCACCGCGCTTTCGTCGGACGAAGCAACCGCATCTGTCGAAACAAGTCAGATTATCGGTATCGTACAAAAAATCGTCGAAGGTATCAGCGTTGGCGGAAAGGCTTTGAAAGTCGCGTTCCAGAACGACTACTTCGCAAATCTTATCGACGCGGTATTGTCGATTGTTCTGAACAAAAACATTGACTACTACAACAAAGTAATGCCCGAAGTGCCGACCGATGTCGCATTCAGCGGACTTACGATAAACCTTGCCGGCATCGAAAACACGTACGAACAAATTTACCGCAAGGACGGCAAGTACTATTTCGACGCAGGATGCACAAGCCAATATTACGGCATGGTATTCTTCAAAAACACCGTAACAAATCATATCGAAATGTTCAGTGAGAAAGAATACGTCAAACAGTTCGGCGCAGTTGACGAAACGACGATGTTCTATCGAAGCACCAGAAACGGTCTTGTGGAACTCGATCTCGTCGCGTACTCGACGCACCTGAAACTTGCCGTCAATATGCCCAAAATCGGCGCGAAGAAAGACATTGTTTCTTCGCCGGAAGTCGCAGGCGTAGCCTTTACGGAAGCAGACGAAGTTACCGGCGTCGCGCTTGGTCTGAAAGGTCAGGTCAAGATTGACAAGCAACCGGGCATCGCTCTTGCAAACATTCTGAGCGGCGTTGTCGGCGACCTTGAAACCAAACTCGTCATCGAAGAAGATATCGACATTCGTTTCGCAATCGAAGCGGCGGTCGGCATCAAATACAGCCTGAAAGACAAGAACTTTGCGCTGAACGCGGTCGATCTCAGAATTTCCCTTACGAGAGTCGACAAGACGTTGGGCATCGTACCGCTTGCGGTTCTTACCTACGTCAGTTCGGAAGGCACGCTTTACGTTGACGTATCGCACTTCTTCCAGAAACAAAACGCGGGTAACAACAAGAACCTCGGTATGCTCAAAATCACGGGCGTAAACGTGCTTGACCTTATCAACGGACTTCTCACGGGCGAAGGCTCGGCGACTTCCGTTGCGCTCGGTTCGTCCGACGCGTGGGTTGAAGACGAACAACAACCGTACACCTACGTATATTACGAAGCAAACGCCATTAACTCCGCTGCGCCTGCAAAGTTCGTGCACGTCGCACAGTTGAACGATAAAGACGAGCTGAGAATGGTTTACAGAAACTACACCGGCACTATCGTCGACTATAAGACGGAAAGCGGCAAAGACTTGTACGTACGCGACCGCGCCAACAAGGTTACGGGCTACACGCTGCTCAGCGCGGAAAACGCAGAAAAGTTCAGCCACAAGGCGAAATACACGCACGAACAGGCGACGACTTATACGAAACTTACCGACTTGTACGTAAAGGTCGGGGAAGATTACGTATTGGCGGCAGGCGATGCGGACGTAACCGCGACTGCGCTTTACAAGAGAGTCATTGGCAATTACGTAAAGATTACGGACGGAGAAACCGTTAATGCAGAAGACAAATACGAACAAAACGCCGACGGAACGTACACGCAAAACGCAAACGGCACCTTCAAAGCGGTTTACAAATTCGTGGAAGTTGCAAGCGGCAGCAAGTGGTATATCGAAGAATACAATTCGGAAACCTGCAAGTACGAATATAACGTATACGACCCGGCAAAGGAAAGCCACAACGCACCCAAACTTTATCACTACGACGAAACCGAGAAGAAGTACGTCGAAGGCGCAGGCGTAGGCGGCGCGAAGTCGTACGTCAAAGTGCCCGTTTACAGCATTTCGGCGGTCTGGGCTGATCTCAGAAACTACGGTATCGCCGACAACGTTGCGGGTTATGACGTGGCAAGCAACGCAAAAGTCAATATCACGGGCAAAGCGATGCTCGGTCTTATCGGCGGACTTATGGACAAAGCAGGTCTTGAAGACATTCTCGACGCATTGCTCGTAAGCGTCCATGCAACGAAAGATCCGTTCATCTTCGGCGCGGATATCGGCATCCTTGACGTTTACAACGATCACAAACTTGCGCTCAACGTAGGATTGAACATTTTCGGGTTCGACTTTGAAAAGAGAGAAGGCGCGGGCAACACCGACGGCAGCTATCTTGAATTCCTCGACGCCGAAAACACGATTTCGTTCAGACCCGCAAACGCGAATAATTATCGTCAATTTGCCGACGTCGACCTTAACCGTATTCTCTCCGCATCGGAAATCATGGACGTCCTTGTCGACAGCCTTGACTTCGGTAAGAGCGGAAAGATTTATCTGAACCTGTCGCTTGACGCGGATTCGTTCGCAAAAGACACCGGCGACAACTTCGTCCCGTGGGAAAAATACTTTGCGGCGCTTCTCGGACTTAACCAGAACAGCGCAAGGGTATTGTATCAGGTGCTCTTCCCCGAATCCGAACTTGACGGAAATGGCAATTTCAGCATCGACATCGCGGCGGCAATCGACGTGAAGAAACTGCTTGGCGGACTTATCGCAGGCACAGGTCTGAACCTTGAAGGCACGGAAATCCGCATTACGATCAATTCCGATACGATGTTGTTCTCGGAAGATTCGCGCAAAGACGGCAGCAAGATCGTCATCACCGCAATCGGTGAGGCGGACGGCATTTTGTCGGTCTTTATCGACAACAGCGGATACCGCGGAAAGGGCAAACACGTCGCAAGACTTGACCTGAACGCAATCCTCGGAACGGCGACGTCCAGCGCGGCATACGCAAGCGCAAACGAGAATACGGGACTTATCCCCGAAAATATCTTCGGCGTTATGAACGCGCTCCTTGGCGAAGTACGTCTGGGCGGCGGCAAGATCTCGATCGTTTTAAGAGAAAACTTCATCGGCGCACTTCTGAATACTTTGGTCGGCACGGATATTACGGAACAACAATCCCTTGTGAAGGGCGAAATCTATATCGACCTCAGAAACCTGGAAGTCGGCATCGAAATGATTCTCGGCGACGACGATTACAGAACGGAAGTGGATCGCGACTTCTACATCGGACTCAGAATCGGCGGCATCAACCTGACTGCTCCCGACGGATTCGATATGACCGAATACACCTTCATCAAGAAGGCGGAACGCGCGAACTTCAAGAACATTAAACAACTGAAACTGGATATCAACTTTGAATCGGAATGGTATTACGAAGCGACCAACAAGACGGATGGCTTCGATATCAGTCCTGTCGTCGATATCCTTGAAACCATATTGAAGAAAAAACTCTTCCCCGACAGATTGTTGCAAGTCCTCGTAAAAGACGACAAGATTGACGCCGTTTACGCCACTGCGATAAGCGCGCACATCGACCTTGCGGACTTCAACAAGATGAAACTTTCTGTTGAAATTTTCAAGTCGACCAGCGAAGAGCCGGAAAGAGAACTTAAACTCGGCGTGTACCTTGACGGACAAAGCGTTTACGTTGATTTGTCGGGTTGGGGACTTCCCAAGATTAAACTTGGCGGTCTGAACCTTGGCAACACCATCAACGACGCATTGTTGCCGCTGCTTAATCAATACCTTGTCGGCGACGACAATAAACGCGGCGGTGAGACGGCTGCTCTTGCAAGTTCCTACATCGAAAACTACGACAAGAACAATCCCGTTGAAGCGGAAGACGGCAAATATGTGCTTATCTATACCGTAAGCAGCAGCGGCGCATACGTTCTTGTCGACGGCAATTACGTGAAGTACAACGCAAAAGAACACGCAGGCGCAACCCGCTACGCAAGAAGCGTCGTGGAATACGATGCAACGAAGCATGCCGGCATGAAGCGTTACAACGCAACGACCGGCGCGTTCAGAGCAAGCTGGGGCAAGGTATTGTTCCCCGTTGCGTACGAAGAAGATGAAAACGGCGGATACGTCCTTATCGACGGCAAATACGTGTCGTACAACGCAAGTCTCCACGAAGGACAAAAGCGTTATAAGGAAGTTTCGGGCAACAAACCGTACGTCTCGTTGCTTCTTGCAAACAACCGCTTCGGTTTCGGCATCAACGCTGACCTTATCAACAGCCTGCTTGAAACCATTCTGAGCGCGTTGAACCTTGATATTCAACTTCCCGATTTCGGCGACGCGGTCCTGCTGTTCGATTCCAGAAAGGACCTGAACGGCGACGGTTACGCCGACACGCAACTTGACCTTGCGGTGCAAGTCAACGACAATCTCTACTTCGGATTCCGCACGACGAATCTTGAAATCACGGGCAACTCCACCAAAGTAAGCCATGCCGAAACAAGATATGCGGAAGTCGTAGGCGACGGAAAGGAATTTGTCACCGTATATGACATTGAAAAAGGCGAAATCGGTCTTGAAACGGTTGCGCTTGGCTTCAACGTACAGATCAGACAAAACTGCGTCGACAGCGGACAAAGCGACTTCGAGAAATACCTCGGCGTACTGCTTAAATCGCTTTTAGGCATCAACAACTTCACGCTGAATCTGCCGTCAAGTGGCGAAATCGGTTGCGACATTGACCTGAGAGTATCCCTGAACCTTGCAAACCTTGTCAAAGCATTGCAGGGCGGCAACGTTGACTGGTGGAGCGATATCGAGTTGTTCCTTGACCTGAAACCCATGAACTACGGCTCGTTGCTCACGATGTATAAACAGAAAGGCGACGCGGACGTTTACGCAGACCTTTCGGGCTTGTCCTTGTTCAAGGTTAAGGTCATCGGTTTGCAGAGCCTTATCGGCGGACTTGTATCGGCGTCGGCAACCGCGCTTGCAAGCGGCGACGACACCGCAACAAAAGTACCTGCGCCTGTCGGCGAAAAAGCAATTCTTACCGTTATCCCCGGCAAGACCGGCTTCAAGATTGAAATCGGCTGGGGCTTCATCGAAGGACTGCTCACGAGTCTCCTTGGCGATAAGTTGCATTTTGGTGAAGGTGGTCAGTGCTCCGACTTGTACGTAAGAACGATTGCGGGATATAACGACACTGAAGTTAACATTACGTACGACGAATGCAACCCGTTTGGTATGATTTTGGGAGACTTTGGCGACAAAGACAAACTCACTGAGAACATACCTAATGCAGTCTCTAATTCCACGATCTCTGCATTTAATGAGCTGAGCAAATTATTTGCAAACAGTCTTGCAAAGTTTGGCATTCCTGCAGATGGAAATGTGTACAATAGGGTCGTTGCAGAAACCGATAAAGAAGCTTGGGAGCAATATACTGCATTCTATAATAAAGCAATGGGAATTTACGATAGTGCTTTCGCGAAGATAGCTCGCAATCTCAACAAGAGCGCAATCGTAGGTATCAAAGACATTATCGAGGAAGACGGTACGTTAATCAGAACCCCGTACACGATAGGGTTTGGCGAAAACATAGAAGGTGTTGATTATCAAGAAGTGATAGCAAGACTGTTCGGATTTAAATCGGCAGTTGCGTTTAAGAACGCTATTATAAACCTTAAGAGTTTGTACGAAGATTACATGAAAAATCCTGTGAATAAGGCACTTGAAAACGGATGCGTCAATACTGCGTACCAGATTGAAGAGTTCTCAGGCAAGTCTTTTGTGTTCCCGATAGTTGTCAAGAATGAAATAACGACTCCCATTCTTACC
>ERZ1032091.217-NODE-217-length-17319-cov-47.168153_pt1 | contig 17319 bp, 16 predicted proteins | sample MGYA00518165_ERZ1032091 | MGnify/ENA primary metagenome ERZ1032091 (study PRJEB33719, sample SAMN04261302) | wastewater metagenome | biome: rural village; feature: human; material: feces | host: Homo sapiens | place: El Salvador | collected 2013-01-07 ...
GTGGATTTGTCCAGAAGTCCCATGTTTTTGGATACGGTGGTCAGTCCTTGATCCAGAGCTTTCATACCAGCATTGATTTTGTCTACATTGTCTTTTAACTGAGACATTGCATTTTCCGGAAGTGTGATGTTAGAGAGCTGATCTAGTTGCTTTTGGATCTCCGGAAGTTTTGCAGACAGCTTAGTGAAAGAGGATTCGATGCCTTGATAAGCAGTGGAAATCTGTGTTATTGTCTGCATCAGTGCATTGGTATCCAGTGTTGGAAGTTGGACACTGCCTTCGTTTGTAACAGAGGTAAGAGGCTGCAGAGAGCTGCTCAAATTTCCTGCCTGAGCTTGCGCTGCTACCAGTGCTGTGATGGAAGCCTGAAGCTGAGAGGCAAGTTCTGTGTTACCGGAAGCATTTGCCTGGAATTCTGTGCCTGGCAATCCATTTGCCAGTTTTGACCAATGATATCATCCCCTATCTTTTTTCTATACTTCACATTGTAGTGAAAAATGACTAATAGTCAATAATCTGCGAACAAAAAATGAAAAAAGGTCATTTTTATTGACTTTCTAAAAAATTTGCCTGATAATTAAGGATACAGTTGCAGGGATACTGCAAAAGTCAAGAAATACCAGGGGGAATGAAAATGGGAAAGGTAGAAACCAATAAGAAACGAAAGAAGAATGCACTGTTTCAGACGGCGTATGAATTGTTTACGGATAAAGGTTTTGCAAAGACAACCATATCCGATATTGTAAATAAGGCAGGTCTTGCAAAAGGAACATTCTATTTATATTTCAAGGACAAGTACGATCTGCGGGACAGGCTGATTGCATATCAGGCAGGAAAGCTGTTTGAAGATGCACATAAAGAACTGGACAAGAAGGAAATCGACAGCTTTGAGGAAGAGGTTCTGTTTTTGACAGATTACATTATTGGAAGATTTGAAAAACAGCATTCGCTGATGCAATTTATTGCAAAGAACCTGTCCTGGGGCATTTTTAAAAACGCGTTTTCCAGCACAGAGTTTCCGGAGGCACAGGGATTTTACGAACATTATCTGGAGGCATTAAACAAATTTAATGTGAAATGTGAAGAGCCGGAGTTGTTGTTGTTTACGATTATAGAGCTGCTCGGTTCTACAAGTTATAACTGTATTCTTTATAAGCAGCCGGTCACGATGCAGGAATATCTGCCGCATCTGCACCGGATTTTACATCAGCTTTTAATTGCATTTACAGAAGAAGCATAACAGAACAACAGATATAAAGAAAGATCCTGCAGTCAGTTCAGGATCTTTTTCATATCATCGGGAAGAGGAGCAGTAAAATCCATTTTCTGCCCGGTGATGGGATGGAGAAACGTCAGACGATAGGAGTGCAGAGCCTGTCGGGTGATGTATTCCATATCAGGGTTGTACAGATAGTCTCCGACCAGAGGAAAACCGATGTATTTCATATGAATCCGGATCTGATGGGTGCGTCCGGTTCCCAGCCGGAGTGAGACAAGGCTGTGGCCGTTTTTTTCTTCCAGAAACTGATAGTAGGTGACTGCTTTTTCTCCGTGGTCAAAATCTACGGTTCGCTCAATGATGGAACTGTCTTTTCTGCCAAGCGGAGCGGTAATGACACCGGATTCCGGAGTGAAATGTCCGCGCACGATGGCACGGTACTCCCGGTGAATTTCCCGTCTTGCATTCATGGAGGACAGGATCGCGGCGCTGACTACATGTTTGGCAATGATGGTCAGTCCTGAAGTATCACGGTCCAGCCGGTTCACACAGCGGAAGATAAAGGGTTTCTTCTGCTGCTCAAAATACCAGGCGAGTGCATTTGCCAGAGAATTGTAGTAGTTGTTCAAAGAGGGGTGGATCGGCATCCCGGCCTGCTTGTCGATGACGAGAATATCTTCATCCTCATAGACAATATGGATGGGATGTTCTACCGGAGGAACTCGTTTGGAGGATTGCTCTTCTACAATCCGGATCACCAGCTCATCTCCGGATGTCAGGCGGTGTGTCATGTGAACCCATATACCATTTAACAGGACACTTTCTGGTGTCTTTTTTAAATGGGTAATGTTTTTGGCGGAATATCCGCGGTGTCTTAAGTTTTGCTCAATGGTAAATCCGGCATCTTTGTCGGAAATAAAATATGTGATCGTTCGGTTCATAAAGATTCTCACATTCTTTTGTTTTTTCTTTTATGATAGCAGAGAACAGAAGAAGCGTAAATATTTTTTATGGTTTCCAAATACAGACCTGTGTTATAATAGCACCAGTTATTCTATTTTTCATGAGGGCAAGGGAAAAAATAATAACAGAAGTGAGGAAAATAATATGGATATCAATCAGAAATTGACAGAAGAACTGGAAGTAAAGCGCTGGCAGGTGGATGCAGCGGTAAAATTGATCGATGAAGGGAACACGATTCCGTTTATTTCAAGATATCGAAAAGAAGTGACAGGCTCATTAAACGATGAGCAGCTTCGAAAGCTGCATGAGCGTCTGGTCTATCTGAGAAATCTGGAGGAGAAAAAAGAGCAGGTTCTTTCCAGTATTGAAGAGCAGGGCAAGCTGACAGAGGAGCTTCGAAGTCAGATTCTGGCAGCAGAGACGCTCGTAGTAGTAGAGGATCTGTACCGCCCGTATCGTCCAAAGCGAAGAACAAGAGCTACGATCGCCAAAGAAAAAGGTCTGGAGCCTCTGGCAGCGGTTATCACACTGCAGCAGCTGAAGCGACCGCTTAGAGAAGAGGCAGAGCAGTATCTGTCAGAAGAAAAGGGTGTGACATCCGTGGAGGATGCGATCTCAGGAGCGAAAGATATCATTGCAGAAGCTATTTCTGATGAGGCAGATTACAGAAGCTGGATCCGTAAGATTACGATGAAAAAGGGAAAATTGATTTCCACTGCAAAGGATCCGGAGGCAGAATCTGTCTATGAAATGTATTATGAGTTTGAGGAGCCATTATCAAAACTTGCAGGACACCGTATTCTTGCATTGAACCGTGGGGAGAAAGAGAAGATCCTGACGGTCAAGATTGAAGCACCCGAGGATGAGATTCTCGGATATCTGGAAAAGCAGACCATTCATGGAAAAAACGGTGCTACGGAGCAGGCGCTGAAAGAAGCGGTGGAAGACAGCTATAAGCGTCTGATCGGTCCGGCGATCGAGCGGGAGATCCGCAGTGATCTGACAGAAAAGGCAGAGGACGGAGCCATTGAAGTCTTCGGTAAAAATCTGCACCAGCTTCTGATGCAGCCTCCAATCACCGGTCAGGTCGTGCTGGGATGGGACCCGGCATTCCGTACAGGATGTAAGCTTGCTGTGGTAGATCCGACCGGAAAAGTATTGGGAACGACTGTCATTTATCCGACTGCCCCGACGACTCCTGCGAAGATCAAAGCATCGAAAGATTTATTGAAAAAGATCATTCCGAAATATCATATTACGTTGATTTCGCTTGGAAACGGAACGGCATCCAGGGAGTCCGAGCAGTTTATTGTGGAGCTGTTAAAAGAGATTCCGGAGAAAGTGCAGTATGTGATCGTCAATGAGGCTGGAGCATCCGTGTATTCAGCCAGCAAACTGGCAAGCGAAGAATTTCCGAAGTTTGATGTGGGACAGAGAAGTGCGGCATCCATTGCAAGAAGGCTGCAGGATCCGCTTGCGGAACTGGTGAAGATCGAGCCACAGTCCATCGGCGTGGGACAGTATCAGCATGATATGAATCAGAAAAAGCTGGGTGAATCACTGAGCGGAGTTGTGGAAGACTGTGTAAATAAGGTAGGTGTTGATCTGAATACCGCATCAGCGCCTCTGCTTTCCTATATTTCCGGGATTTCCGGTGCAATCGCCAAAAACATTGTGGCATATCGGGAGGAAAACGGAAAGTTCCAGGATCGTAAAGATCTGTTGAAGGTCGCAAAGCTGGGGCCGAAAGCATTTGAACAATGTGCCGGATTCATGCGCATTCAGGGCGGGAAAAATCCGCTGGATGCCACAGGGGTTCATCCGGAGTCTTATGGAGCGACAGAAAAACTACTGGAGAGACAGGGATTTACGCTGGAGGATGTGGCAGGAGGGAATCTGTCCGGTTTGTCCAAAACAGTTAAAGATTACAAAAAGCTGTCTCAAGAGCTGGAAATCGGAGAAATCACACTCCGTGATATTGTAAAAGAGCTGGAAAAACCTGCAAGAGATCCGAGAGATGAGATGCCAAAACCGATCCTTCGTACGGATGTGCTGGATATGAAAGATCTGAAAGAAGGGATGATCCTAAAAGGAACTGTTCGAAATGTCATTGATTTTGGAGTCTTTGTGGACATCGGGGTACATCAGGATGGACTGGTACACATTTCCCAGATTACAGACAAGTATATCAAGCATCCGCTGGAGGCTGTCAGTGTGGGAGATATCGTTGATGTGAAAGTGATGAGTGTGGATCTGAAGAAGAAACGAATTCAGCTGACCATGCGTGGAATTTCTTAAAAAGGCGGGAGTTGACGTTTAAGAATTGCAATTTGCAGAATAATCCCATATAATGGAACAGAAACTGAGTATACCCGAATCTCGGGATGCTACAAAACAGGAAAAGGGGGATTTTTATGCTGAAAGGCAAAACAGTAGTACTTGCGGTGTCCGGAAGTATTGCTGCGTACAAGATCGCATCGCTTGCCAGTGCACTGAAAAAGCTGCATGCCAATGTGCAGGTACTGATGACCAAAAACGCGGTTAATTTTATCAATCCGATCACATTTGAGTCTTTGACAGGGAACAAATGTCTGGTGGATACGTTTGACCGGAATTTTCAGTACAGTGTAGAGCACGTGGCACTTGCCAAGCAGGCGGATGTGGTTTTAGTGGCACCGGCCAGTGCCAATGTGATCGGAAAGATCGCGCACGGGATCGCAGATGATATGCTGACGACGACAGTTATGGCATGTAAGTGTAAAAAGATCATTGCACCGGCAATGAACACAAACATGTTCGATAATCCGATCCTGCAGGACAATCTTAAAATTCTGGAACACTATGGATATGAGGTGATCAGTCCGGCAGTGGGATACCTCGCATGCGGGGATACCGGAGCCGGGAAGATGCCCGAGCCGGAGCTGCTGTTACAGTACATTTTAAGAGAAATCGCATATGAAAAAGATATGCAGGGTAAACGGGTGCTGGTGACGGCAGGTCCGACACAGGAATCGATCGATCCGGTCAGATTTATTACCAATCATTCCACCGGAAAGATGGGATATGCGATTGCAAAAATGTGTATGCTGCGCGGAGCAGAGGTGACGCTGGTAAGTGGTCCGACATCCATTGCAAAACCGGAATTTGTTCACGTGGTGGACGTGGTAACAGCAAAAGAGATGTACGAAGAGGTCACAAAGAGGGCCAAAGATCAGGACATTATCATCAAAGCAGCTGCAGTGGCAGATTACCGGCCAAAATCAGTGAGCAGTGAAAAGATGAAAAAGAAGGACGATGATCTGGCGATTCCAATGGAGCGTACAGATGATATCCTGAAGTTTCTGGGAGAGCATAAAAAAGAGCATCAGTTTTTATGCGGTTTTTCCATGGAGACGGAGAATATGCTGGAGAATTCCAGAAAAAAACTGGAAAAGAAGCATCTTGACATGATCGTGGCAAACAATCTGAAGGTAGAAGGGGCAGGATTTGCCGGAGATACCAATGTGGTGACGATCATTACCGGGCAGGAGGAAGTTTCACTCGGAAAAATGACGAAAGAGGAGACAGCCTTAAGGATCCTGGACGAAATTTTAAAAGCAACAAATTAATATGGAGACAGAATAAAAATTCTGTGCCAATCAGTATTGTATCTCGAAAGAGAATGATAACAAGGAGGCAATTTATGAATCAGACAACAAACAAAACACAGACAACAGGCAGCAGTGTGCGCACACGGCATATGGTACAGACGGCAATTTTTGGAGTTATTATTGTAATCATGGCGTTCACCCCTTTTCTCGGATATATCCCGCTGGGATTTACAAGAGCAACGATTATCCATATTCCGGTGATTCTGGCATCCCTTTTGATGGGACCAAAGACGGGAGCTCTGCTGGGACTGCTGTTTGGACTGACCAGCTTTATTAATAATACAGTGAATCCGACCGTGACTTCTTTTGTATTTACCCCATTTTACAGTATGGGAGAATTCAGCGGAGGGATCGGCAGCGTGATCATCTGTTTTGTTCCGCGTATTCTGACAGGAGTCGTTCCGCATTATATTTACAAATTGGTGAAAAAATGCAGCAAATCAACAGGTGTTTCCAAAATCGGACTGATTTTGGCGGGAGTAGGCGGTTCACTGACAAATACATTGTTGGTTATGAATTTGATTTATCTGTTTTTTAAGGATACGTATGCGGCGGCAAATGGAGTTGCGGTGAAAGCGGTTTATGGATTTATTCTGTCGATCATCGGAATCAACGGAGTTCCGGAGGCGATTGTTGCAGGAGTGCTCACGGCATTGATCGGAAGAACGCTGATGAAGAAAAATATGAAAGAAAGACTGGGATTTACACATGGTTTTAGCGATTGATATCGGAAATACAAATATAGTGATCGGATGTATTCAGAACAAGGAGTGTCTGTTTGTAGAAAGGCTCTCAACCGTTCATCAGAAAACAGAAATCGAGTATGCGATCGACATTAAGACAGTTCTGGATATTTATCATATTGATGTGGAGCAGATCGAGGGGGGAATTATTTCCTCGGTTGTACCACAGGTGACCAATGCAGCGAAACTGGCGCTGGAAAAAATTTTGAAAAAAAATGTAATGGTCGTGGGAGCCGGAGTAAAGACCGGACTGAATATCCGGATGGACAACCCTTCTTCAGTGGGAAGCGATCTGATTGTGGGAGCTGTTGCAGGTGTGGCACAGTATCCGGTACCGTTGATTATTTTTGATCTGGGTACGGCCAATACAGTTTGTGTGATCGATAAAAACAAAGACTATATCGGCGGGATGATCTATCCGGGAATTCAGGTGTCCGTGGATTCTCTGACTGCAAATGCATCTCAGTTGAGCGGGATCAGTCTGGAAGCACCGAAACAGATCATCGGAAAAAATACGGTAGACTGTATGAAGAGCGGCGTGATCTACAGTAGTGCATCGGCAATGGATGGCATTATTGATCGTATGGAAGAAGCTCTCGGAGAAAAAGCAACTGTAGTGGCAACCGGTGGACTTGCGAAAAAAATAGTACCTCATTGTAAACGGGAAATTACATTGGATGATGACCTTCTGTTAAAAGGGCTGGCGATCATATACGATAAAAACGTGAGTACGAACAGAAAATAATCAAATTTACAGAAATTACTTGAATTGCATGCCAGAAAGCACTATAATGGGGTGCAGATAAGAAATAAATCTTCGGGGTCGGGTGTAAGTCCCAACTGGCGGTAAAGTCCGCGACCTGTTTTCTGCTAAGAGTGGAGGATGGCTGAACCGGTGATCTGCAGATCAGAAATTCCGGTACCAACAGTAAAGTCTGGATGAAAGAAGATGTATGTGCAAAAAGGCAAGAGAGAGACCCTGGATTTTTTGATCCGGGGTCTGTTTTTGTCTTGGCACACAATCCGGAAGGTTTTCTTTCTTTATCAAAATTTTGATGTATTTTGAAGGAGAGAAAAAACATGAGTACACAAACAAACACAGCAGAGAAGAGTACACAGAAAATAGGTGCAAGAACACTGGCGCTTGTCGGAATGCTTTCCGCAGTTGCAGTGGTGTTGATGACATTCGACATTCCGCTTCCGTTTGCACCCACATTTTACAAGATTGATTTCAGTGAAGTACCGGTTCTGATTGGATGTTTTACAATGGGACCGCTTGCGGGTGTGGGAATTGAGCTGATCAAAAATCTGCTGCATATTGTTATCAGCGGAACTCAGACAGCGGGAGTTGGAGAGGTAGCCAACTTTCTGATCGGATGTGCATTTATTGTGCCGGCAGGATTGATCTACCATAAAAAGCATACAAGAACAGGTGCGTTGATCGGTATGGCATCAGGCACGGTATTGATGACGGTGATCGGAGGACTGATGAATGCATATGTATTGCTTCCGGTGTATGCCAAAGCATTTGGAATGCCGCTGAATGCTCTGGTAGAGATGGGAACAGCGATCAATGCAAAGATTACAAGTGTCTCAACACTGATCCTGTTTGCAGTGACACCGTTTAATCTTCTGAAAGGTGTGCTGGTGTCATTGATCGTATTTTTAATCTATAAGAAGATCAGTCCGATTTTTCGGATGAAGTAGAAAAATCAGGAAAACTTTTTCTGTTTATACAGATAATACCCAATAAAAAACAGTGCTGTCAAAAGCCAGGTGACCGGATAGCTGAAGATGATCGCAGAAATTGTCGGAGAAATCTTCAGCACGCCGATCAGCCAGGCGATTCGCATCACGCAGATACCAAGCAGCGTGATGATCACTGGTACGATGACATCACCGACTCCGCGCAGTGCACCGGCAAGTACTTCGATGAATACATATACAATGTACCAGGGAGTGATCAGGACAAGCATCTCACATCCGATCTGGATGACGGTCTCATCATTTGTAAACAGGCTGAACAAAATTTTTCTGGCTGCGATCAGGAAAATAACCAATACAGCGGATACCAGTGCGTCCATAATCAGGCAGACACGGGTACTCTTGCGGATCCGGTCCAGTTTTCCGGCACCGTAGTTCTGACCCACAAAAGTAGTGATGGAGATTCCAAAGGCAGTGCTTACCATCCAGAAGATCGCATCCAGTTTTCCGTAGGCAGACCAGGCGGCAGAAGTATCTGTTCCAAAGGTATTGACTGCGGATTGAATGGCGATATTGGTAATGGCAAACAGGATTGCTTCGAATCCGGTAGGAAGTCCAAGCTTTAACTGATTTTTCAGAACCGATCCGTGGAACCGGATGCGGGAGAAGGAAAGCTTTAACATTCCCTCCGAACGAAGAAGCTTGCGTGTCACGAGCAGGGCGCTGAATGCCTGGGAGATCAAGGTTGCAACGGCGACTCCCAGCACGCCCATGTGGAAAGCGACTACAAACAATACATCAAGTATGATGTTCAGCAGGCAGCAGGCAATCAGATAATAAAGCGGACGTTTGGAATCTCCCACGGCGCGCAGAATACTGGAACCCATATTATATAGGAAAACAAAAATAATACCTGCAAAATAAATCCGGAGATAGATCACGGAATCCTGCATGATCTCATCGGGGGTGTTCATCAGTCGGAGCATGGATGGTGTAGCGAAAAATCCGATGATTCCGAGCAGAATTCCTCCCACGATGGAGATTGCATAGGCATTGTGAAGTCCGTCACTGGCAGCATGTTCATTTCTCGCACCGAAGTACTGGGCGATCAAAACAGAAGCACCCGAAGACAGACCGGTAAAAAAGCCCACGATCAGAGCCACGATCTGTGCAGAGGAACCGCCCACACTGGCAAGTGCTGCTTTTCCGACAAATTGTCCGACAATGACAGTATCAATGGTGTTGTACAGTTGTTGAAAAAAGGTTCCGAGCAAAATCGGAAAGAAGAACAATAGAAGTTGTTTCCAGATCACACCCTCGGTGATCTGATTTATCGGTTGTTTTTGTGTCATAATAATCCCCTTACTCTTAAAATAATCAAGTTGATAAACTCTCTCTTATGTAAAGAATATCAGATTTTACAAACGTTTAACAGAGAAAAATAGAAGTTCTGGGATAAAATAGAAGAAGGCAAAATAAAAAGAGGCAGAAAGAAAGGGCCTTTGATTTTGTAGTATTTTTACAAGGGGTGAAAACATGGAACAGTCCGTGGAATTTTTGATCAAAAGTCATTACGCGCAGCTTCGTACTTCAGAAAAGAAAGATGCAGAACGGGTGCTTTACGGGTATCAGCTCAAACCGCAAGATACCATGGAGAGTGTTCCGGGCAAGGTGGTATCCGGAACAATCGCCATGATGGAAGAAATGCTCAAGAGTATTGCCGTCAGCGATCTAAAAGAGACAGTAAGGCTGATCTCAAATGCCAGAAGAGTGCATATTTTCTGTGTGGAAAATTCGGCGGCGACCGCAGTGGATCTGATGACAAAACTGTTATATCTGGGGATAGACTGCCAGTATTATACGGATTATTACCTGCAGAGAATCGCTGCCTCGAGTCTGCATCAGGATGACACAGTGATCGCTATTTCTTATTCAGGGCAGTCCAAAGATGTGGTGGATACAGTGAAAACTGCGAAAAAAGCAGGGGCGAAGGTTGTAGTTATCACAAATTTTGAGCAGACCCTTCTGGAAAAATGGGGCGATGTGGTCTTAAAAAGCTCCCAAAAACAGTTGTTATATGGGGATGCAATCTTTTCAAGGACCACGCAGATGGCATTGATCGATATGCTTTATATGGGCATTATTTTAAGTGACTATGAGAAATACACACACCAGTTGGATAAAAGCAGCAAGGTTGTACGGGATAAGGCATATAGCTAGAACTACCGCGAAAGTTTTGTAGGGAATCTACAGGAATTTCGCGGTATTTTTTTGTGCATTTTACATTTCTCTAACATGATTTTGAAATGGATTTGATTGAGTCTGAAAAATCGCATTGCTATAATTTCCAGTGTCAGCAGGGCAAACACCCACTAGGAAAGAAAGGGAGAATTCAGATGCTGAAATTAGAACAGATAAAAAAATCCTATGACGGAGTTGAAATTTTAAAAGAAATGAACCTGGAGATTGAGGATGGTGAGATTGTTTCGATATTGGGACCATCCGGATGCGGAAAGACAACACTGCTGAATCTGATCTTAGGGATTACGGAAGCAGACAGCGGAAAGATCTGGTTTAACGGAGAAGATATTACGAATCTTGCAATGGAAAAAAGAGGATTCAATATTGTGTTTCAGGACTACGCACTATTTCCGAATCTGAATGTATATAAGAATATTGTTTACGGACTGAAAAACAGACCGGGAATCTCATCGGAGAAAGAAGTGGAAGAACTGATTGAGCTGCTGGGACTGAAAGAACATTTGAATAAGAAGATCGACCAGCTCTCAGGCGGGCAGAAGCAAAGAGTGGCACTTGCCAGAACATTGGTCATGAAGCCGAAAATCCTGCTCCTGGATGAGCCTCTTAGTGCGCTGGATGGCGTGATCAAAGAATCCATAAAAGAGAAGATCAAGACGATCGCAAAAGAATTTCATCTGACAACGATCATTGTGACACATGATCCGGAAGAAGCGCTGACATTATCTGATCATGTACTGATCATTCAGGAAGGAAAGATCGCACAGTACGATACACCGGAAGAAATTATTAAAAATCCGGGAAATGGATTTGTCAGAGAGTTTATTTTAAAACAGCTGGAGATCAAGAAAAATAATATCTACTCTCTGTTTACAGTGCCTAAAAATATTCCGGGCGTCGCAGCCGGAAAGGTACAGGAGATACTGACAGGGCGGGAAGAACTGGTACAGGTGTCATAGGAGAAAGAGACGAAAACGAAAAATCGGGAATTAAAGATTATTTTTATGGTGACAGGAGCACTGTTTGCGCTGTTCCTTGTGTATCCGACAGTAAGACTTTTGTTAAAATCCATTCTTTCAGAGAACGGAATGACAATGGAATTTTATCATTCGGTGCTGACGCAGAAAGGGTTTTTAAAGGCGCTGGGAAACAGTTTTCTGATCGCGGGAGTCAGCGCGCTTCTGACAACAGGACTGGCATTTTTTCTGGCTTACACCATTCATTATACAAATATCAATGCAAAATTCAAAGAAGGAATTGAGAAAGCGGCTGTGCTTCCGATGTTCCTTCCCACATTGACATATGGATTTGCGATTATTTATTCCTTTGGAAAGCAGGGGCTTCTGACAAAGCTATTTGGCAGACAGTTGTTTGATATCTATGGATTTAACGGACTGCTGATCGGCTATATCATCTATACGCTGCCGGTGTCTTTTTTGCTGATCCATAACACAATGGGATATATTGATAAAAAATTCATGATCGTTTCCAGGATCATGGGAGACAATCGAGTTTCTACTTTTATGATGACAATTTTCCGCCCTTTGGCAGGAACGCTGATGGCCTCGTTCATCCAGTCGTTTTTTCTTTGCTTCACAGATTTTGGTATTCCTGCATCTGTGGGCGGAAAATTCGAGGTCATTGCGAGTGTTTTATATAGTCAGATGCTGGGGAGTGTCCCCGACTTTAATAAAGGAAGCGTGGTTGCAGTGATGATGCTGCTTCCGTCTATCGTCAGTATCGCACTGCTTCGTTATCTGGAAAAATACAATGTGCGCTATCAGAAAATATCCGTGATGGAGCTTCCGAAAAATCGTGGAAGAGACTGGCTGTGCGGGATTGGAAGCGGGCTGATCATCCTCGGTGTGTTATCCATATTCGCAGTCATCTTTATTGTGTCGTTTGTGCAGGACTGGCCGTATCAGACTGGATTTTCCATGGAGCATTTCCGGGCTGTATTTCAGGATGCAGGTTTGGTGGGAGTATACAAAAACTCGCTGTATGTGGCACTTTTGACAGCTGTTTTCGGAACACTGGCCGCATATGGAAGTGCACTGATCACCGCGCAGGAAGGTACGCTGATTGTGAATACCGAACAGATGGAGGCAGAAAATCTTGATATGCCAAAGTCCATCAAAGATCTGGCAAATCCGGAATATAAGGGCAAGATTGCTGTTACAGATATTACGTCCTCTTCCACTGCATGGCTTTTGATCCAGGGATTGATTTCAGAATATGGAGAAGAGGAAGCAAAAGAAATTCTCACAGATATTTATGCAAATGCAGGAGATCATCTGGAAGAGTCTGGTTCAGGACCTTTAAAACTGGTGCGTGCAGGTGAGGTTGCCATTGGATTTGGACTTCGTCAGCAGGCAGTGGCAGATAAAGAAAAAGGCCTTCCGGTGGACTATATTGATCCGGAAGAAGGAAATTTCACACTGACAGAATCTGTAGCGGTTGTCAATAAAAGTGAAGAAAAGAATGCAAAAGCAATGGAAATGGCAGAGTGTATCATCAAAAACGGAAGGGAAGAACTGCTGAAAAGTTATCCGATTCCGTTGTATGAGGGAGAGTCTGTGCCGGAAACAGAAAAATCCGGTAATCCAAAGACATTCCCGGAAAAACTGACCGTTGATCTTTTGAAAAAACACCAGGAATTATCAGAAAGCTGTAAAAAATAGAAAGAAGAAATGAGGAAAAGAAAAATGAAAAATTTAGGAACTGCAGGATATAAATTACTGACACCGGGCCCATTGACTACAACAGAGACAGTAAAAGAGGTGATGTTGTTTGATCACTGTACATGGGACGATGATTACAAAGAAATCACGCAGAAGATCCGCAGAGATCTTCTGAAGCTGGCGCAGGTGGAGGAGACTGAATATACGACAGTCCTCATGCAGGGATCGGGTTCATTCGGTGTGGAGAGCGTGCTTGGAAGTGTAGTTCCAAAAGACGGATGTGTCCTACTTTTGAGCAATGGAGCATATGGAGAACGTGCTGCAAAAATGTGCAGCTATTATGAAATCCCGTGTATCCATGTGAAACAGGATTACAATAAGACACCGGATGCAAACGAGGCGGAAGAACTGTTGAAAACACATCCGGAGATCACCCACATTATGATGATCCACAGTGAGACGACAAGCGGAATTATAAATGATATCGAGAGTATTGGAAAGCTGGCAGAGGCATATGGGAAAGTATTCATCGTGGATGCCATGTCCAGCTTTGCGGGAGTGGAGATTCCGGTAAAAGACTGGTACATTGATTTCCTGATCAGTTCCGCAAACAAATGTATTCAGGGTGTTCCGGGATTTTCTTTCATCATTGCAAACAGAGTACTTTTAATGGAATCCAAAGGACGTGCGAGAAGTCTTTGTCTGGATCTGTACGATCAGTGGGCGGGAATGGAGAAAGACGGAAAATGGAGATATACTTCTCCGACTCATGTGGTGCTGGCATTTGAGCAGGCAATGAAAGAGCTGGAGCAGGAAGGCGGAATCAAAGCCAGGCATGCAAGATATCAGAAAAACATGGACACACTGGTGGAAAACTTTGAAAATCTGGGATTCAGGCTGTATGTAGACAAAGCGTGGCAGGGACCGATCATTGCGACATTCCTCTATCCGGAAGGAAAGCATTTTGATTTCCAGGAGATGTATGCTTATATTAAAGAGAGAGGGTATGCGATCTATCCGGGAAAACTGACGGATGCAGACACCTTCCGGATCGGAGTGATCGGTGAGATCTACGAGGAAGATGTTTTGAGACTGACAGAGATTATGAAGTCTTATATGGAACAAGCATAGAACGGGAAAGGAAAGAAACAACATGAGAAACGTAGAAGCAGTAATTTTTGACTGGGCGGGAACAACAGTAGATTATGGATGCTTTGCACCGGTGCAGGCATTTGTGGAGGTATTTAAGCATTTCGGAATCGAGCCGACGATGCAGGAGGTAAGAGAACCGATGGGGATGCTGAAAATCGATCATATCCGTACTATGCTGCACATGCCGAGAATTCAGAAACTCTGGGAAGAAAAGTACGGACAGGCTTCCACAGAAGAAGATGTGGAAAAATTGTATGGTTTGTTTGAAGAAAAGCTGATGAGCATTCTGGACAGGTTTGCACAGCCAAAGCCATATGTTCTGGAAGTGGTAAAGGAGCTGCGTGCCCGTGGAATCAAGATTGGTTCTACAACCGGATATACGGATGACATGATGGCAGTTGTTGCTCCGAAAGCAAAAGAAGCTGGATATGAGCCAGATACCTGGTTTAGTCCGGACAGTGTGGGACATGTGGGACGACCGTATCCGTATATGATCTTCCAAAATATGGAAGCGCTTCACGTATCATCCGTAGAACATGTAGTGAAAGTTGGAGATACTGTGTCAGATATTTTGGAAGGAAAACATGCCGGAGTTTTTACAGTTGGTGTTGTGGAAGGAAGTTCCGAGATGGGGCTGACAGAAGAAGAATATGACGCTCTGACACAGGAGAAAAAGGAAGAAAAGATTGAAGAAGTACGTCAGAGATTTCAGAAGGCAGGTGCAGATGCGGTTATTTTGCATATGGGAGAGCTGCTGAAGCTTTTATAGGTATAAAAATAGAGAGCAGGCTCACAGCTGCTCTCTTGTGTTATGTGTGAAATATTATTTGATCTGCTGTATACATTTCTCCAAAACATAGCGGATCGGTTTGAACAATACGAGACATACAATGAAATTGCTGATACAGTGTATGATATCGAATAGAAGTCCTGACGTCCAATATGCAAATGCACCGGAAATCCCGCCGATTGCAAAGTAGGGGATGGTACAGAGTGCTCCGAATGTAATACCATAGATCCCGGAGAGGATACTCCAGAACCATACGGAATCATTTTTCCGGAAAAGGAGAGTGATGAGTGCCTGTATGCTCCAGACATACAGGTAGTTTATCCACCAGAGTCCAAATCCATAGATCAGACCTTCCAGAAAAACAAAGATGTAAATGATAAAGAATACTTTCTTTCGAAACACAAGTGTATACACAAGGATCAAAAGGGTGACGATCTCAATATTGGGCAGGAAACCAAGGGAAACCTGAGCAGCCAGAAGGACTGCGCTCAGGATACCGTATATTACAATTTCCCGTGTTTTCATCAATATCCTTCTTTCAATGTAAGCTCAAATGCATCTCCGTCAGAAACTGGTGTCTGATCTGCGGAAGTGTTGACCTGTTCTCCGCCTTTTGTGATACACCACCATTGTTGTTTGGAATCATCCGCTGTTTCTTCATCCACAGTTGTAATAAACAGACCATATTCTCCAGACTCACCGTCCACGAGATTCTCGCTTTCTAAAACTTCTCCAAGATATTTTGCATCTGTGTCAAATTCGAAGACATTCTCTGTCTGGTCTCCGTGGATGACGGTCACCGTAATATGTTTTTCTCCTTCACTGGCTGCAGGCTTCATGTTCTGATATAAAACCCCGGCTCCAATGCACAGCAGGATTAAGATGACAATTCCTGCAATCAGTCCGCTTTTTTTCTTCATGTTTTTATCCTTTCTGCATTCTTATTTTTCATTTGAAATCATAAAGGTACATCCTGATTTTGTCAAGGAATATACATCTTACAGAAACAAACCGGTTTTAATCCATAGAGAAAAATATGAGAATTTTACGGGAAAAATTTCCGGTTGACAGTTTTTCTGTTTTATATTAGAATACCAAACGTAACATTTTTGTAATATTTGTAATATTTACGAAATTTAGTTCATATAATTTACAAGAACTACGTAATAATATTGCAATAATCAGGAGGTTATTTATTTATGAAACAGAGAAAACGATGGATGGCAGTACTTACTGTATGGACAATAGCGTTGTTATTTGCAGCAGGTTTCACGAGTCAGGCATCCGTTTCCAGTTCCAAGATGATTCAGGAAAAAAATAGCAAATATACAACAGGGGCAGGGGCGATTGCTGCTGCGATGGAGAGTATTCCGGCAGAGGCAGTAGAACTTACCAAAGCCGAGGCGCAGAAAGCGCAGGAAGCCAGAGAGCAGGCAGAAGCAGAAGCAAAACGAAAAGCGGAGGAAGAAGCTGCGAGAAAAGCGGCAGAAGAAGCTGCGAGAAAAGCGGCAGAAGAAGCTGCACGGGCACAGATCGCTGCAGAAGATCAGAAACTTCTGGCATCGATCATCTTCTGTGAGGCAGGAAATCAGCCTTATGAAGGACAGGTTGCGGTCGGAGCAGTGATCATGAACCGTGTCAGAAGTGGTGTGTATCCGAACAGTATTTCCGAAGTAATCTATCAGTCAGGGCAGTTTGGCCCGGCGATGACAGGATGGCTGGATACTGTCCGCAGCTCGGAAGGATATACGCAGACTGCTATGCAGGCAGCGGCAGATGCGATGGCGGGAGTCAATCCGATCGGAGACTGTCTGTATTTTGGAAATGGAAATTATGGAATTCAGATTGGAGATCATTTCTTCCATTAAAAATTGAATAAAGATAGAAAAGAATAAGTCGCTTTACGGAATAGACGCCCCCACGAGTTGCAACCTCGTGGGGGCGTCTGCCCAGTTGGATATCAACTTCATTTGCCAAAGCAGACCCTATAACTGTATCTTCGAAAATGCTTCCGCAAAGGCAGTGTTGATCGGCTCTTTTGCTTCTTTTGCCTGTTTCCGTAAATAATGATTCACGTCTTTTTTGCTTGCGCCTTTTCCTTCTTTTTTCTTTCGTTCCTCAAAAGAACTCAGTTTTTCTTTGTGTCCGCAGACGCAGA
>ERZ1032091.222-NODE-222-length-17186-cov-30.083299_pt1 | contig 17186 bp, 33 predicted proteins | sample MGYA00518165_ERZ1032091 | MGnify/ENA primary metagenome ERZ1032091 (study PRJEB33719, sample SAMN04261302) | wastewater metagenome | biome: rural village; feature: human; material: feces | host: Homo sapiens | place: El Salvador | collected 2013-01-07 ...
AAAATATATGATTTTTTTATTATCTATCTCTTGACATCACACCGCTGGACTATCTTTCGCACAATCCAATCCAAAAAAAATTACAAGCAACAGTATCGGGAATCCCGCAGCCATCAGGTAATCCGCACCTTCTAGTTTTACATCCTCTTCCAATCCTGTCTTTAAAGTAATCACGGTTCCCAGTCCCAATATGTAGTAAAGGGCTAGGAATGCGATTGTGATTAAAATGTTCATGCTATTCCTCCTTGTATGGTTTTGGAAGTGGCTGCCATGCTATAATTCCATCCACTTCTCCGAACGCTGCGTCTAAGTCCGCATCATACTCTACTAAATAGATGTATTTCCCATCTGTGCATAAAACTTCTTTTCCTTCTTCCGGCAGTCTCTCACTCACTGGAATCCATCCGGCATTATTATCCGGAACATCGTCCATGTGTGAATGAATGATTTCTTTTACATATTTCCTATCCACATAATCTTTGTAGTACGGATCTTCTAATCTTTCTATCTCTTCCAAAATCTTCTCTAATACGTTCATTCCACATTCTCCTTATCCACATACTTCTCCACAATATCTACTGCACAAGTCAGCCCATAAATATAGCTTTCCAGCTCTTCTGCTGTTTTGCTTGCTCCGTGTCTTTTTCTTTCTTCTTTCAAGGTTTCGTAGGCATCATTTTTCATGTTTTCGATTTCTTCCACGATTTTCTCTAATGCGTTCATCACTCCACCTCCAACAGCTCTGGATTATCAAATACATTTTTAACCACCTCATATTCGCATCGCTTAATGTAAAAATCAGTTAACGGCATTGGCAGACAAAACGGTTCGCATTTGCTTAATACATCCGTTTCAATTACTTTCGTGTGCCAGCCGATAACACGATCTACTTTTTCGTGTGTCTCAACATCAATTACATTAAATTCCCCGAATACAACTTTTGCTAAGTCATCATCGTTTCCATGACCTCGTAAAATATCATTCTCCCAAATCTTCTTACCGTCCTTGTCTGTTAGCCCTGTGTACTGGCAGAGGGTGACTGGATCTATTTCCGCATATTCCCATACTGTATAGCTTTTTGACCAAAAAATAAGATGTTGTTCACTTCCGTCTAAATCAAATCGTTTTTGGTAATATCCTTCCACCCATTCTCCATTATCTATTCTCTTTGCTTTAAAAAGGATTTCTCTATTCATAATTAAACCCGCTCCCATGACCAATTAACCTGTTCCATAACCATATCTCTCATAGCTTCTTCGATTTCCTCATCAGTTACATCATCACCAAACTCTTCTTCAAATGTCATATTTGTTCCAGCAAAACCATAATTTGCCTCCGCTTTTACTTTAATCATTCTTCCACCCTCCTGTTCCATTTCCCTATAGCAGTTGTTTCTAAAGCACATATTCGCGTTGCGACTGCGATCACCATCATTGTGTCCAGTGTCATGTTTTTAATCTTCTCGCAGGCAATGTTCAGCTCTTTTCTGGTTAAGGCTGTGTTGATTCCTGTGATATTCCGAAACTGGATTTCTTTTTCCAGTCCCTCGATACCGTCTTTTTTACAATCTCCCTTGCCAGAATCAATCCCTGTGATCTACCGGCTGTATAATCATCAACTTTTCCCATCACCTATTCCTCCGCAATAAAGTCTTCTATGCTCATTTGCCCTGGTATGTTTTCGTCTTCCATCCACCAAAGAAATACCTCTTCCCCTGTCGTCCACTTACATTCTTTTCCTCTTCGTTCACGTTCTTTCAACATCCTGTCGAAAGCATTTATATACAATTGCTTATACTTTGGAAAATCTGCAAACTCTTTGTAACGCTTTTTGCCTACCATCGGACATCCGATGCAACCAACACGGTCATATCCGCACTGGTACAGCTCGCACGTCTCTATTTTCTCGGAATTTATATATCCCCAGATATCACTATGCGTCCAATCTATGATAGGATTTACAATCATTTTTTTCTGCTGCATACATAGCTCACTCATCCGTCTTCGTGCATCGTTATCCTCCATCAGCATTATCTTCGTAAATTTTTCTTTCTCCTTTTGGGTTTGTCCGAGCTTTTCAAACTCTTCCCTTTTCATTCTGGAAACACTTTCGTCCCATCTTACTCCGGTTGCGATATACCGGTTTGCACATCCAGTTTCTTTCAGTATAGAGCAACAGTATCTTACCAATCTTGTCGGCGGAATAAGTTTTTCGGGAATTAACTTCCACATGCTAATCGGTTTTCCTTTATAACGTGGTTTTTCTATCTCGCACTTAATCCCATGCAGTTCCAGTTCTCGAAATACCTTCCGGATATGCCGAACTGTCTGCGGCGCATCTGCCGTTGTATGGCTGTTATGTACTTCAAATGGGATTCCGGATCGCTTAAAAATCTCTAACATCACATCACTATCCTTTCCTCCGCTATACGTACAAACAAGCGGTCTACCATAGTGATGTAGACTCATTTCACTTGCCATTTTAATTCTTTCGATTGCTTTTTTCTCTTTATCCATTTTTTCAGAAGCCCGGTATACCCTTGCCCCGGCCGGAGGCTGGCTCCTTTCTATTTTTCGTTTATTTTCTTCTTATTTCCTCGCAACTGCTTGCAAAGCTCTTCCCACTCAACCTCTTTGCTCCGCGTCCATCTTTTCGCTGCTCTTCTCTTCCGGATTCCAGTATTATCCATGTACCGGATAAGATCATCTCTGGTAAATTCCGTTTTCTGCATGTCATGCAAGACTTTATGGATATGCTCATCCAAGCATCCGAGTTTTACCATCTCTTCGATCTGGAATTTGTACGGATCCAGAAAGTGTGCTGGTCTACTCATTTTCTGCCCTTTCTATTGTGCGAACCGGAATTCCATTTACTTCCAGACTGTCATCTACTGCTATTACTAAGCATTTCCTTCCATTCACAACCATTGTATCTACAAGATCTGTCCGCCCTGGATTCACTTTAATCACAATATCCGGTGTTTCAATCTGGAATTTTTTCGTCTCTGTAATGTTCGCTGCAAGCAGGGATGCCTTTTCTCCTACAGTCTCTTCATAATTCTGGTCAAAACTCTCCATCTTCTCCGAAGAGACACCACTTCGTTCAAATACCTTGCGCACATCTGTCTTATCAAGCTGCAGCGGTTCCGGTTCTTCCTTGTGCTCCTCGATCATGTCATTCAACGTATCATGAATATTGCGAATCGTCTTATAATCTCCATCTTCTCCCAGAGTATCTTCAATCAGCATCTGAAATGTCTCCTTCTGCGTGTTGGCTGACATCGGCATCCTTGCTCCCAGCAGCTGTTCGATTAGCTCCTGCTGTAAATCCTCTGACTTCTTTGTATAATAGAGAGCCCCGTGGATATCTGTACTCCTGTCATTAAACGAAGGGAACAAGAATCCTTTATCGGGCATACATACTACCCAGTCCCGGATACGATCATGAATGCAATTACTCTCTGCATGGTAGCTCAATCCTGCCTTTGACAACGAAACCGGGCAGATGCTGCATAGCAGATATTCATACACTTCTTCTGACGCATCGTACATCTCCATGTCATCAGAAGATTTTCCCGGTATATCATACATTGCATGAATGAGGACGATGTAATAATTTTCACCGTAGTCATAAGATTCGATTATCCTATCGTAGAACTCTTCCAGAAGCTGGTCATCTTCCAACTTGCTTTTTCTGAGCTTCATCAAGAATTCCTGTGTTCCTCCCGGCATCTCCTGTTTTGTCGGAAATTCCAGATTTAACAAATTCTTGCCGACACTTCCGGACAATGTTTTTCTTAAGATGTCAAAATACTTGAATGTGTCCTCTTCCGGTAAGGACAGGAATGCGCTTTTTGACTCCATCTTTTTGATTTTCTCATGATCTACATAGCAACCGGCAATTCTTGTGATTGCACAATTTGCTGGCGTAAACTGTTTACGAATCTCCAATACTTCTTTTTTATTCATTTTCAACCTCTCTTTCCAGCCACTCTTTTTGGCTCTTGTACAAATTCAGGTATTTATCACGGTTTTCTTCGTACAGATCGTTTTCTAAATCCTCATCTATTCTTGTAAGTATCATCTTCACTGCGGAGATTTCTGGTGTATCAATTTCTCCTGTTATGTTGTTCAAATGATCATTGTTCGTCATTTCCCTCTCACCCTGTTCTTTCTCTTCCGCTTTGTGCTGCCGTACATAAACGCTGCCATGTTGCCCGGTTTGAATCCGGCAGACTGTTTCTTATAGACTCTAAAACCGTATCTTTTTCTGTTCATGTTTGCCTCCTAACTAAAACTTGCTTCCGGCTCTTCCTGTGGACATATTTCTCCATCTGCTTCCATTTCGTTTATGATGATTTTCGTTCCCGCTCTTTGTAATCTCAGCAACAGCATGTCAAATTCCCCAAGGTATCTCAACGACTTAATGTCTACACATCCCAAACTGTCAAGTGTATACTCTTTCTCAAAATCCCATTTCGATATCGGAATTTCCATATTCAACTTTTCATCGTGTTCGTTTTCGAAAATGATTACCGCCCTATGCAGGGAGCTCCGAGTAGATCTTTCACACTCTTCTATTAGCATCTCGCAACTGACCGATTCGTAGTGTGGTCCATTGTCAAACTCCACTTCCAGACCAGTTGTACTGATCTTCTTTTCGCACATTGCAATCCATGCATCAAACAGATCAGTGACTTCCATTTCTTTTTCTTCCTGCTTGATTGATAATTCCTTAAAATTTTCCAGAATCTTTTTATTCTCGATACAAGCATCGGAATTTACGATTTCTGTAAGCACCGTATCCAACTTTGGAAGGTATTCCGAAAAATCATACTTCTCTATGTACGGCACCATAACTTCGTCTATTTTTTTCTTCAGTGCACTTTCTGCTTTTCCCCATCTAAACGCTGATTCTATTGCCGATTCTATCGATTCCTTGAATTTATTTCTGAGTATTTCCTTTACTTCTTCCTCAGAGAGACACTCCTGTGCCATTTTTAATAATTCTTCTTTCATTTTCTTCCCCCTTAATTTGACTTCAATAACTGCTCTTCCAGATAGTCCATGTCGTATCCTCTGCGTTCGAAGTTATTTAAGTTTCTGCTTACTGGCGGTTTTGTTGGCTTTATATTTTTATTCTTGTAATTTCCATCCAGAATCTTTGCCATATTCGTGTCATTCATCATCCAGTCAAAGGTTGCTGACCAATTCCGGTTATTTTCGCCTTTTAGAAAGTCGCTTTCTTCTGCAATCTCAAATACTCTTTGAATGTCATCAATGGAATATTTTCTTAATCTTGCTTTAATTGCCCGTTTTCTTTTTTCAGACAATCGTGTTAAGCGAGGGAATGACACGCAAGTGGCATTATACATATCAGCTATTTGCTGATAATCCACTCTATTACCTCTTATATCTCTTTCTTTATCTATATCTTTATCTTCTTCTTTATCTTTATCTGTAGCGTGACTTCCCAAATTTGTCACACTTGTGTCACGTGACATTTCCGTGACACACTCAATTTTTTGTTTTTCCCTCTGTTTTTGCTTCCTAATCCGGTTCTGCTCCCTTATTTTTTCAAGCGCTTCTGCGTTCTGGTGTTCCTCCCATCCGGGGATCGAGAAAAATCCATTGTCCATCACGATCATTTCAAGCTGCTCCAGTGATTGTAAGGCTAATTTCACGGTATTTTCCTCAAAATCAAGTTCATCAGCCAACATCTTGGGCGTGTATGGGATGTTCTGTGTCAAAAACACCATCCCGTTACTATTACACCGACCAGCCATGGTAAGCAGCATCACCCAAATTAAGACAATGTTATTTCCGTCTGGAAGTTTCCGCAGATGTTTGATCTTGCGATTATCAAACATATCCGTTGTAATCTTGATCCACTTTACCTCTGCCATCACTCATCCTCCGCAATATAGACCACCACACAAGGCTCATCCGAGTATGCTTTTTCGATTTCCAGACTGGTCACCTGCTTATCGTCCGTATATGCGACTCCATTCAGTCCATCCAAAATGATTTTTGCAATGTTGTCTAAGTCAGGCTTCTTATTCGGCTTTATTTCTCCTTTTAAAGCCCTATCCTTATTCTTCTTAGACCAGCTCTCTGGAATCGGAAATTTCGCTAAAATTCGAACTCTCAGAGGGATGTCCGTGTAAAGCACGCCTATACTCTGCTTGTAAATCCTTGCAACTTCCTTTTCGTACTTTTTATTTTCTGGTGGCGTATATGTAATGACTTTAAATCCGGCTCTGCGGAATCTCGGTCTTGCTTTTCCAACCGGTTTGCCCGGAATTGTAATTACCATTTATTCTCCTTTCTGCTCCCGGAATTATCGGGAGACAATGAATCTGGCTTACTTAAGGTATTTGTGACGTACTACACAGCAGCCATGAACGGGTTACAATTTATAGCAAAGGTTTAACCCTTACTAACATAGTGAAATTCTTGCCGGAACTGTTCTTCTGTTCCGTAGTGCTGCAAATAATATTCCTTGCAGCGTTTTCTTAAGTCTCTGTCAACTTTCGCTGCATTCTTCCCCGCTTTCGTTCCGTTTGGATGCAGGTCTGGTCTCAACGGGGAAATGAAGCCGTAGTCCTCCGAAAGTTCAATTTCTCTTGATGTGTGACTAAAAACATGATGCCTCTCCACTCCGTAAACTCCGGTGTACATGCAATGATCCATGTCCTCTGTAAATATGCTCCACAGCTTCTTTGGTCTGCCGGATGCTCTTTGATGACCTTTTTTCTTTTTCTTTCGCTTCGGCTTCGGGAATGCCATGTCACTGTAATCAATACTCACAGTTCAATCCCCCATTTTTGTCTAAGCTCTTCTTTTTCATCTGGGGTCAAAAGGTCTGCATCTGGTATTCCAACCTCTCTGCAATCTTCCAACACGCCTTTGATGAGTCTGCTCATTTCCTTGGTGTTATACTTGCTTGACCCTTTGTAGCATTGCAGAGTGTGTAATGTTTCCGTTCTCCCTTTTAGGTCTTTTACTTCCTGTGCTCCACGATCTATCACAATCCGGAACACTGACTGCGCCAAATAGATGTCTTTTTCCCGGAGCGGTATGTACTCGAAAGCGCCGTGGGATTTTAATTCGTTTAGGTACGCTTGCCATCTGGTAATATCCAGCTTGTCTGCTAATTTATCCAGCAACACCCACAAATAAGAGTTTGCATCAAGGCTTCTCTTTGCTCTGTACGGCTTTATTTCAAGTGTTAATTTTTTATAATCTTTCAGTTCATCATAGGCTTGTCGGAAGTCCTCTTCGGATTCGAATAGGATGGTGTGGCAATCTATCAAACGACCTTTTAATCTTCCTGTAAATTTCATCAATCATCACCGTATTTATTTTTTATTGTGCTTAGCATTGTTGCAGCTTCTATCTCGGTAAGTGTCTGCTCTGTCCTATTGTTTTCTCTCAACCATCGTTCAAGATTGATACCGTGAGATACGCATAAATTCTTAAGTGTCTTGATTTTCGCTTCAGACGCTCTGTTTTCTCCTGTTTCTGGTATTTGAGCATACATCTTGTTATATTCCTCTTTAAGCCACAAATCGAAACCTAAGCCGGTATGTATTGCCACGCACTTTACAAATGCCCTACACATGCTGTTCCAGACTCTTTGCTGGCTCATAGAGTTGTCTTTTACAGGGTTCGCCCCATTCATCACAGGAGTTTGCATCTCGTACACCTGATCATCTATCACAACACGGATTCTGGTCTCGTAACATCTATTTTCAACTCCGTTTTTATCTTTAAACACCGCTTTTGTCATCCTCAGGCTACTTCCTGTTTCTGGGTCTGGAATCGGAGTAAAATAAACATTTTCAGCCCCATTTTTATGTAATAAATCAATGCACATTGCCCAGTTTAAATAGTCCATACCATCTCTTTTTTCGAGGTATGGTTTTACATCTACTTTCCTCATTTCTTCATAGCTTTTAAGCATAGGTTTCCTCGCTTTCTTCCTTTACCCAATTCCCGGAGTAAAACCATTCCACCAGCATTTCTTTAAACTCTTCCTGGTCATCCGGTGTTCCATGCAAGCATCTTTCCAGTGCGTAATCAAATGCTTGGTCATCCGTTACAACCATGTCTTTTTCCGGTCCGATACCTACATACATCATTTATCCTCCGCCTTGTCCACTGCTATTTCCAGTAATCCTTTGACTGCATGGATTGCGTTATCTAAGGCATAATCCGTCTCGATTTTCATGCGTAAATCGTAGTTTCCTTCCGAAAATCCATTTTTCATAGCGTATAAAGAGATTCTGTCTCCGAAATTCGAAAAATCAATATCTATATATGGGAATCCGTTTCTACCTTTTCCGCGATCTTGAATGTCAAGAACTAAATCCAAAAGTTCATGTATTTTCTTTCTATTCATTGCTTATCCTCCTACTCATCCTTGGACAATCTAAACTCCATCAAATCTGCCAGCATCAAATATTCCTTTGCCAGTCGGCTGTCTCCGTGTCGTTCTTTCACCTTTTCTCTAAATTCCCTCAGTGTTCCGCAAAAACATCCACATCTCACGCTGATTCCGCCGTCTTTCGTGCGGAAAAATGTTGTCGTCCTATTTTCTGACCCGAAACAGCTTGTAGCAGAATAATCGCGGCAGTTTTGAACCCAAGCGTCACCGTATACCCGAGCGTCACCGCATACCCAAGCGTTACCGTGCTGGTCAAGATTATTCTCCCTTTCTATAAATCCACCCAATTCTCCCTCTGCTACATCATAAAACGACACAAGAGCCTTGATTCTAAAGAGCTTCTTCCCTAAAAAAGTTACAAATTCACTGGTTAATTCAAATTTTTTCATTTACATTTCTCTCCTTTTCGTCTACAATTTAACTGATTTAATTTCTTGAGTGCTCGAGGGTTGCCGCCCTGTGACAGCACTCTTTTTAATACCCAAACACCAGATACCACCCAAGCATTGTCAGTCCGAACCCGACCACCGCCACACCGACTCTGATCCAGTAAGGCTTGTCCTTTGGTTCCGGCAAATCTACAGAGACTGACCGGATGTCCCAGCTATTTAAAGTGTTGGGTTGCTGGGTGGTGGCGCAGCGGTATGTTCCTTTAATCTCCATGCTTGTCCTCCCTTTCTACCGCCTAAGCGGTTTTCTCTTCTGTCCTCTTTTCGAGTGTGTAATCAATTTTTACGTGTTCCTGTTCTTCGATCAGAGATATCAACACTTGTATGATTTTTTCCATATCTGGCTTCATAAAATCACCTCTCTAATATGTATGACGGATGGATTGTCCGAGATATGTTGTCCTAGTTATTCTCTTTTTCATCTACTGCATCCATGTCAGATCTCGCCTTTAAAATATCTATACTATTCTTGGCGAGCATGAATCCTTGCGGATCGTTTTCTGCCAGATGTTTTGCCTTTCTTACCATTTCTGCAATTTCTTTTTTATCTTTATCGCTCACGTGTACCTCCTTATGCTGCGTTCAGCTCAATTACTGGATAGATGCCGTTTTTCTTAAGCTCCTCGTATAAAAACAAGCGCCCTTTCTGTGTCCACTGCGTCTGCATTGTTACATCCGGATCTCCGTTGCTCCTTGTAATATCGATTGTTTTACTATGCACATAGCCGCAATTCTGATATTTTGAGTAGAGCACCCACTGTTTATTGACTTTGTATTGAATTTTCATGTCATTCAGAATCCGGTTAAATCGCACCGCTGACATTCCGTAGTCCTTTGCGATCTGCGTAGTCGCTACCAACGATTTTGATTCGAGAATATGATCAACATAGTTCGCTTTCGGTGCCATTTCCTCGATCAACTTTTGTTGCTCTACCACCTGTCCACCGAGGAATTTGCACCTGTCTTTTAAGCTGTCGATGGTCTTGCCTGCCATCTTTAAGGCTCTGGCCATTACCTGTTCCGGGGTATTCCATGCTTTCTCGAGGTCAAGAAAATACTGGCGAATCTGTTTTCCTTCCGGCGTTCTTTGAATCATACAAATCTGCTTCGCCATATCAACGGAAAGGTTGTATTCGGTTGATGGACGTCCCCCAGTACTTTTAGACATTTTTGTCCAAAAGTCTTTTGACTCTTCAAAGCCGTAATCACACATACGGTCAATCCATTTCTTAAATGGTGTTTCAATGTTTAATTGTTCGTGTAAATCTTTTGCCGATACTGTCGGTTGTTCTGTTTCATAATTGATTTTGATTAACTCGTTCAATACCTTTTACCTCCTATTTTTATTGCCGTCGTAACCTCCGTGGCGGGATTGCTTTCTTTTCGTTTATCTCCTATACTGTAAATACAGGACACTGGCATGTCCGAGTATTACGAAAGGAGAAATGTTATGCTTGATACAACTATTAAAAATATCGTTTCCGACTGTGTGAACACATGTTGTAAAAATGAAACGATTACAAAATCCGAATTAGAAGAAGTTTTAACAGACTCTTTAATTCGAATTCTCAAATCTAATGACTTGACTGACGAAATTTCAAAAAAAGCTGAACAACAAGCAACATTAAAGCGGAGATTGCAAGGATTAAGATAATCCGTAGCGGGCAGGTACTTTTTTTATCTGCTCGCTTTTCCAATTCTGAAATTCTAAATTCAGAATCAATTTTGTCGAACTCATCGAATAAGTTTTTATCAGATACGTATTTTCTAGTAATATAATCGTAATAAAAGCTTTTTCTTTCTAGGTTCTCTAATCTCTTTTTTAATTTCATCAATGTTTTACCTCTCTTTCTTGTATTCTGTCCTCTGAATTTACACCGGGTCAGAGCCGGCTAGGCGGTCATCACCATCTCAAATAGTTCGTTGAACGTGTCACTGTAATACAATGGCTGCACTTCTTTCTGATTATGAGGACTGACTGCATTTTCACCGTATTTCAAACCTTTCTCTGTCAGTGATTTGAACTTCTTCACTCTTCCCTTACTTGACTGGCGTTCCCTTTCTTCCAAGATTCCGGCAGATAAAAGTTTCTTATTGAACTGCACCGCACTGATTCCGAGATTATTTTCTTTCAGCAGTGCTGTGAGTGACTTCATTTCCCTATTGCCGTTAAACTCATAATTCGGTAAGAATCCTGTCGGAATATGGTAAGAATCATAGAACCCTTTCAGCATCAGCAATTTGCTTGCATCGTTCATTCTTAACATGCTTGCTACCACTTCCAGTGATTCCACCTGTTCTTTTAATGGAATGCCAACGTACTGTGTTCCCTTTTCGATGAAATCTTTCATCTTCTCGAATGCTTCAATATATGTAGCTGTGAAAATGACACCTTTCTTTCCGGTCATTTTGTTGGCGATCATGTCGCATCCTTTCTTTGTGCAGAGGTAACATGGAAGTGTTCTTCCGGTACTGTCTTTGTACTCTGATTCGATGAAATATTCACTCACGTCAAAATTTACGTCAGTAAGATGCTTTGCATAAGACTTTATCTTTTTGATAAGATTGTAATGCTCAAGTTCTACCATCATTGCTACTTCTCTACTGTCGGTGAGTAGCTGACCGTTTTGCTCAAATACTGTTAAATTGTTCATTATTCCTCCTGTCTGTGCTATAATCTCCCTATCAAATACGAAAGGATATGACACTATGATCACTAATGATTCTAAAGTTATTCTTGATTATCTTGCTTCTGTTTTTCAAAATCAAAATTCAGAAATGATAAATTTTGCCACCATAGCAGATGCCACTCAACTACCTATCTTCAAAGCAGATGCTGCATTGAGATACCTGGAAGATGAAGGATATGTCAAAATCAAATTTTATAAGAGTGGTAGCTTTGTTCACCAAATTACTCATAAAGGTATAAATTATAAAGAATTTGAATCTGCTCTGAATCCAACTGCGCAAACTAATATTTTTAATGCACCTGTTACAGGTTCAGCTATTAGCAATACCGGATGTATCACCGTAAACAATGGCATCTCTTTTGAAGAAGCCCTTTCTTTTATCCATTCACAAAACATTTCTTCAAAAGATACTGTTGAAGCCGAAAAATTGATTTCATATATAGAGGCTTTAACAGAAAATGACACGCCATTAAAAAAGGGATTTTTATCAAAATTTAGTGACATTTTATCTAAACATCATTGGCTCCCAGAGCTAGTTATGAAACTTTTGTTCCAGTATTTAACGATGCAATAGCTTGAAAATGGTTATCTAGTGTTATCGACAGACCGTATTTTCCCTTATCTAATGCAAAGGAAAATGCGGTCACATTATTTACTTCTTTCCCATTCACAAGCATCACGCCTGAATCAACATCCAGAAAAAAGGATCTTAACTCCAGCACATTTCCATCGCGTGCTGCTGCATTTAACGGAAAACCGCATTTCCAACAAAATGAATCATTACCTCTGACTCTCTTTTCTTCTCCACATTTAGGACATTTCATTTTTCTTTTTTCCTCCTACTCCCAAAAATACTCAACACTTACACCGAAGTAATCGGCTACGCCACTGATTCCAGGTAAGCCAGATCCTTCACGGTTTCCAGTCTCTTCTTACAATCCTGATAAATCTCCTTGTAATGCTTTCCCGTCAGTATTCCAGTGTCGATCACATGGAGAATGATGTTTTCCATCAACGAAAGATTGTTCAGCTGCATAACTGTTGCTTCATCACGTTTTCCAATTCCAGCCATCTTATTTGCCAGTTTTGAATAGGTCATGTAAAGCATCTCTGCGTGTGTACTCCCCTGTTCTTTTGCGTATTCCACTAACTTCTGAATGGTGTCTGTCTCTGCTCTTCTGGTCAGTTTTCCGGCTTTTCTTGTTTCTACCCATGTCTGAGTTGTCTTTTCTTTGATGAACGCTTCCATCTGATTAAATGCTTTGATGTACTGCAATTTCCATTCAAGAGCTTTCTTACCAGTGAACCCCATTGCCAGAAGGGAAAAGCCATCGCGGTTCATATAAAACTTCCTGTATGACTGACCATTGTCTGCTTTGTAATGTGATTGCCTGAACATATTTTGCACTGCTGAATTTTCAGCAATGAGATTATCTATATTTTGCAACACGTTTCTGTGTTCTTTATGAAACTTCTCAGCCACCTGTAAGCTGTCACACACTGCTTCATCATTTTTTAAATATACGAGTTCTGTCATTATTCCTCCTCCAAAGTATCTTTAAAAGTTACTCTTTGGCAAAAAAAATTGAAACCGGGTCTTCGATATGAAGTCTGTCTATCATAATTTGTATTTCATTACTTCCAAAAACTCCGTTTTTCATTTTTTCATAAAACGTTTTTGGCGTAATTCCAATCATTCCAGCCACATCCGACTGAGAATATCCATTCTTAGCAATTACGCCTCTTAACTCATTTGTTTTTATCACCGTATCACCTCCGTATCTTTTTAAGTTACCCTTAGTATATCACATATTTGTAACTTGTCAAGATATTTTTTATTGATTTTATTACATTTTTGTGTTATCATTAAGTTACTTCATAAGAAAGGAGCAATTGATGTGACGGTTGGAGAAAGAATTAAAGAGATTAGAATGAAACTCGGAATGAGTCAAGTTGATTTTGCTGACAAAATAAATGTATCAAAGCAAACATTGTATAAATATGAAAACAATATTATAACCAATATACCATCAGACAAGATAGAAGCTGCTGCTGATTTGGGAAATGTTTCTCCATCTTATATAATGGGATGGGATAAAAACAAAGCTACAGTAAATTTATTTACGGGAAATGGAACAATCGAATATATTTCAAAATCAGAAAAGGCTTTATTGGAGTTATATAACTTGTTAAATGATTTCGGGAAAAAAGAAGCTTACAAACGTTTAGAGGAATTAACTCTGATTGATCGTTACTCTATGTCAAGTAACCATCTAGAAGTATTAGCAGCTCATGAGCGCACCGATATTAAAGTAACAGATGAAATGAGAAAACACGATAAAGACATCATGATGGATGACTCTGAATGGGAGTGATACAATGACGATTTATGAAGAACTTTTGGAAGAGGCGAATAATAGCGGACTGATTGTCCGCGAAAAGACTCTTTCCGGTAGTGACGGATTGATCTATAAAAATAGAATTGCAATATCAAACAGGTTGAAAACGTCCGCAGAAAAGGCTTGTGTTTTAGCTGAAGAAATCGGACATCATCATACTGCTGTTGGCGATATATTTGATCTGCAAGATATTGAAAATATGAAGCAAGAACAAAAAGGAAGATTGCACGGGTATAACCGGATGATCGGATTGCGAGGCATCATATCAGCTTTTAATGCTGGATGCCAGAATAGATATGAAGTTGCAGAACATCTGCATGTCACAGAAGAATATCTGCAAGAAGCTATTGACTGCTACAAAGGAAAATATGGCGAGTATATCACTGTAGATAACTATGTTATTTATTTTATTCCAAATTTAGCAGTTATGGAAATGGTATAACCGCTTCGGCGTTTATATATAAATTGTGGGAAAAAGTACAGGAGAAAAGAGGGAGACTAATGCAATTTATAGGTTTTATTATTGTATTAATACTTATTGGAGCCGCAATTAAAATATGGCCTGTTTTTGTAGTATTGGCGCTTATTTTTATTGCATGGAAAATGTATGAACTATTTTATTATAAAAGTGGAAAGTTTTTACAAATAAAAGACAGAATAGAGTCATACATAAATGATTGCAATGAATTGAACAGTCATATCGAACATCTAAAGCACACACAGCTTGTTTCAACCAAAACAGACTACGGTGACGCGCTTTATAGAGATAGAAGCAAATGGAACTACAAGCGGAAACACTTAAGCGATCAGGAATATTTCCCGAACATTCACGACTGCTCTCGTACTGTGTGCAATAATGCAAAGAAAAAGCCGTTTGAGTATATATGCAAATATTTCGGAATAAGAGCAACTGAAGAAAATCTGTCTGCCTTCGAAAACGTTCTGAATAATTTTGAAGCTGCTGAAGATGGAAAGGTTAAACTGAAAGCAGAAAAAAACGGAATAATCGAAAGTATTCAGGATGAAGTCCCTTTCCTTATAAGGAAAATAGGTAAAACAAAGCTTGAAAGAAAACTCGGGTTCGATGAAATTGATATGGGGACTGCATATTTTCCGAAGTATATTTTTAAATATGTAAGCTCTGGAGGAAATGCTTCTACCCAGTGTGATGTTGTGATGGATATCGATAACCTGAATCGATTTGTGATGTTTCTTTCGGAAAAGATAAAATTTAATAAAAGTGCCGCTGGCCAACGAGCGCTTATGACAAGCAAGCTAAGGCAGAAAATCAAAGAACGTGATGGATTTACATGCAAAAACTGCGGTGCATCCGTAGAAGAAGAACCAAACTTACTACTTGAGATAGATCACATAGTTCCAGTTTCTAAAGGCGGACTGACAACAGAAGATAATCTTCAGACCCTTTGTTGGCGTTGCAACCGTAAAAAAGGAGCTAAAATAATATAACCGCGTCAAAAAGTACACTGACTCTGCTGCTGGAATAAGCACAGAAGATCTGATGAATTCGTTGAATTCTTTAGGGCAATAAAATAAAAACCGCCCCTGCGCCAACAGAGACGGTATACATATCCGAAGATATGCGATTGAAATCCACGAATATTGTATCATCTTCGGGGCAGTCACGCAAGCGGAACATATGTTTTGTGCTGGCTGTTATTTTTGTACCAATTTTAAATATATTTTACAAAGGAGAGTGATGCAAATGCCAGAAAAAATACTGCGGTGTGCCATATATATCCGCGTCTCCACATTTGAGCAGAGCGTACATGGCAAGTCTCTGCAAGCACAGAAAGAATGTCTGGAGCAATACGCAACAGACAACAATATGTCTATAGTAGGCGTCTATGCGGACGAGGGAAAGACTGCCAGAAAAGAATTGAAGAAAAGAAAAGCCATACACGCTCTTGTAGAGGACGTAAAAAGGGATAAAATTGATGTGATAATTTTCTGGAGACTAGACAGATGGTTTCGAAATCTTTCTGATTTTTATAAGGTGCAAGATGTGCTTGATGATCATGGTGTTCGCTGGATTTCCGTATCAGAGCCCGGTATAAACATGGAGACAAGAGATGGACGATTGCAGTTAAATGTAGTGCTGTCGATCGGTCAAAACGAAGTAGACACCACATCCGAGCGAATTAAATTTGTGAATGAAGCATCTATAAGACAGAAAAAGCTAATATTTGGAGATGCAAATATGCCTTTTGGTTATAAAACAGGTGTTGTAGATGGAAAGAAATGCATGGTTAAAGATTCGGAAACAGAACACATGGTGGAAGATTTTTTTGAATATTTTAGAAATCATAACTCCAAGAAGGGCGCTATCCGGTACATGCAGGAAACCTATGGAATTGATTTTAGCTATGGCATGTTACGGACGATGTTATCCAGCGAATTTTATAAAGGGACGTACAGAGGATACCCTTATTGTCCAGCATACCTGTCAGAAAAAGAATGGGATGAGATGCAAACTATATCGAAAAGAAATATTAAAAACACGCCGTCTGGTAGAATATACCTATTTACAGGTTTGATGCGCTGTCCTGTGTGCGGACAGAAATTAGTTGGCACCGGATGCTCATCAATTATCAACCGTAAAACCGGAGAAAAAAGAACATACTGCTACTACCGTTGCAACAGAGCGCTTATTGATCATATTTGCACGTATAGGCATAGGGTAAGCCAGAACCTTATCGAAAAATATCTGCTCGAAAATCTTGAAAGAGAGTACGAAAAGTATAAGGTCCGCACCAACCAGATCAGCGAAGAGTTAAAAAAGCAAAAGAAAGCGAAAGATCCGAAAAAGCTTAGAAAAGAAATGGAACGATTAAATATATTATTTCAAAAAGGGCGGATCTCTTACGATTACTACGATAAGGAGTACCAAAGATTGGAGAGAGAATATTCCGCTTCTGCTGCTTTTTGCGAGGAAGAAGAGACGAGAAACCTGCATTATGTAGAAGAACTATTAAAAACTGACTTTCGCCAGATGTATGATTCGCTGTCTCCGGAAAACAAGCGTTCTTTTTGGAGATCCACGATACAGGAGATTTACCTAAATGATGACAATACGATTAAAGCTGTAGATTTTTTATAATCTGTTTTGTACTAAGTGTTTAGCCCCATTTGGAGCCGACAAAACGATGACTGCTGTACTTTCTGGTGAAGCAGATATCGGA
>ERZ1032091.224-NODE-224-length-17014-cov-9.262869_pt1 | contig 17014 bp, 11 predicted proteins | sample MGYA00518165_ERZ1032091 | MGnify/ENA primary metagenome ERZ1032091 (study PRJEB33719, sample SAMN04261302) | wastewater metagenome | biome: rural village; feature: human; material: feces | host: Homo sapiens | place: El Salvador | collected 2013-01-07 ...
CATCCCGTAGGCCTGATAAGCGAAGCGCCATCAGGCAGTGTGGCAGCTACGCCTGGCCCGGTCTGGATTATACGGTGGGCGTCATACCCCGATTAGTTCGCCATCCCGTAGGCCTGATAAGCGCAGCGCCATCAGGCATTAAACAGGATACCTGGCTATCAATTTTACGGCCCGGGATACCCCGGGCCGTTTTATGCCTGACGATTACACCTCATAATCCAGCTCATCCTGCTTTACCGGCGGGACGATCTGCACCTTCTGCACCCGATGGCTGTCGACCTGCAGCGTGCGCAGGGTATAACCGTCAATCTCAATGGTCTCCCCCACCTGCGGCACATGCTGCAAATACTCCATCAACAGACCGGCGACGGTGTGGTACTCCCGTTTATCATCCAGCGGCAGCGGAACGTACTGCACCAGGTCCTCCAGCGGCATATGGCCATTGACCGTCCATGAACCGTCCTGATGATGCTGAATATCGTGCCGGGCATCGATCTCCTCCACCTCATTGGGCAGATTGCCGGCGATGGTCTCCATCACGTCGCTGAGGGTCACAATCCCCTCGACAGAACCAAACTCATCGACCACAAAGGCAAAATGGGTGCGGGCCTGGCGGAACTGCTCGAGCGCCGAGAGGAGCGGCAGGCCCTCCGGGAAGACCAGCGGTTGACGCACCAGCGCCTGCAGATCCAGCGGCTCCTGACGCAGGGACTGCTGGAGCAGGTCAATAACATGCACCACCCCCAGCAGATCTTCATTATCCTTCCCGCCGGTGACCACCAGCCGGGTATGCTGATTTTTCTCCACCAGGCTGCGGATCTCTTCCTCCGGCGCGCTAAGGTTGATGCGCTCGATATCATGGCGCGACGTCATAATACTGCTGACGCTGCGCTGATTAAGGTTCAGCACCCGCTCAATCATCAGTCTTTCCTGCGGATTAAACAGTGGATGTTGATCCTGATCGGCGACCAGCGACGCCGTGTCAGCATCCAGTTCAGCTTTTTCTTTCTGCCCGCTCAGCAGATTCATCACCGCTTCGGTAGTGCGCTGACGCAGCGTCATATTGGCGGAGAGGAAGCGACGGCGGTTAAACTGCGCCAGCTGGTTAAGCGCTTCAATCATGACCGAGAAGCCAATGGCCGCATATAAATAGCCTTTCGGAATGATAAAGCTGAAGCCTTCAGCAATCAGGCTGAAGCCGATCATCAGCAGGAAGCTCAGACAGAGGATCACGATGGTCGGGTGGCTGTTAACGAAGCGCGTCAGCGCCTTGCTGGCCATCAGCATCAGGCTGATGGCGATAACCACCGCGGCCATCATCACCGCCAGGTGATCAACCATGCCGACGGCGGTGATCACCGAGTCGAGCGAGAAGATGGCGTCTAGCACCACGATCTGCGCCACGACGGCCCAGAATTTCGCCCCTTTGCGCTGGGTGGGGTTATCGCTGTCTTTCCCCTCCAGCCGCTCATTAAGCTCGACGGTCGCTTTAAACAGCAGAAACAGGCCGCCAAACAGCATAATTAAATCGCGGGCGCTAAAGCTGAAGTCGTGAAAAACAATCAGCGGTTTGGTCAGGGTGACCAGCCAGGAGATAGAGGCCAGCAGCAGAAGACGCATGACCATCGCCAGCATCAGGCCAGTGATCCGCGCGCGGTCGCGCTGGGCGGGAGGGAGCTTCTCGGCGAGGATAGCGATAAAGACCAGGTTATCGATACCCAACACCAGTTCGATAACCACCAGCGTGACGAGACCTGCCCAGATTGACGGATCGGCAATCCATTCCATATGTATTAAAACCTGTACGACTGCGGTATGTGTTACCACGATCTTGGATAAGATGAGTCTAAAATGCAATAACGACGCGGATATCGCCCTGCCGTGGGTGGATATATTTCCAGGGGATTAAGCGAACCGATAAGAATTATGTTCCGGAAAAGAACAGTGAAAAAATAACACCATGGCGGCGACCATGGAATAAGCTTGCCGATATCAGAACTTTTTCCGCTGCGTTTCAGCGAGGGCGGCAAAAAGGCTTCCTCCCGCGGTTCGTCACGGCGAGCGCGGATGCGCAGAGCAGAAGCGAAGCGCGAAGCCCGCTCACAAAACCAGCATAATTCATATTATGAAGTGAGTGCAGAATAGGGCGGATCGCAGTTCACCGCCGCGGATTCAGGCTAATATGTCGTCATATCCGGCTGTTTATGCTGAAATATATTGCCTGGCGAAATTTATTATCTATATCTATTCTTTCCAGGCATACGCGCGGCGCGGCGCGGCGGGGCCGGCGGCCAACAGACCCCGATAGACGGGCCTCTCAGCCACATCGCGCGGCGCAAAGGAACGAGCCGCTGAATAACCTGAACGAAAATAAGATTATTCTCACTTCTAACTGTTGGTAAAAGGGAGTTGTGTGTATTCTTTTACGTGACAGTGAATTTAAGAATTTGGCGGGCAGATGCCCGGGCAGTATCCGTGTATTATCAGTTCCAATGGATTTGTGACATGTACAATTTTGCAAAACCGCGTGTTTTGCAACCAAACAGGTGAAGATGAATATGGCGAATTTGAAAGCGGTTATTCCGGTCGCAGGACTAGGCATGCATATGCTGCCGGCCACAAAGGCAATTCCAAAGGAGATGCTGCCGATCGTTGATAAGCCAATGATTCAGTACATCGTTGACGAAATCGTCGCCGCCGGGATCAAAGAGATTGTTCTGGTGACGCACTCCTCGAAGAACGCGGTGGAAAACCACTTCGATACCTCCTACGAGCTGGAAGCCCTGCTGGAACAGCGCGTGAAGCGCCAGCTGCTGGCGGAAGTGCAGGCCATTTGCCCGCCGGGCGTAACCATCATGAACGTGCGTCAGGCGCAGCCGCTGGGCCTGGGCCACTCCATCCTCTGCGCCCGCCCGGTAGTCGGCGACAACCCGTTTGTGGTGGTCCTGCCGGATATCATCCTTGACGGCGGCACCGCTGACCCGCTGCGCTATAACCTCGCCGCTATGATCGCCCGCTTTAACGAGACCGGCCGCAGCCAGGTGCTGGCGAAACGCATGCCGGGCGATCTCTCCGAATACTCCGTCATCCAGACCAAAGAGCCGATGGTGGCTGAAGGCCAGGTGGCGCGTATCGTCGAGTTTATTGAAAAACCGGACGAGCCGCAGACCCTGGACTCCGATCTGATGGCGGTGGGGCGCTACGTGCTGTCGGCGGATATCTGGGCCGAACTGGAACGTACCGAGCCGGGCGCATGGGGCCGTATCCAACTGACCGACGCCATTGCCGAACTGGCGAAGAAGCAGTCCGTCGACGCGATGCTGATGACCGGCGAAAGCTACGACTGCGGGAAGAAAATGGGCTACATGCAGGCCTTCGTCACCTACGGGATGCGTAACCTGAAAGAAGGCGCCAAATTCCGCGAAAGTATTAAAAAACTGCTGGCCTGAGCGCCAGCCTGAAACCGAGCGGCAAGGCTGAAGCATTCGTCCTGCCGCTCATAACGTTATGCAGAAATTATTCATAACGCGAATGTTATAACGATTGTAAAGAAACGTATGGCTTCGGAGACTTCTGGTAGTTTGTCTCTGGCCTCTGTGGTGCAATGGTCGGAGTAGCGGCAATAATGCTTTATGAATAGTCACTTAGTGCGACAATTCCTAAAGCGCAGGGAAAGCGGTCAACGACAGCCAAAAATAAAACTTGACTGCGATCATGTTTCCGCTTTAAACATCTCACTTGCATGCATAAAAATGTGAAATGAATTGGCATGCGAGCTGGTACAGACATTACGGATAATCCCTGAGCACGGCAGTGGACATCATCGAAGGATCACAGGTATATGAACTGGCAACTCATCTCATTTTTTGGCGATAGCACCGTCTTGCTGCCCAGCGCAGCGGCGCTGTTTATTGTCCTGATGCTGCGTAAAACGTCGCGGTTGCTGGCGTGGCAGTGGAGTTTGCTGTTCGGCATCACCGGCGCTATCGTCTGCGCCTCTAAACTGGCCTTTATGGGCTGGGGTCTGGGCATTCGCGAGCTGGATTATACCGGCTTCAGCGGCCACTCCGCGCTCTCCGCGGCCTTCTGGCCTATCTTCCTGTGGCTGCTCAGCGCCCGTTTCTCCGTCGGTCTGCGTAAAGCGGCCGTTATTACCGGCTATGTTCTGGCCGCCGTGGTGGGCTATTCGCGGCTGGTCATCCATGCGCATTCCGTCTCGGAAGTGATTGCCGGCCTGCTGCTGGGCGCTGCTGGCAGCGCTTTGTTCCTGGTGTTGCAAAAACGTACCCCTGATCCGGAAAGCGTGAATATCTCATGGGGCGGTGTTGCATGCCTGGTGATGGTTCCGCTTATCCTTTTACATAGCGGCAGCAAAGCGCCGACTCAGTCCCTGCTGGGACAAATCGCCACCGCGGTGGGGCCGCTGGATAAACCCTTTACGCGTACCGATCTCCACAAGCAGGCCTGGTAATCGCCATTTGTTTTACAGGGGAAATTAAGTTTTCGCCGGTTAATTAGACAAATAAGAAAATAATCTACTATATACCCGGTAATTGATAATTCATATTTATGAAATAATGAAGTGCTACTACATTGTTATTGCATATTTGCCTGGATATAGCCTTGATCAGACGTTTCTTAAATGCGCTGAGACGTTACCTGATGCACATTCAATGAATATCCAGACACAGGAAACTATTAGAAATTGTAGTTGACTATAACGCCATCATCTGATTTTTGCATGATGGTGAGCTGTGGAAAAGACGTTTTTTTACAGTCAGTTAGCTGCATGTGTGATGATGTAGCATTACCAGGAAGATTTCTAAGCCTGGAAATCAGTGAATAATCTTAATTGGTGACCCGCTTATTTTTTGTCAGTAGAACGACAGGCGGCATTAATTGGCAGATATTCGGTAACAACACTCCCAATTGTGACCGAAATCCCGTAAACTTAACGCCGCCAAAAAATAATGGCCTGACCAATTATTCATCCACAGGTCGATAAAAAATTAAGTCGTTCAGGTAGTCAGTGCGCTGGTAGCTGTTAAGCCAGGGGCGGTAGCGTCGCTGAAGCCGCTTGCTGCTGCACAGAGGTTCTCTTCAACGGCTGTAAATATCGACCCGGTCAGGATGATCATCATCAATAGATATCTATCAATTTTCTACGGATATCCTCAGAAGTTGGCCAGGAGCGGCTGCTGATATCGCCTGGATATTAACTTTCCTGTCTCATCCATAGCCTGTAGGGTAAAATTCGCCTACATTGTGAGCTGAGTGGATGTTATAAGGCTAACAAGCAGCTTAGGGTAAATGTACTTGCCTCGCCGGTGTTGCACAGCGAAGTCAGCTGGTGCCGCGAGCGCTTTCTATCTTGGTATTCCCCTCATTCTCATTGAGATACGACAGCGGGGCTGAAAATGGATCTTGTACAATGATAAAAATTGCGCGCATTGCCGTGACGTTGGGTTTGCTTTCCTCCCTGGGAGCCCAGGCTTACGCGGCCGGGTTAGTGGTTAATGACAACGACTTGCGTAACGACCTGGCCTGGCTTTCAGATCGAGGGGTCATCCATCTGAGCCTGTCGACCTGGCCGCTTAGCCAGGAAGAGATCTCCCGGGCGCTAAAAAAGGCCAAACCGTCCTATTCTTCTGAACAAGTGGTGCTGGCGCGTATCAACCAGCGACTGTCTGCTTTGAAAGCCGATTTTCGGGTCACCGGCTACACTTCAACCGACAAGCCGGGCACTCCGCAGGGGTTTGGCCAGACGCAGCCGGCAGATAACTCGTTAGGCCTGGCGTTCAACAACAGCGGCGAGTGGTGGGATGTCCACCTCCAGGGCAACGTCGAAGGAGGGGAGCGGATCAGCAACGGGTCGCGCTTCAACGCTAACGGCGCCTACGGCGCGGTGAAGTTCTGGAACCAGTGGCTCTCTTTTGGTCAGGTTCCGCAGTGGTGGGGACCTGGCTATGAAGGTAGCCTGATCCGCGGGGATGCCATGCGGCCGATGACCGGCTTCCTGATGCAGCGAGCCGAGCAGGCGGCGCCAGAGACCTGGTGGTTACGCTGGGTGGGGCCATGGCAGTATCAGATCTCTGCCAGCCAGATGAATCAATATACCGCTGTGCCACACACGAAAATTATCGGTGGCCGTTTCACCTTCACGCCGTTCCAGTCACTGGAATTAGGCGCATCACGTATTATGCAGTGGGGTGGGGAAGGGCGTCCGCAATCCTTAAGCAGTTTCTGGGATGGCTTTACGGGGAAAGACAATACCGGGACAGATAACGAACCTGGTAACCAGCTAGCTGGTTTTGACTTTAAGTTTAAACTCGAGCCAACTCTCGGCTGGCCGGTCAGTTTCTACGGACAGATGATCGGCGAAGATGAGTCAGGTTACCTGCCTTCGGCAAATATGTTCCTCGGCGGGGTCGAAGGACACCACGGATGGGGAAAAGATGCCGTAAACTGGTACCTGGAAGCGCATGATACGCGCACAAATATGAGCCGGACCAATTATAGTTATACCCATCACATCTATAAAGATGGCTACTATCAGCAGGGTTATCCGCTCGGAGACGCAATGGGTGGTGATGGTCAACTAGTTGCCGGTAAAGTTGAGCTTATTACGGAGGATAACCAGCGCTGGAGTACGCGCCTGGTTTACGCCAAAGTTAACCCGGAGAATCAGTCGATCAATAAAGCATTCCCTCATGCTGATACCTTGAAAGGTGTACAGCTCGGTTGGAGCGGGGATGTGTATCAGTCGGTACGTTTGAGTACATCACTGTGGTACACCAATGCGAACAATAGCGACAGCGACGACGTTGGGGCCAGCGCAGGGATAGAAATACCATTTAGTTTATAAGGCTGAATGCTGAAAATAGGGGAGAGAGGGTGGTAGCGCTGCAGGACGCGGTCAGTTTTTTTCTCTCCGTAAGCCTGCAGGGAAGTAACGGCTAACACAGCTGCTCAGGAATTGGCAAATTTTGGTTTACTGATGATGTGACATTATGAAGAAAAAACTTGTTAGATTTTCGGCATTAGCATTGGCAATTGGGTTTTTATCGGGTTGTACAATCATCCCTGGTCAGGGATTAAACAGTCTGCGTAAGAACGTGGTTGAACTCCCAGATAGTGATTACGATTTGGATAAGTTGGTCAATGTATATCCGATGACACCAGGATTGATTGATCAACTTCGCCCAGAAACCGTTCTGGCTCGTCCCAATCCGCAACTGGATAACTTACTCCGTAGTTATGAATATCGCATTGGGGTAGGTGACGTTCTGATGGTTACCGTATGGGACCACCCTGAACTAACTACTCCTGCAGGCCAATACCGCAGCGCCAGCGACACCGGTAACTGGGTCAACTCCGATGGCACCATTTTCTATCCTTATATCGGTAAGGTACAGGTGGCGGGAAAAACCTTGAGCCAGGTACGCCAGGATATAGCCAGTCGATTAACAACATATATTGAGAGCCCTCAAGTAGACGTAAGTATCGCTGCTTTTAGATCGCAAAAAACTTATGTTACCGGTGAGGTAATGAAGTCTGGTCAACAACCGATAACAAATATACCTTTAACAGTTATGGATGCGATCAATGCTGCTGGTGGACTGGCGCCTGATGCTGATTGGCGCAATGTTGTATTAACTCATAATGGGAAAGATACTAAGATTTCGTTATATGCTTTAATGCAAAAAGGTGACTTATCGCAGAATAGACTCCTCTACCCTGGCGATATATTGTTTGTGCCTCGTAATGACGATCTTAAAGTGTTTGTGATGGGAGAAGTTGTTAAGCAAAGTACCTTGAAAATGGATCGTAGTGGTATGACCTTAGCCGAGGCAATTGGTAATGCTGAAGGCATGTCACAAGCATTCAGTGATGCAACAGGCGTTTTTGTTATTCGCCAGCTAAAAGGAGATAAGCAAGGAAAAATTGCGAATATTTACCAACTGAATGCCCAAGATGCGTCAGCAATGGTCTTAGGAACAGAATTCCATTTACAACCATATGACATAGTATATGTTACGACCGCACCAATAGTGCGCTGGAATCGTGTGATATCACAACTTGTACCTACAATTACTGGAGTACATGATATGACAGAAACAGCAAAATTTATTAAGGAGTGGCCGTAAAAATGTTCGACTCAATACTAGTTGTCTGTACGGGTAATATATGTAGATCTCCAATTGGAGAAAGATATTTACAAAGTTTACTTCCACATAAAAAAATATCCTCGGCAGGGACAGGGGCCTTGGTTGATCATCCTGCAGATAAAAGTGCTGATAAAATATCAAGAATGAATGGCTTGTCGTTGGATGGCCATATCGGAAAGCAATTTACGGCATCTATGGGAAGGGATTACGATTTAATTTTGGTAATGGAAAAAAAACATATTGAACAAATAGGGAAAATCGCTCCAGAGTTACGGGGTAAAACAATGCTTTTTGGGCATTGGCTTCAGCAACGTGAAATTCCTGATCCTTATAAGAAAAGTGAGGAAGCATTTTCTCTGGTGTATCAATTGATTGCACAAGCTGGAAATCTATGGGCCCAAAAACTAGGTGCTAAATAATCGGGAATAAGCGAATGGTATCTGTAACGAAAACATCAGCAAGTAAAAATGAAGATGATATCGATTTAAGTCGATTAGTGGGCGAGTTTATTGATCATCGAAAACTTATCATTTCTGTAACATCATTATTTACAGTAATAGCTTTGGTATACGCATTGTTTGCTACGCCTATCTATCAAGCAGATGCATTAATTCAGGTTGAACAAAAACAAGCCAATGCTATTTTGACTAACCTGAGTCAAATGTTACCAGACAGTCAACCACAATCAGCCCCAGAAATAGCACTTTTACAGTCGCGCATGGTACTGGGCAAGACAGTAGACGATTTAAATTTACAAGCGCGAATAACACCAAAATATTTTCCAATCTTGGGTCGTGGTTGGGCAAGATTAACTGGAACAAAAAATGGTGAGTTGAGAATAGCAAAATTATTTATACCTGGTGCAAATGAAGATTATATACCAAAGTTACAACTGAATGTTATTGATAATAAAAGATTTGAAATAGTAGGCGATGACTTTTCTTTTGAATCCGATTTTGGGAAGCTTACTCAAAAAAATGGCGTAGTTATTGATATCGCCAATATATCGGCTAAACCAGGAGATAAGTTTTATATATCCTATACTACTCGGTTAAAAGCTATTAATGATCTTCAGGATTCATTTTCTGTTAATGATCAGGGGAAAGATACTGGGATATTAACTCTATCCATTTCTGGTTCTGAACCGAGTCTTATCAAAGTAATATTAGATAGAATTACAGAAAATTATCTTGAGCAAAATATCGAAAGACAAGCTGCACAAGATGCTAAAAGCTTGGAGTTTCTGAATCAACAATTACCAAAGGTAAGAGGTGAACTTGATATTGCAGAAGATAAACTGAATGCTTATCGACGTAAAAGTGATTCTGTTGATCTATCGTTAGAGGCAAAGTCTGTTCTTGAGCAGATTGTTAATGTTGATAATCAGCTAAACGAGTTGACGTTTAAAGAATCTGAGATTTCACAGCTATATACCAGAGAGCATCCAACATATAAATCACTTATGGAGAAGCGTAAAACGCTTCTTGATGAGAAAAGTAAGCTGAACAAGCGTGTGTCAGCGATGCCAGAAACACAGCAAGAGATCTTGCGTTTGAGTCGCGACGTGGAATCTGGACGAGCGGTATATATGCAACTTCTTAACAGACAGCAAGAGTTAAATATCGCTAAGTCTAGTGCTATAGGTAACGTTAGAATTATTGATGATGCTATAACTCAACCAAAGCCAGTAAAACCTAAAAAGGTATTGGTTGTAATCATTGGTTTAGTTCTCGGATTTATGATATCTGTAGGACTTGTACTTATAAGAGTATTTCTGAGAAGAGGGATAGAATCTCCTGAACAACTTGAAGAAATCGGTATTAGTGTCTATGCCAGCATTCCTGTTTCTGAGAGTTTTACCAAGAAAATAAATAATTCAAATAAAGTTAAAAACGTGAAGGCTGCTGAATATCAAGGTTTTCTAGCTCTTGAAAATCCAGCTGATATAGCCTTGGAAGCTATAAGAGGTCTGCGTACAAGTCTCCATTTTGCAATGATGGATGCAAAAAATGATATATTAATGATATCAGGGGCTAGCCCAAATGCAGGTAAGACATTTGTTAGTACAAACTTAGCAGCAGTAACTGCACAAACAAATAAAAAAGTATTGTTTATAGATGCAGATATGCGCAAAGGTTATACCCATAAGTTATTCAATGTAAATAACGATAATGGCTTGTCTGATTATCTTTCTGGACGGGTTGATACTGAAAAATGTATTAAAGCTATATCAGCAGGTTTTGATTTTATATCCAGAGGCGCAGTTCCACCTAATCCAGCTGAACTATTAATGAATTCAAGACTTGAAAAATTGCTTGATTGGGCGAAAGATAATTATGAATTAGTTATCGTAGATACACCACCAATACTCGCTGTAACGGATGCTGCAATAATTGGTCGTCATGTCGGAACGACTTTGCTAGTAGCCCGATTCGAACTAAATACACCAAAGGAAATTGAAGTTAGTTTACGTAGATTTGATAATAGTGGTGTACATATTAATGGTTGTATTCTTAACGGCGTAATGAAAAAAGCAAGTAGTTACTATGGTTATGGCTACAATCATTATGGGTATTCTTATTCTGATAAGGATTAATTAATATATCCCCTCGTATAAATTCGAGGGGAGTTAATGGTGGAGTAATCATGGATTCGGTTGGTATCTTTAGAAATCAGCTTTTCAAAAAATCAGAAGTTTTTATCCGACAGCAAGCTGAGTCTTTAACTAGACATAAAATTCATTATATTGGTAGAAAATTATATGGAGATCCCTCTGATGATGCTTCTTATAAGGTTATTAACGAGAATAATACACTCTCAGAAAGAATAAGTGAAAATTGGAATGTGTTAACAAGAGATAGCATTTCATATTTAAAAATGACAGAACAAACTAAGTTAGATTTAATACACTGTCATTTTTCGCTGGATGGTATCTATGCGTTAGATTTGGCAAGAAAAAAAGATATCCCGCTAATTACTACTTTACATGGTTTCGATGTAACTACGAAATCACATAAATGGTTATTATCAAAATCACCAACATATATTAATTATTTTTTCAATCAAAATAAATTAAAGAATAGGGAGCATAAATTCTTATGTGTCTCCGATTTTATTTATAATGCGGCTATTAATAATGGCTTTAACGAAAAGAATTTAATAAAGCATTATATTGGAATAGATGTTGATAAATATAATACAAGAGAGAAAGCGGAAGAGCAAAAGATAATACTACATGTCGCTAGGTTAGTTGAGAAAAAAGGTACTTCAACACTCATATCAGCTATGCGCAATATCTCCAAGAATTTCCCTGAATACAAGCTTATTATCATCGGTGAAGGGCCTTTGCAAGAACAACTATTAGAGCAAGCTAAGGGATTAAATCTCGAAAATAATATTTCCTTTCTAGGTGCTAAATCACATGCAGAAGTAATGCAATGGATGAGGAAAGCAAGTTTATTAGTGCTCCCAAGCATTACTGCTAAAAATGGAGACGCTGAAGGGCTGGGCATGGTTTTGTTAGAGGCTGCGGCAACAGGAGTACCATTAATAGGTACAAATCATGGAGGTATTCCTGAAGTCATAAAAGACTCTATTAATGGTTATCTTGTTAATGAAAATGATGCTGATATGCTACAAGATAGGATTTCATACTTACTTAATAACGATAGTGTGAGACATCAAATGGGGCGAGCAGCAAGGGACGTAATAAATAGGGATTTTAATATTCATATTCAAAGCGCTAAATTAGAAGATATTTATCAAAAATTAATTCATGGTTAATCGAAGTTACAATCATATAATTTAGGTGGGGAAAATGGAAAAATTGACCAAAAATATCATTATCTTATCTACTGCTGACTGGGATAATCCTTTCTGGACAAACAAACAGCATGTTGCTTTGGATTTAGCGAAAAAAGGGTATAACATTTTCTACATTGACTCACTTGGATTAAGGAAGCCGGGATTAAATAAGAAAGATTTCAAGCGAATTTTCAATCGACTAGTTAAAGGTATTCGGCCGCCTAAAAAAGTACATCAAAATATAAAGGTATGGTCGCCGGTCTTGATTCCATTTAATGATAACTCGATTATTCGGAAAATAAATAATATATTGTTTAATAGCCTACTAAAATTATGGAGTAATGACAAAAAAAGTAAAACAACTTTGTGGACTTATAATCCACTAACTACTCAATTCCTTGAACTGAAAGATTTCAGTTATGTAGTCTATCATTGCGTGGATGAAATAAAAGCGCAACCAGGGATGCCGATTGATATTTTGGAGCAGAAAGAAGAAGAATTGACTAGGAATGCAGATATTGTCTTTGTAACTTCTCCAACTCTTTTAGAAAGTAGAAGATTATGGAGTAACAATGTTCACTACTTCTCTAATGTTGCAGATTATGATCATTTTTCAAAGGCTTTAGAACAATCTACAATAATTCCTGAGGATTTAAGGGAAATTGATGGGCCAATATTAGGATTTATTGGGGCTATTAGCTCATATAAAATCAATTTTTTATTGCTGGAGAAGATAGCAAAATCGCATCCTGAGTGGAATATTGTATTAATTGGTGATGTTGGTGAGGGAGATCCAAATACAAATGTAGATATACTGAAGAAACTTAAAAATATTCATTTCTTAGGTGCGAAAGATTATAGTTCTCTGCCTTCTTATTTAAAGGGTTTTGATGTTGCGTTATTACCAAACAATATTAACAGTTATACTGACAATATGTTTCCTATGAAGTTTTTTGAATATTTAGCTGCGGGACGTAATGTCGTTAGTGTTAATCTTCCATCTATTAAAGAATTCTCAGAATACTTTAAATTAACCAATAATGATAATGATTTTATTCAAGCAATTGAATCTATCTTACTAGGAGATTCAATTGAGCTAGATAAAATTCAACTGTTAGCGAAACAGTTTACGTATGATACAAGGACGAGAAAAATGATAAATCTAATAAATCAGCCTGAGCTAATGAAGTAGTAATAAGTAAGCTCTGTACTCTTTTCCTAATTCCAAGGTAATTCTATGTTTGAAATTTCAATATTGATTATAGGGGGTATTGGAGGTGTTGCATTTATATTTCTCCCTGCAAGATTTAAACTTCTCATGGCATTGTGCCTATGTGTAGTCCAATTATATATATTACCCGGACCATATGATTTATCCCTTGCATTGGTTTCGTGTTTTTTACTTATTCCTGAGTTTGTCTCTAATATTAAATTTTTAGGACAAAAAAGAATAATATTATCGTTATTCTTGATTATAGTTTTTAGCAGTGCAAGTTTGCTTTGGTCTGTTCAACCATCTTCAGGTTTTAGAGAAATACTAACATTTATCCAATTTATGCTAATTGTATCCGGTGTATATCATGTTACTAAAAATAATGGATTACGGTACATGTATAGCATACTTAATGTCATGCTTATATTAATAGCAATTGAGGCAGTTTTAATAATACTTTTTAGACTATTACCAGACTTAAAATTGGGTTTGATATTATCAAACACATCGCGAATTTTCCTTGGAGGTAATGTTTTAGACAGTTTGTTATACGAAGGTCAACGTAATAACTTCTATGATCCTATCAAATCTGGCGGTTTATTCTTTATAAATGCTAATGCTGCTGGTTGTTATGTAGGCATTGCCTCATTTTTGTCATATTCTATCTATAAAACAACAAGAAAAAAAATCACATTGTTACTAGGGTTAATATGTTACGTATCGGTTTTTTTTACAGGTTCAAAGGCAAGTGCTCTTTTTGCGGTAGGTATTCCCCTATTTATTTATTATTTAGCATCCTCAAACAAAAATAAAATTACGATTATAACATCTGTATTGGGATGTGGAGCATTTTTGTTTTTTGTTGTCAATATATTTAATATAAGTATGAATAGTGAGTTTTTAACAGAATCCACTGATACAGCTGATACCAGATTTGGTATATGGAATTATGCTTGGCATGCGTTTATTAATAATCCAATAATCGGCCAAGGTTATGGAGGTTGGCAAGAAGATTATGGTCGCTTTTTTAAGACCGTGTATATTAACCCACCGCATAACACAATAATATATATGTGGTCAAAAGCCGGGTTAATGGCTGCTATACTGAGTTGTTGGTTCATTTTCTTAATTTTAAAAATAAACTGGCGGGGGGTGTTTTCAATAAATCAGCAACTTAAGTATGCATCTATCTCTGGAATGATGGTGTCTCTTTGGCTTATGCTTCACGGTTTTGGTGAAAACTTTGGTTTAGTAGGTGAACAACATCAGATGCCAATTCTTGCAATTTCAATCGGAATTGTAATGGCTCTAAAAAATATGACCTCGTCATTAAATTATAATATCAGTAATAAAAAGCGGGATGAAAATGAATAATAAAGTTGTTATTTTTGCAAGATCTATTCCAGCTCATAACTCTGGTGGTTTAGAGGTTGTAACATGGGATATGTGTAAAGGTCTGGCTAAGATTGGTTTAGAAGTTGAGTTAATAACAACGAAATTACCGAGTACAAATTTCATAAGTAAAGAAGAAAATATTAATATTGTTGAAGTAGAAGGTACCATACCGGGAAAATATAACCGCGCGTGGTGGGAAAAATCTGCTGAACATTTTTTATCTTACCCGGCAGAACGATTGATTGGAGTAATAAGCGTGAGTGCTGCCGGGTTTGGTGTTCTAAAATATAGGAATAAATATAACAATGTAAATTTTATAATGCAGGCGCATGGCACTTCAATTGATGAATTAAAAACTAAAATAAAAAGCCGTTCTGCAATTAAAACTCTTAAAGGTATTAAAAATGTATATTGGTTTTTTAAAGATGTCTATTACTATAAAAAATTCGATTATATAGTGGGTATTGGTGATGCTGTAGTTAAAAGCTTAACCTCTTTTCCAAATAATTTATTTGTTTCTGAAAATAAAGTAGTAAAAATTGAGAACGGGATTGATGAATCATTATTCTCCTTCTCCATTGATAAAAAAGAAAAGCTTCGTGTTGACTTCAATATTGCGAAAGAAAAAAAAATAATAATATCTGTTTGTCGATTGCATGAGCAAAAAGGTGTCGACAATAACATTCGTGTAGTCAAAGAGATTGTTGAGCAAAATAAACATCAAGAACTACTCTATATCATCTGTGGTAGTGGGCCTGCAGAATCGTCACTAAAAAGTATGGTCCAATCGTTATCTCTTAACGAAAATATAATTTTTGTGGGAGATCAAGACCGTGTCACTATCGCAAAATATTTGAATATGTCGGACGTATTTATGTTCCTTACAAAAAGGATAGAGGGGCTTCCTCTTAATGTTTTAGAAGCACAAGCATCGGGGTTGCCGATGATAATATCGAAACACTTACTTTTCGAACAAACGGAGTTAGTGAACAAAGTTGACAACAAAGATATAAAGAAAGCCGCTGAAATTTTGATTCAGATACTTTCTGAAAATAATGAAGTCAGCAGGAAATCATATATTAATGAAATAAACACCTTAGATTATTCAACTAAATTATATCATGAACTTTTGAATCGGAAGTAATATGAAAAGACAAATATTACAATTATTATCCGGTAATTTTATTTCAAAAGTATTAGGGTTTATACGAGAATTACTGTTATCAAGATTTTTTGGAACAGGTGAAATTAATGGTGCATATAGAATTGCGCAGACGGGAACATTAGTACCTATCAATTTTCTCACAAGTGACAGCCTCAATTCAGCATTCATTCCATTATATAAGAAATATTTACTGGAAAATGAGGAAAAAGCCCGTACATTTAAATGGATGATGTATATTGTTTTTTTATGTATATCACTAATTGTTTGGATTGGTATATATTTTTTTTCTGATTTCTGGGTGACGATTTTAGCTCCAGGGGTAGATGCTAGAACAAAGCTTATCACCAAAGATATGCTTGAAGTTATGGCATTATGTACACCTTTTTATTTATGTTCTGCAATAATAATTTATGTTTCAATGGCGCATAATGACTTTGTACCAATGTCTATGCGAGCTATCGTGCAAAATCTAGGAATGTTATTAGGAGTATTTGCAGCATATTATCTTAATAACTATAAATATTTAGCATGGGGGTTTACTGGTAGTTATATATTTTTCTGCTTTTGGGCTTTCGCAAGGAAAGATTCCACAACGCTGTTTAGTCGACCAACAAAATTTACAAAAGTTAATGCTAGGGAAGTTTTCGGTGAATTTGGTAGCATAATGAAGCCGTTGCTTCTTTTGCCATTTATTTTGCAAGGTAATATTGCCCTTGAAAGATCTTTATCATCTTTAATTAGCATAGATGCTGTGTCTGGTTTAGATTATGCAAGGTTTATAACTGATACAATTAACTTTTTGGTAGCTATTCCTATCGCTTTTGCTGGTCTTTCGAATTGGGCGTCGTCTGATATTTCAAAAACAAAAAATAATTTAATTAATATAAATAGATTGCTTATTTTCTTCGGATGTAGTTGCTCGTTTTTTATATATATCAATGCAGAAGATATAGTATCGTTGCTTTTTAAACATGGGAAATTCGATAATGATTCAGTTGTTATAACTGCTAATTATCTACGTGGCATGGCTATTGGTTTGTGGGCTCAACTTATTGGCTATATTTTTATTAAAGCCTTAAATGCTCACATGCAAAATAAGAAAGTACTTATGGCCGTTTCTCTCTCAGTCTTAGTAAACATTGCTGGTAATTTACTTTTATACAAAAAATTCGGGGCATATGGTATTGGAATTGGGGCTTCGTTAAATGGATTAATATTATATTTCTTTTGTTCGACATACTTAGGAATTATTAATAAAATAATTAAACC